>Ga0214923_10009400_pt1 | contig 10190 bp, 8 predicted proteins | sample LL1510_MetaG_FD_177993 | JGI IMG/M metagenome (GOLD analysis project Ga0214923, IMG submission 177993) | Freshwater microbial communities from Lake Lanier, Atlanta, Georgia, United States - LL-1510 | ecosystem: Environmental > Aquatic > Freshwater > Lake | place: USA: Georgia | collected 2015-10-15
CATTAAATACCATTAAACTCATCTTTAGTCACAGGTGATGCTATTATTGTTCTATAATATTTTTTATATCCACCATACGTGTGTTTCATATCAGAGGTTACCCTACCGTCATTTACAACGCTATAATATCTAACTAAATCCTCTGTTTCGTAATACGCCAAATAATCACCTAACGAAATCTCAACCGCCATTTGATCTAAATGTGATTGATAAACACTAAAGGTCATATTACCTGGTTCTATTTGTGAAAGTTTAGAAGAACCGTAATCTGAGTTTGTTGGTGCGTCTATTTTTACTAAACCTTTAACTTCTACAGGTGCTAAAAATTGTATTCCGTCACTTAACGCCTCACCATAAACGTCATCGTTATTTGTTCTTTGTCTATCAACACGATATAAGACAACGGTGAAATTCATATCACCCATTTGCCATTCCATACCCATGTCCATTTCTAAATTAAAGTCTTCTTCAGAAAAAAACTTATTTAATCTTGTAATTGGAACTCTATTCTGTGCCATATTAATAAATACTTTGATTGATTTTTTTATATTATTTACTATTTTTATTTATAATATAATGGAAGAATTAATTTCAAAAACTCCCGAAACAAGAGCCCTTCAAATGTTAGATGATTATGTTGGGTCAAATAACTATATCTTAGCATTAAAACACAAAAAACAAAATAGCAAGTCGTTTACACCTACAAGATCTCAGGCTGAATACATAATTAACTTTCACGGAAGAACACCAAAGGTTGCAAAAAAATGGGTAAAACTAGATTCATACTTTGGGAAAAAAATGATGGAAGATAAAATGTACACAAAAGAACCGTCAGAAATATACGTTGAAAAGTTATTAGTTGAAAAAGATAAATCATATCACATTTGGGGTAAAATATTTAGTGGAGAAACTTTACATGATTTTTGGATTCCAAAAACAGCACTTATAAAAGATAATGAAGTTAAAAATGTTGTTATCGATTATTCCAAGTATGGTAGTAGACCACCAATGGATCACCAAAAAGAGGCGATTGAAAAACTTGTTAGAAATAAAAAGTTTATTTTAGCTGATGATATGGGTTTGGCGAAAACAGGATCATCAGTAATCGCATCATTAGAATCAAGAGCAAAAAAGATTTTAGTAATTTGTCCCGCGTCATTAAAAATAAACTGGCAGCGTGAAATTGAAATTTATAGTAATCGTTCAGTTTATATTTCAGAAGGTAAAAAAATAGAAACTAATCACGATTATGTGATTGTTAATTATGATATTTTAAAAAATTTTCATGACATAAAAAATAAGGAAAATTCTGAAATTTTAAAAGCCAATTTTGATCTTTTAATAGCTGACGAATGTTTTACTTACGATACTAAAATAACAACAAATGAGGGTGAAATCAAAATTGGCGATATTGTTGAAAAAAATTTAGATGTAGACGTTTTGTCTTATAATCATGAAACAAAAAAAACCGAATACAAAAAAATATTTAGAAAATTATCTAAAAAAACAGACACTATACTTCAAATTAAATTACGCAACGGAGTATTCATAGAGTGTACACCAAACCATAAAATATACGTAAAAGATAAAGGTTATGTTAGATCAGATAAAATCAAACCAAACGACTACGTGTTTGAACTGTCAAAAATTATTAACAAAAAAACAAATAACAAAAAAAACTCAAACATGTTCAAGATCTTGCAGCACGACATACAGATACAAAAAAAATCCACCACAAAAAAAAGAAATAAAATTAAAACATCAAAAAGAATGTTTAAATTGTGGAGAAATAATGAAATTTCAAACACAATCACAAATGAAAAAACAAATTTGTTGTTCAATAAGTTGCGCAAGCAAAATGAAATGGAAGAGTATAGAAACAAGACAGAAGTGGAAAAATTCTATGAAAAAACACAATATGTCAGAAAAAATGAAAGAAGTGCACAAGAACAATCCAAACATAAGACTGAAATCATCGGAAAGGATGAAAAAAAACAACCCAATGTTCAATTTGGAGTCATTGGAAAAAATGAAAAAATCTTTAAATGGAAAAACTTTTTTATCAAGAGGGGGGAACGGGAAATTAACGAAACAACAAAAAAAATTATACGAATCTTTAGGTCAGGGTTGGGAAATGGAGTATACTATTTTAACAAAAGGTTATATTGGAAATCAAAAAAGTTTACCAAATCACTACAACGTAGATATTGCCAATTCGAAACTGATGTTGATTATAGAGATAGATGGGAAAAGTCACAAACTGAAAAAATGGAAATTTATAGACAAAAGGAAAACAGAAATATTGACTTCATTAGGGTGGAAAGTGTTAAGGTTTTGGAACGAGGAAATAGACAACAACATAATGAAGTGTGTGGAAAAAATACAAATGTATACGATTTAGAAGTTGTGGACAATCACAATTATTTCGCAAATGGTATTTTAGTTAGTAATTGCCATGTTGTGAGCAACCCCCAAGCTCAACGAACCAAAATAGTTAATGATATCGCAACATCAATTGAGAGAGTTTGGTTATTGACAGGAACCCCAATGACATCAAGACCAATGAATTATTATAATCTTTTAAGTTTAGTTGAAAGTCCTGTTGCCGCAAATTGGATGGCTTACGCAAAAAGATATTGTAATGGATTCCAATTTAGTGTTGGAAAAAGAAAAGTTTGGAATGTAACAGGGGCATCTAATTTAGATGAATTGAGAGAAAGAACTCAGTCTCATATTTTACGAAGATTAAAAGAAGATGTTTTAGATTTACCTGATAAAATTATAACACCCGTTTATTTAAGATTAAAATCAAAAGATTATGAAGAACTTATGGGTGAGTATTATAATTGGTATGATAATAATTCAGAAGAATCGTCATCACTTACAATTCAGTTTGGAAAACTAATGAAGGTTAGAAAAGTGATTGCTGAAGAAAAAATAAAAAATACAATTGAGTTAGCAGAAAATATTATTGAACAAGGAAAAAAAGTAATCATATTTACAAATTTCACAGATACATTAAAAACCATTTATGAACATTTTGGAAAACAGGCGGTTTATTTAGATGGGTCTTGTTCAAAACCGCATCGTCAAAAGGCTGTGGATGATTTTCAAGATAATGATAAGATAAAAGTTTTTGTTGGGAATTTAAAGGCTGCGGGTGTTGGTATTACTTTAACGTCGGCAGAAGCCGTTATTATGAATGACTTATCATTTGTGCCCGCAGAACACGCACAAGCTGAAGATAGGTCACATAGAATAGGTCAAAAAAATTCAACATCAGTTTATTACCCTCTTTTTGAAAACACAATAGAAGGGGTAATTTATGATATTTTAAATAGAAAGAAAAAAATTATATCCACAGTTATGGGTGACGACATGGTGGAAGATGCATCAGCAATAGAAGAAATGTTAAATATGATTTCTCATAGGAGGTGATATTTATATATTGTATGAGTTTAAAATTTTTAAATCAAAAAATTAATTTGTTGGAAAGTAAGTTGGGTATTGATTCTACCATTAATAGAGAAATAATATCTGAAATAAAAAAAGTTTCTATTGAAAAACTTCAATATAATTTTGATGATTTAGAAGATTTTATAGATAGTGAAACAATGAAAACACATTATCAAAAACACTATAAAGGATATGTTGATAAATTGAATTTAGAGTTAGAAAAAATAAAGGGTAAAGATTTAGACTTAGAAGAAATAATAATTGGGATAAAAAAATTTAACACAAAGGTTAGAAATAATGGTGGGGGTGCTTTCAATCACGCACTTTTTTGGAAAATGTTATCACCAAAAAAACAAAGTTTAGATGGACCGATAAAAGAAAAAATAGAAAAAACTTTCGGTTCTTATGAAAATTTTAAAGATAAATTTGAGGATGAAGCAAAAAACAGGTTTGGTTCTGGTTGGGTTTGGTTAATTTTGACTGATCAAAATAGATTAAAAATTGTTACAACCGCAAATCAAGATAATCCATTAATGAATACAGAAAAAGAAAGAGGTTATCCATTATTAGGTTTAGATGTTTGGGAGCACGCATATTACTTAAAATATAAAAACAAAAGAGACCAATATATAAAGAATTTTTGGAAGGTGGTGAATTGGGGATTTGTTAATGATCAATACACTACACAACTTGACAGAAAAAATACAAATAAATAAGATATTTATATAATAAACTATCTTATGGCAACATCAATTATTACAGAACCACATAGAAGTAAACTTTACAAAAGAATCAGAAATCTTTTAGGTGCACCATTAAGGGGTGTTGAATTAGAGGATGAAATGATGGATTCTTTATTGGAACTTTCTATTCAGGATTATTCGCAACACGTCAATGATTGGTTGATTGAATCCCAATGGTCATCATTATATGGGTTAAACTTAGATGAGCAATCACTTACAAGAGCGTTTACAACAAGAAGTTTAGATTGGGAAACTCAATATACATACGCCTATTCAAAAATAGTTGGTTTACAGGCCGGTGGGGATTATGTTTTAGAAAAGGATTATATTGATTTAGTTCCTGGACAACAAATTTATGAAATTCCTGCAGGTAGAGAATTAAATGAACTTTTATGGTTTTCAAGATCTGAATTAGATGCTGCATACTTTGATCCTTTCATGGGTGGTTTTGGTGGATTTGGAGGTATTGGTCTTGGTGGTGGTGCTGGTTTTTCACAAATGGGTACAACTGGTAATTATTTTATTACACCAGCATTTGATATTTTACTTAGGATGTCAGACATTCAAATGAAAAGAAGAATTATCACCGGTGATTTAACTTACAGAGTTACCGCACTTCCTGAGGGTAAAAAGGCAATTCACCTATATAATGTACCTGGTGGTAAATTTGATTTCGGTAACATAAGAAGAAATGAATATCGAGTTTGGTATTGGTATTACGATACTTTTGATAGAGAAGATTGTTTAGCAAAAAATCCTGATGTTGTAAGATTGCCATCAGATGTTCCTATCGATGAAACAAGATGGGATGAACTTAATTCACCCGCACAAACATGGGTTAGAAGATGGTTTACTGCATATTGTAAAGAAACGTTAGCAAGAGTTAGAGGTAAGTATAGTGGTAATTTAAAAACACCTGATAGTGAATTAACTTTAGAATATACGACATTACAGTCAGAAGCAAAAGATGAAAAGACAATATTGTGGGAAGAACTTAAAACTAGACTTGAAAGATTAAGACCAGAAAAACAGTGGGAAATTAAAGGGGCAATGGCTGAAAATATGAATAAATCATTAAAGTATAGACCATTTACAAGCCCATATAATGTAATATAATTTTTTATGGCAGTATTTAAAAGTATACCCTCTAAAAGAATCATAAACGGATTTACAATAGAAACTTCAGAATCATCTGTAGTGACAAATGATTTTTATGAAACTAATGGTGAGTACCTTATAGTTGTTAAAGGTGTTGAAAATTGTGAATTAAAATTGAATCATAATAATACTGACCACGTTGTAATTAAAGCATTAACTAATGTTTTAGTTAAATCTGATTTATTAATTGATGAAGAATTTAATGAAGTAGATCTCACTAAAGGATCGTGTGTTGAGTTCAAATATGTTGGTAATTATTGGTATATCTTATCTTCTGATGGGTTAAAAAATTCTTAATCAAATACTAAAGACATTAAATCTCCATCTTCATCAAATTCATATATTTCTTCGTCGTCTATTTTAACTTTTTTAACTTTAGTTTTCATTAAACTATTATTTCTTTCAACATACTCTTTATTAACTAATTCTAAAGTATTTTCTAAATACATGTAGTACGGATCAATTCCTGTTGATTGCCAAAACTCTAATTCCATGTCTGATAAAGTTAAAACCTCATCTAATTTATCTTGGTCTTTTTCTTTTTTAGGTGTACCTCTATCTAATTCAGTTTGTGCTTTAGTAAATATTGGTCTATCTTTTGGGTCTTCAATTAATATTTCATCTCTAATTTCAGGTTTGAAAACAACAAGTAATGGTTCAATTCTTTTGTTAAACGCCGCCATATACCTTGCAGTATTGTATTCACCAAGTAAGTCAGGATTTTTTTCTATATCTTGTTCATTAATCAAATAACAGTTTAAAACTATATCATCTTCATACTCAATAGGGAAAGGTTTACCATTATTTGTTTCATAAAGTAAAACTTCTTCTTTTGTTGATTTAATTTTTCTTGTCTTTTTTTGAACGTCCCCGTGTGATTTCTTTTCTCCGTTATTTACATAATAAACAGTGTCACCTAAACCTGGATTAATGCCGGCACGTATTAATAATTCCATATGTGCTTGACGTGACATTGAATTTCCTGCTTTTGTTTTTTTAGTAACATGTACCCTGTAATCTTCTACGGATTGTTTTACACGTGCCTTATTCGCAATCTTAGACAAAGGTATTTGTCTATTAAAAAGTTTTTCTACATACTCGTAGTAAAAGTCCAAAAACTCGGCACCTTTACCATCAAGTAACATTCTTAACCCTTTGTCCAAAAATTCTGCAACATATGTTTGTAATTTTTTAGATTTAATAGTATTACCTGTTAATTTAACTTTACCTTTATCAGTAAGGAGTGCATAGTTTTTTCTTGCCACATTTATCGTTGAAGGCCAAACCCCATCAATATCAAGACCCATTTCATTTCTTAAAAATAAATCATTGTATTCTGCAACATCTGCTTCAGAACCAAAGTACTCTTTATCTTTTTCCACTAAACCATTAAGGCCTTTACCAATATAGTGGTGAGTATCAACATCGTCAGGAGTTTCAAAGTTGACCCCGTCTGTGTCCATTACAAGAGGAACATAACCCTTACTCATGAAGTACATAATCATCTGTCGTAGATATTGCCTACCGGTACACGTAATCTGTTCTCCCATGTCCATATCACCCCATGGGAAGACGTGGGGTGCTGATAATGATCCAAAGAAGGCATTGATAAAGATTTTGATTGGTAACTGCTTCCTGTCGTATGAGACAGAAAGTTTCGGATCCGTTTTTTTAAATTCACCTGCTAAGTTTTTATATTTTATACGAGTGTCCCTAAAGTATTTTAACATACTTTTCATCGCACCTGTTACGTCACATTTAGGAAACACATCATGAACCAACTGTATAGAAGGATAAAGTGATGAGTAGTCAAGTTTTAATACATTCTTTGAATAACCAACTTGAAGTAGTCTTGAAAGTCCCCCTGTAAATTTTCTTTTAGGTAGTTTTCTTGGAATTGCTAAATTATGTTTATATGACCATGCACACATAATCATTTTCCATAGTGTGGCGGTACCCATAGTTGAAAGTCTTTCGTATGTTGTTGGTACAAGTTTAGATAACAAAAAGTTTGCTTGATTAAACTGTTCATCAACAATCATAGTTTCATAAAGGTCATCATCAAGATAATCCTCAATTATTTTTGACCCATTTGTTTTAAAATATACATCACTTCTTCTTGAACATATTTCATCTATTTTAGAATCAAACCCTACTTTTTTGTAGTTTCCGTTTTCTTTATTCATCCAATACTCATGGTTATCGAAATATATTTTTCCAATCTTATCTCCCTCTACGTAGACACGATTTTCTTTTTCTGCTTCAATAAATTTTGTTATGTACTTCAAAGACCAGCTCTTGATGTCTGAATTAATCGCTTGAGCTCTACGAACCGCATGTGCAATATCAATAATATTATAACCCCACATTTGAGTTTGTGTGTAAGGTTCCATTTCATTTGCTAACTTTAATATTCCTTCTTTTTGTTTTAGTGAATAATCGGGATTTAAAGTTTTTGCAATCTTTTTAATATTAAGTTTTAATATTTCTGCGCGTCTTAAAATAAAAGGAAAGTCAAAGAATGCTGAGTTGTAACCACCAACAAGTGAAGGTTTTAATTTATCAATTGTTTCAAAGAACTCAATAATCATTTGTCGTTCTTCATCTTCATTTTGAGCAGATAATAATTTTATAAAACCACGATTATCTTTCATTCCAATTAAAAATATTGAACTCTTATTTGGGTCAAGTCCTGTGGTCTCAATATCGAATACAAACCTATGTATTTCATCATATTCATCAAACCCTTTGAATAGTCTTTTACTTTTTTGAATTAGATATTGCTCAACAGGTGATAGTATTGTTATACAATCAGAGTTATCTCTACCCCATGGATCAAGTCCTCCACCTTTAAAGAAGTTTACAAGATTTGAGTATGATTTTGTGGTCTTAACAAGAAAGGTAAGACCTGTCTTTAATCTTTCGTCGCCGTGATCTTCTAATTTTTCTATAATGATGCCGTTTTCAGACATCGCTTTCTTTTGAAAGTCTTTATTACCTTTATAGAAATTCTTACTACGTAAGTCACCAACCCAAGCAAATGGAACAAATGTATCCATTTTAAGGAGTTTACCTTTAATAGGGTCTTGAATTACTTTAAATATTTTATCTGATTTGTAATCGTATTCTAACGCTACGATATATTTTTCATCGTCTTCTCCGTGTAGGAATCGTTCAATTTCTTCTTGTGGAACCATAATTATATATTTTAAGTTTGGTATATTAGCTGCTACACATGGGTAACATTTACCTTCGTCTTAAATATAAGGGTAAAATTTACCCATGTCAAATAATATTGATATAAAGATTTTCTCTAATTGGACCTATTAGTTCTCCGTTTGATAATTCAATTAGAAATTCTCCGATGTATCTTCCTTTTTTTACCGTATCTTTTCCTCTCCACTTGTAGTAGATATAATATTCTCTTGGTGAATCAGGATTTCTTCTTTCTTTTTCTGTAATGTATGCCGGTCTCATAAAAATTTTTTGGATTCCATCGTTTTCACTTTTCATAGAAAATCTAATGGTTGCATTATCAAGCACAGAATAAAAATCTTTCCAAGAGTCAGTTCTACCGTCTCTTACGACATCCATTTTTAAAATGGGTAAATTACTATTTTGTTTTATAAAGAATTCCATTATTTTATAAAATAAATTTTATTATAATTTTTTAAAAAAATTAATTTAGTTATAAATTCTTATTTCTATTGGTAAGTTTGTAAAATTTGGTGTTGACGATTGTGTACCATCATGTAAAAAAATACTTACTTGTATTATGTCATTTGTTGCCCTTTGTGCGGTACAAATATATGGAACCCCACCTGCATTTATATTTGATACGTTAATTGTAATCTTATTTGCATTTGAAAATGTACCTGTTTTAGTAGCATGTAATACACCATTACTCGGCATAGTCCATTCTATATCATTAGGGTTTGTGTTACTACCATCACCAATAGTGTTTTCCAATTGACTTACAGTAAATGGCCCACCGGTTAACGTAATGAGTGCTTTATATATTGTGTAATTTACTACAGGTGTTGATGTTATACCTGTAACATTAAATCCACCACCTGTGTTATTTGTAAATGTTATTGTTCCGGCAGAAAAAGTACCACCTGTTACAGAATTTATTGTAACAGATTTTGTACCCCCTGTTGGGTTTGTTATTGTTAGTGTATTTGCAGAAAAAGTAAATCCACTAACCCCCAAACTTTGTAGATAATATAAATTATTATCCATTTCTTGGAATGTTAATTTGGCTCCTTTTGCGTCAGGAGGTAATATTCTTGTAATTAATGGCATTTTTTTATTTAATAAATATAAAGTTTATTCAAAATAGAACTCATCAACATAACCTTCGGGTAAATATCCATTCGTCACAAGACAATCTGGACACCAAAAGTCAAATAAATTAAATTTATTTTTTAGTACTCTGAAATTATGCTGTACTTGTGGAGACCCTAACGGCTCAACATACATTCTAAATTGTGAAATTCCACCCATAAATGTTCCACCAAAATTTTGTTCCAATAATATATTTGTTAAAAGTCCTGATAGTGTAGTTGCAGATAAAATATTATTTGGAAAAAGTTCAGGATCTTGTGTGTATGGTCCGTTTGGTAAAGAACAACCTGAAAAAATTAAATGATCGTGTAGTCCTTGCGTTCCACCACCAAATGATAGATTGAATGGAACACCTACTTGTTTTTCTTTTTCTGTGTTTAATTCTCTTGGAATAATTTCCTCAAAGTCTTCAATTATTAAAAACAAATATCCGTTAACATAAAGTTTTAACGTTCCTAATCTATAATCTAATTCATCAAACCATTT
>Ga0214923_10009401_pt1 | contig 10188 bp, 11 predicted proteins | sample LL1510_MetaG_FD_177993 | JGI IMG/M metagenome (GOLD analysis project Ga0214923, IMG submission 177993) | Freshwater microbial communities from Lake Lanier, Atlanta, Georgia, United States - LL-1510 | ecosystem: Environmental > Aquatic > Freshwater > Lake | place: USA: Georgia | collected...
ATAATCATAATTATATACTATTATTTCACTTATTGGATTTTTGAAAAAGTGTAAATCTTTTAATTTTTCAGGTAAAACTGGTAATGATATTAAATTATTATAATGACAATATAATATTTCTAAATTTTTTGGTAAAACTGGTAATGACGTTAAATTATTATAATGACAATGTAACTTTTTTAAATTTTCAGGTAAATTTGGTAATGATGTTAAATTATTAAAGAAACAATGTAACTCTTTTAAATTTTCAGGTAAATTTGGTAATGATGTTAAATTATTATAATAACATATTAATATTTCTAATTTTTTAAATCTTGATAAATCTGGTAAATAATTTAAATTCTTTTTTGATACATCAATTATTTTAATGTCACTCGGCAATGAATCTAAATATTTTTCGACACTATTTTTACATCCCATTTTTTATTCACAATATTTTAAAATATTCATTTCAATTTTTTGAAAAAAAAAATAAAATATCACCATTCCCCCAATTTTTCATCCAAATCATCCTCTTCATTCAAATCGTCCAAATAACTCGGGTGATATCTTTTTTTTATTATTGGTTCCATCATTCTCAAAAATATTTTTCTATATTTTAAACAATAATACAAATACCGAAATTTATTCAAGATTTTTATATTTTTCTTTATAACATTCAAATCATTGTTATGTATTATATCTTCTATTGGATTTTCAAAAAAGGAAAACACTTTTAATTTTTCAGGTAAAACTGGTAATGATATTAATTTATTATTGTCACAATATAATATTTCTAAATTTTCTGGTAAAACTGATAATGACATTAATTCATTATGTTCACAATATAATGATTTTAAATTTTTAGGTAATACTGGTAATGATGTTAAATTTTTAGGTAAAACTGGTAATGATGTTAAATTATTATTAGAACATATTAATACTTTTAAATATTCATATAAAATTGGCAATGATGTTAATTTATTATGACTACAATCCAATGCTTCTAAATATTCAGGTAAAACTGGTAATGATGTTAAATAATTATTATAACAATACAATGATTTTAAATTTTTAGGTAAAACTGGTAATGACGTTAAATTATTATAACAACAATTTAATATTTCTAATTTTTTGGGCAAAATTGGCAATGATTTTAATTTATTACAATCACAAGATAATTGTAATAATTTTTTAAATCTTGATAAATCTGGTAAATAATTTAAATTCTTTTTTGATACATCAATTATATCAACATCATCCGGCAATGAATCTAAATATTTTTCAATACTAAACCTATACTTATTACTCATATTTTTTATAATAATTTTAAAATATTCATTTCAATTTTTTGAAAAAAAAAATAAAATATCACCATTCCCCCAATTTTTCATCCAAATCATCCTCTTCATTCAAATCATCCAAATATCTCGGATGATATCTTTTTTTTATTATTGGTTCCATTAATTTCCAAAATCTTTTTTTATATTTTAAACAATAATACAAATGACGAAAATTATTCCATGTTTCAATGTTTTTATTTAAAATATTAAAATTTATGTTATGTATTATATCTTCTATTGGATTTTCAAAAAAGGAAAACACTTTTAATTTTTCAGGTAAAACTGGTAATGATGTTAATTTATTATAAGAACAATATGACTGTATTAAATTTTCAGGTAATACTGGTAATGACGTTAATTCATTATTAAAACAATATAATGATTTTAAATTTTTAGGTAAAACTGGTAATGATGTTAAATTATTATATTCACAATCCAATCTTTCTAATTTTTTAGGTAAAATTGGTAATGATGATAATTTATTATAACCACAATATAACTCTTTTAAATTTTTAGGTAAAACTGGTAATGATGTTAAATTATTACTTGAACAATATAATATTTTCAATTTTTTAAATCTTGATAAATCTGGTAAATAATCTAAATTTTTATTCGATACATCAATTTCATTAAGATCATCCGGTAATGAATCTAAATATTTTTCAACACTATACTTGGCACCCATTTTTTTACAATAATTTTTAAAATAAATATTTCAATTTTTTTTCAAAAAATAAAAAAAAAGAATAAAATATCACCATTTCCCCAATTTTTCGTCTAAATCATCCTCTTCATTTAAATTATACAAATATTTTGGATGATATCTCTTTTTTATTACTGGTTCCATCATTCTCAAAAATATTTTTCTATATTTTAAACAATAATACAAATACCGAAAATTATTCCAGATTATTATTTGTTTATTCATTATATTTAAATCATTGTTATGTATTATATTGTATGTTGGATTTTTATCAAAATATAACCATTTTAAATTTTTAGGTAAAATTGGCAACGATGTTAATTTATTATTATGACAATCTAATGTTTCTAAATTTTTAGGTAAAACTGGTAATGATGTCAAATAATTATAATTACAATCTAAATATTTTAAATTTTTAGGTAAAACTGGCAATGATGTTAATTTATTATTATAACAAAATAAATGTTCTAATTTTTCAGGTAAAAATGGCAATGATGTTAAATTATTATATTTACAATTTAATTTTTCTAAATTTTCTGGTAAAACTGGTAATGATGTTAATTCATTATTATAACAATATAATAATTTTAAATTTTCAGGTAAAACTGGTAATAATGTTAAATTATTATAACAACAATTTAACTCTTTTAAATATTCATGTAAAACTGGCAATGATGTTAATTTATTATAACTACAATCTAATGCTTCTAAATATTCAGGTAAAACTAGTAATGACGTTAATTCATTATTATAACAATATAATAGTTCTAAATTTTTAGGTAAAACTGGTAATGATGTTAATTCATTATTATAACAATATAATAATTTTAAATTTTCAGGTAAAACTGGTAATAATGTTAAATTATTATAACAACAATTTAACTCTTTTAAATTTTTATTTAAAACAGGTAATAATGTTAGTCTATTACATTGACATACTAACACTTCTAAATTTTCAGGTAAAACTGGTAATGACGTTAATTTATTACGATTACATATTAATATTTCTAATTTTTTAAATCTTGATAAATCTGGCAAATAATTTAAATTTTTATTTGATACATTAATTACATCAACATCATTCGGCAATGAATCCAAATATTCTTCAATGTTAAACTTAACCATTTTTTCAACAATATTTTTAAAATATTCATTTCAATTTTTTTAAAGAAAAACAAAAAAAGAATAAAATATCACCATGCCCCTAATTTCTCATCCAAATCATCCTCTTCCTTTAAATCATCCAAATAACTCGGATGATATCTTTTTTTTATTACTGATTCCATCCCTTTCAAAAATATTTTTCTATATTTTAAACAATAATATAAATGACGAAAATTATTCCAGATTTTTATATTTTTGTTTAAAACATCATAATCATAATTATGTGGTATTATTTCACTTATTGGATTTACAAAAAAGGAAAACTCTTTTAAATTTTCAGGTAAAACTGGTAATGATCTTAATTTATTATTGTGACAATACAATGATTTTAAATTTTCGGGTAAAATTGGCAATGATGATAAATTATTATAATGACATAATAATGATTTTAAATTTTCAGGTAAAACTGGTAATGATGTTAAATTATTATATTCACAATCCAATCTTTCTAATTTTTTAGGTAAATCTGGTAATGATGTTAATTTATTACGATCACATATTAATATTTCTAATTTTTTAAATCTTGATAAATCCGGTAAATAATCTAAATTTTTATTTGACACATAAATTATATAAACATCATCTGGTAATGAATCTAAATATTTTTCAACACTATACTTGGCACCCATTTTTTATTCACAATTTTTTTAAATATTTATTTCAATTTTTTTTCAAAAAATAAAAAAAAAGAATAAAATATCACCATTCCCCCAATTTTTCGTCCAAATCATCCTCTTCATTCAAATTATACAAATAACTCGGATGATATCTCTTTTTTATTATTGGTTCCATTATTCTCAAAAATTTTTTCCTATATTTTAAACAATAATACAAATATCGAAAATTATTCCATATTTTTATATTTTTATTTATAATAATTAATTCATTGTAACATATTATTTCATATATTGGATTATTATAAAAATATAATATTTCTAATTTTTCAGGTAAAACTGGTAATGATGTCAATTTATTACCAAAACAATATAATCTTTCTAAATTTTCTGGTAAAATTGGTAATAACGTTAATTCATTATTATAACATTGTAATGATTTTAAATCTTCAGGTAAAACAGGTAATGATGTCAATTTATTATTAAAACAATATAATCTTTTTAAATTTTCAGGTAAAACTGGCAATGACCCTAATTTATTATGTTCACAATATAATATTTTTAATTCTTTAGGTAAAACTGGTAATGATGTCAATTTATTCAAAGAACAACATAACTCTTTTAATTTTTCAGGTAAAACTGGTAATAATGTTAAATTATTGGAAGAACAATATAACTCTATTAAATTTTTAGGTAAAATTGGTAATAATATTAAATCATTCATATTACAATTTAATATTTCTAATTTATCTGGTAAAATTGGTAATGATGTTAATTTATTATAAGAACAATTTAATTTTTGTAAATTTTTAGGCAAAACTGGTAATGACGTTAATTCATTATAATAACAATATAACTCTGTTAAATTTTCAGGTAAATTTGGCAATGACGTTAAACCATTATAACAACAACCTAATATTTCCAATTTTTTGGGCAAAATTGGCAATGATTTTAATTTATTATATTTACAATATAACTCTTTTAAATTTTTAAATTTTGATAAATCTGGCAAATATTTTAAATTTTTAAATGACACATCAATCGTATCAACATTATCTGGTAATGAATCTAAATATTTTTCAATACTAAACATTTCCATTTTTTATTCACGATAATTTTAAAATATTTATTTCAATTTTTTGAAAAAAAGAATAAAATATCACCATTCCCCCAATTTTTCATCCAAATCATCATCTTCTTTCAAATCATCCAAATAACTCGGATGATATCTCTTTTTTATTATTCTTTCTCTTATTTTCCATATTCTTTCTTTATATTTTAAACAATAATACAAATACCGAAAATTATTCCATATTATTATTTGTTTATTCATCATACCTAAATTACCATAACATATTATTTCACGTATCGGATTTTCAGAAAAGAACGACCATATTAAATTTTCAGGTAATACTGGTAATGATGTCAATTTATTATTAAAACATATCATTTTTTTTAATTTTTCAGGTAATACTGGTAATGACGTTAATTTATTATATTCACAATCCAATCTTTCTAATTCTTTAGGTAAATCTGGTAATGATGTCAAATCATTATGGTCACAAAATATTATTTCTAAATTTTTCGGTAAAACTGGTAATGATGTTAATTTATTATAATGACAATCTAACTTTGTTAAATTTTCAGGTAAAACTGGTAATGATGTTAATTCATTATTATAACAACATAACTCTTTTAAATTTTTAGGTAAATCTGGTAATGATGTTAATTTATTACGATGACAATATAACTCTTTTAATTTTTTAAATCTTGATAAATCTGGTAAATAATCTAAATTTTTATTTGATACATCAATTATCTCAACATCATCCGGCAATGAATCTAAATATTTTTCAACACTATACTTGGCACCCATTTTTTATTCACAATTTTTTTAAATATTTATTTCAATTTTTTTTCAAAAAATAAAAAAAAAGAATAAAATATCACCATTCCCCCAATTTTTCGTCCAAATCATCCTCTTCATTCAAATTATACAAATAACTCGGATGATATCTCTTTTTTATTACTGGTTCCATTATTTTCAAAAATATTTTCCTATGTTTTAAACAATAATACAAATACCGAAAATTATTTAAAATTATTATTTGTTTATTTATAATATTTATATCATTGTAATACATTATTATATTGCATATTGGATTTTCAAAATAGATCAAGACATTTAATTTTTCAGGTAAAACTGGTAATAATATTAAATCATTACAATAACAATGTAATCTTTTTAAATTTTTAGGTAATACAGGTAATGATGATAAATTATTATGATGGCAATATAATTCTTTTAAATTTTCAGGTAAAACTGGTAATGACGTTAATTTATTATTTGAACAATGTAATATTTTTAAATTTTTAGGTAAAACTGGTAATGATGTTAAATTATTATTAAAACAATATAATATTTTTAAATTTTCAGGTAAAACCGATAATGATGTTAATTCATTGGTGTTACAATATAAATATTGTAAATTTTTAAATCTTGATAAATCTGGCAAATATTTTATTTGCCATAATACATTAATTATATCAACATTATCTGGCAATAAATTTAAATATTCTTCAATATCAAATTCATTATTCATTTTTTATTCACAATATTTTTAAAATAAATATTTCAATTTTTTTAACCAATAAAAAAAAGAATAAAATATCACCATTCGTTCAATTTTTCATCCAAATCATCCTCTTCCTTCAAATTATACAAATAACTCGGATGATATCTCTTTTTTATTACTGGTTCCATCATTCTCAAAAATCTTTTTCTATATTTTAAACAATAATACAAATATCGAAAATTATTCCAAATTTTTATTTGTTTATTCATTATATTTAAATCATTGTTATGTATTATATTGTATATCGGATTTCCAAAATAGATCAAGACTTTTAATTTTTCGGATAAAACTGGTAATGATTTAATATCATTACTATAACAACATAACTCTATTAAATTTTCAGGTAATACAGGTAATAATGATAATTTATTATAATGGCAATATAATCTTTTTAAATTTTTGGGTAAAACTGGTAATGATGTCAATAAATTATGTTTACAATCCAATATTTTTAAATTTTTATTTAAAATAGGTAATGATGTTAATTGATTATAACAACATTCTAATCTTTCTAAATTTTCAGGTAAATCTGGCAATGATGTTAAATTATTATTATAACATATCAATATTTTTAATTTTTCAGGTAAAACTGGCAATGACGTTAATTCATTGGTGTCACAATATAAATATTTTAAATTTTTAAATCTTGATAAATCTGGCAAATATTTTATTAGTTTATATGATATATTAATTATTTTAACATTATCTGGCAATAAATCCAAATGTTGTTCGATGTCAAACATTTTTATTTTTCACAATATTTTTAAAATAAATATTTCAATTTTTTTAGAAAAAAAAATAAAATATTACCATTTGTCCAATTTTTCATCCAAATCATCTTCTTCCTCCAAATTATACAAATAACTCGGATGATATCTCTTTTTTATTATCGGTTCCATCATTTTCAAAAATATTTTTCTATATTTTAAACAATAATACAAATAACGAAAATTATTCATAATTCTTATATTTTTCTTTATGATATTTAAATCATTGTTATTTATTATTTTAAATATTGAATTTCCAAAAAAGGACCAATTTTTTAATTTTTCAGGGAAATTTGGCAATGATGTTAAATTATTACTTAAACAAAATAATTTTTCTAATTTTTCGGGCAAATTTGGCAATGATGTTAAATTATTACCTGAACAATATAACTCCCTTAAATTTTTAGGTAAAACGGGCAATGATGTTAAATTATTGCCTGAACAATATAACTCCCTTAAATTTTTAGGTAAAACAGGCAATGACATTAAATTATTAAAGGAACAACATAATCTTTCTAATTTTTTAAATCTTGATAAATCCGGTAAATAATCAAAATTTTTATGTGATACATCAATTACATTAACATCATCTGACAATGAATCTAAATATTCTTCAATATTAAACTTACTTACCATTTTTTTACAGTCATTTTAATATATTCATTTCAATTTTTTTACTTTTATAAAAAAAAATAAAATAATTACCATCCATTTAATTTTTCATCCAAATCATCATCTTCCTTCAAATCATCCAAATAACTAGGATGATATCTCTTTTTTATTACTGGTTCCATCATTCTCAAAAATCTTTTTCTATATTTTAAACAATAATACAAATGCCGAAAATTATTTAAAATTATTATATTTTTTTTTATAATATTTAAATTATTATTATTTATTATGTCATATATCGGATTTCCATGATTATATAACCATATTAAATCTTTAGGTAAAACAGGTAATGATGTCAATTTATTATTAAAACAATATAATCTTTTTAAATTTTCAGGTAAAACTGGCAATGACGTTAAATTATTATAACTACAACATAATAATTGTAATTTTTCGGGCAAAATTGGTAATGATGTTAAATTATTATAACTACAAGAAAAATATTTTAAATGTTTAGGTGAAACAGGTAATGATGTTAAATTATTATTATTACAATATAATCTTTCTAATTTTTTAAATCTTGATAAATCTGGCAAATAATTTAAATTTTTATGTGGTATATTAATAACATTAACATGATCTGGTAATGAATTCAAATAATCTTCAATATTAAATTCATCATTCATTTTTTCACAATATTTTTAAAATATTCATTTCAATTTTTTTACTTTTATAAAAAAAAAAATAAAATATTACCATGCACCTAATTTTTCATCCAAATCATCCTCTTCCTTTAAATCGTCCAAATAACTCGGATGATATCTCTTTTTTATTATCGGTTCCATTATTTTCAAAAATCTTTTTCTATATTTTAAACAATAATACAAATATCGAAAATTATTCCATATTGCCATTTTTTTATTTATTTTGTTAAAATTAAAATAGTGTTCGTATGTTATACTTATGTCATTTATTATGCCATGTATCGGATTATTATGATATGATAACCATGTTAACGGTTTATTTATGGTAGGTAATGACCTTAATTTATTATCATGACAATATAACCATGTTAAATATTCAGGTAAAATAGGTAATGATGTTAATTTATTATTATAACAAAATAAATCTTTTAATTTTTCAGGTAAAACTGGCAATGACATTAATTCGTTATTATGACAATATAACTCTTTTAAATTTTTAGGCAAAACCGGCAATGATGTTAATTGATTATATTCACAATATAATCTTTCTAAATTTTCAGGTAAAATTGGTAATGATATTAAATTATTTTCATAACAATATAATCTTTCTAATTTTTCAGGTAAAACTGGTAATGATGTTAAATTATTATTACCACAATATAATTTTTCTAATTTTTTAAATCTTGATAAATTCGGCAAATAATTTAAATTTTTAGATGATACATCAATTGTATCAACATCATCTGGCAATGAATCCAAATATTTTTCTATATTAAACTCAATCATTTTTTCATAATATTTAAAATATTCATTTCAATTTTTTTACTTTTATAAAAAAAATATTAATCAATCCATTTCATAAAAAAAAGAATAAAATATTACCATGCCTCTAATTTTTCATCCAAATCATCCTCTTCCCTTAAATCATCCAAATAACTCGGATGATATCTCTTTTTTATTATCGGTTCCATTATTTTCAAAAATCTTTTTCTATATTTTAAACAATAATATAAATACCGAAAATTATTCCAGATTTTCATTTTTTTATTTATTATATTTGGGTTATTATTTTTTATTATGTCATATATTGGATTACTATAATAATATAACGTTTTTAAAATTTCAGGTAAAACCGGTAATGATCTTAATTGATTATTGTGACATTTTAATGTGTCTAATTTTTCAGGTAAATTTGGAAATAATGTTAAATTATTACAATAGCAACATAAGTCTTTTAAATTATCAGGTAAAACTGGTAATGACGTTAAATTATTATTACCACAATCTAACTCTCTTAATTTTTCAGGTAAAACTGGTAATAACATTAAATTATCACAATTACAATTTAATATTTGTAATTTTACAGGTAAAATTGGCAATGACGATAATAATCTATTATAAGAACAATTTAATATTTCTAAATTTTCAGGTAAAATTGGCAATGATGTTAATTTATTGTTAGAACAATATAACGTTTTTAAATTTTCAGGTAAAACTGGTAATGATGTTAATCTATTTTTAGAACAATCAAATATTTCCAATTTTTCAGGTAAAACTGGTAATGATGTTAAATTATTGCCATTACAAAATAATTTTTCCAATTTTTTAAATCTCGATAAATCCGGCAAATAATTTAATTTTTTATATGATACATCAATTTTTTCAA
>Ga0214923_10009402_pt1 | contig 10188 bp, 7 predicted proteins | sample LL1510_MetaG_FD_177993 | JGI IMG/M metagenome (GOLD analysis project Ga0214923, IMG submission 177993) | Freshwater microbial communities from Lake Lanier, Atlanta, Georgia, United States - LL-1510 | ecosystem: Environmental > Aquatic > Freshwater > Lake | place: USA: Georgia | collected 2015-10-15
TTCCCCTCCGCGTTGGTGACGGTAACATACCGTGCATTGCTGGCGTCCAGGACCACCAAACCTCCATTTCGGTTTCGCATCCACTTATTCCCCAAGCGATCCACCAACATATCCAGAAGTTCCGTGTACGGGCCTGCTCCGAAGGATTCCCACAAACCATTGGCTCGGCGCACCACCACCGGTCGCGCGGCCCCAAAATTGCTCATCCACAAATCGCCTCGGCTATCCATATCCATACCGCTGACACGGACTGTGGCGGTGGTTCCTTGTTGCGCTTGCAAGGAAGAGTTGGTAGCATCGAACATGACGGCCGAATCCCCTTCCACCATGGCAACTCCACGTCCCCAAGTGGATAGCCATACCCTTCCGATACGATTTGGATCGGGCAAAGCGCCAATGACATCGTACAAATTGCCTACACCCCGTACGGTCTCCCGGTTCAGGGCTTTCCAACGATTGACCTGAAGCAGCGAGGCCCCGGAGGGATCGAAGGTATTCCCAAAGCCGCTGCCTACTTGGTAGGCTCCACCGGCAACTGCTACCCCACTGGCATTGGCTTTCAGTTGAAAAACCTTGTTGGTGGTGGGCCCTTCGGGCAGGTACCTAAAATAATCCCAGGGCGTAAAGCGAAAAAGGCCACCCCCATCATCCCCCATCCAAACTTGGTAGGAGTCGTACAGCGCACAGGTTGGCCGAACCGATTCGTTGGCTATAGGGTAATTGTTGAACTGCAATTGCTCGTCCAAGCGAACAGCGCGCAGGGTATTGACCACTTGGAGTTGGCCCCCCGATACCCCCAAAAAAACATTGGGGGATCCTGCATTGACAACCATCGTTCGATGTCCACCGTTCTTGTACCATAACAACGAATCGCCTTGATATGAAACCAGGCTATCGCGATATATTACCAAGGAGGGGAAGGATTTTTTGCCCCAATACGGGTCTCGTATCCAAAACTCAAAACTCTGAAGATTAGGCGCATCGGTAGGGGCTTTGTAAAGTCCGCTGTCCGTGGCGGCCCACCAGTTGCCATCCATTTGCACCAACGCATTGACGCCCAGGTAGGCTCCTTGAGGACCAATCACGAAAGTGCTCCGGATTTCCATCTTGAGCAAATCCAATTCCACGATACCAAACCCATAACACAAATAAACGAATCGCCCCGCCTGGTGGATGGATCGGATCCTTTTGCCAAGGGGAATATTTGCTTTCAAGACCGCATCCAAGGCCTCTACCTGACCGTTCTTGTACAAGTCCAAATTACCGTTGGCATAGGCAATCACCAATGTTTGGTACGAGGAAGAATACGACAAGGCAGCCACTTCGACGTCGTTCAAGCCGTTGACTCTGGTGATGCGCTCCAAGGATTCGTCTTCCAAATCGTAAACGAACAGGCCTGCACCACATCCCGCATAGACCTTGCGGTCAACCTTCTCGAGGCAGGTGACTCTGCCAAAGGGCAAATGACTGCGCCATTGCCCGACGGCAACGGAGGGGGCGTTCCAAGACGTTCCCTGGGCCTGGGCCCCTTGCTTGGCCAAGAGAAAGAACAGGCCCCAAGACAAACCCCATGCCAAACCCCATCCCGACTTGAAGAATAACTTCAAGGGCAATTTCATAGAGGAAGGTCCTGGGTTGCTCACAGGACGAAGCTACGGCGTATTTTTGGTCTTCGCAGGCCCAATCCTTCTTGCCTGCGGAGCCTGCCCTACCCCTATGAGTGACTCCATTGGACATGAATGCGGTATTGCTTTAATCCGCTTACTCCGCCCTTTATCGTACTACCACCAGCATTACGGCTCTCCTTATTACGGATTGGAGAAGCTGTACCTCTTGATGGAGAAGCAACATAACCGTGGACAAGACGGGGCAGGGGTGGCCACCATCAAACTTGACGTTCCAACGGGAAGCCGTTACATCAGCCGTGCCCGGTCTGTGGCCGCTCAACCGCTCAAAGATATTTTTGAGCGCATCTACCGAAATTATCGCGATGCCGGGATACGGACCGAGGATTTCTTGGGTCAAACCGAGGATCTTCAAACCAAGCTCCCCTATTTGGGTGAACTGCTGTTGGGTCATTTGCGATACGGAACCCACGGTCAGAATTCCATCGAAACCTGTCATCCATTCTTCAGGCAGCACAATCACCGAAGCCGAAACCTGGTTTTAGCCGGAAATTTCAACTTAACTAACGTGGATCGGCTTTTTGAGAAATTGGTCAAATTGGGCCAACATCCCAAGGAGCAATCGGATACGGTCACGGTCATGGAGAACATTGGGCATTTTCTTGATCAAGCGCATCGTGATTTGACGGCCGCTTTGGAGGCGGAATACCCCGATCGTCAAAAGTTGGAAGAGCAAGTGGGGCAAGAATTGGACTTGTCGCAGATCCTTCGCAAAGCGTCTCGGGATTGGGATGGGGGATTTGCAATGGCCGGCATGCTCGGGCATGGAGATGCTTTTGTGTTACGAGATGCGAACGGGATTCGCCCCGCCTATTGGTATGCCGATGATGAGGTTGCTGTGGTGGCATCTGAACGTCCTGCCATCGCCACCACCTTTCATGTTCACCCGGACCAAATCAAAGTTGTGCCTCCTGGGCATGTTCTGCTGATACGACGTAACGGAGAAATCCGCTGCCAACCGGTCTTTGACCCAGCCCCTGCTACGCCATGTTCATTCGAGCGTATATACTTCTCCAGAGGAAATGATCCGGCAATCTACAAGGAACGCAAAGCATTAGGGAAGGCCTTAACCAACAAGGTCTTGGATTCCATCAACCATGACATAGCGCATACGGTATTCAGTTACATACCCAATACCGCCGAAACCGCATTCTTGGGACTCCTACAAGGTCTAGAGGGACATTTGGAAACCCAACGTTTGAAAGCCTTGAACGCCCTCCGACCCGAAGATTTGGAAAGCAGGCAAGGGGAACGCTATGTGGAGTTCATGCGCTGGATGACCCTGCGACCTCGGGTCGAAAAAGCGGCGATCAAAGATGTGAAGCTAAGAACCTTCATCACCGAAGACCGTGGCCGCAACCACATGGTTCGTCATGTGTACGATACCACCTCGGATATTTTGAACCCCAACAAGGACTCCCTGGTGGTGGTTGATGACTCTATTGTCAGAGGAACCACATTGCGCGAGAGCATTGTTGCCATTCTTGGTGGACTTCAGCCACGCTCTTTGATCATTGTGAGTTCAGCTCCTCAAATTCGTTTTCCGGATTGTTATGGAATTGACATGAGTCGGCTCAACGACTTTGTGGCCTTCCGGGCTCTGGTTAAAGTCTTGGAAAAAAGGGGACAAGCGCATCAGATCGAAACCCATAGCCAGGCCGCCCAGGCGGATTTGGCATTGGAGGAGCATCCCATGTCCAACCATCTGCAAGCCCTGTATGCCTTGGTGAATGAACAAGAGCTGTCCGATGAAATCGCCTTGCTCATTACTCCTCCCGAAATTAAGTTCCCGGTCAAAGTCGTTTACCAGGATATCAACAGCCTCCACAAAGCATGCCCAGATCACCGGGGAGATTGGTACTTCAGCGGAGCATACCCCACGCCGGGTGGCCACCGGGTGGCCAACAGGGCCTTGGTATATTATGCCGGGCAAATTGCGGACCGTCCGTATTAACCCTTATTCCGTACGCATGGTAGGCAAATTTCCAGGGTTATGGACAAAATTGAACAATAATGTCTGTTTATTGCTCACATTTGTAAGATTTTGGCGTCATCGCTATTCCGAATTTGGAGGCCATGAAGCACGTTGGTCACACCATACAAGCCCTTCTGCTTGACAGCGGAATTAGCATTACACACACCGCTAAGCATATGGGCATTCAGCGATCTACCCTTTACAACCTGTTCGAGAAATCCAGATGGCCGTTGCACCGTATTCAGGCCGTCGAACGACTCACGCATCAAGACCTTCGCGCCCTTTACCCCCAGTCGGAATTTACCGCACCAAATTCTTACGGCATCAACCGCGAGCAAAATCTATTCCTTCAAGAAGAAGTCAAGCGATACCAAGGACTCTTGGATGAGGCATGGGAAGAAATCGCAAGACTCCGACAAACCATTGCCAAATTCACCCGTAAAACATAAACCCCATGCACCCACTGCACCAAATTGTTCAAGTTCCCGGAAATGGAGGCGTACACCGCATCATCACGACCTCCAAGCAGGGGTATGTTTTGCAAAGCATCGATGCCGAACAACGCCGATGGCATGCCCCGGTCCAAACCAAAGTCGCTGCTTTGGAGGAAGTTGCCATCTATACCCTGGAAGATCAAGTTCCGCTGTGGAATGTGTTTAGGAAGCTTTGGGAACTCGAGCTTGAGGATGCTGCGATCCAAGAGTCCTTGGGCAAAGAGACGGATACCAAAGCCATGTTTGAACGTATCCTTCCCAATTACGATTCAGGCCGAGTCTATTTGAGTGATATGCGCAAAGTCCTGCGATGGTATCTGGCGCTCAAGGCTGTGGTGGACTTTGGAGCTGAGCTTGCCGACTCGGAGAAGTCAGCATCCGAGGGTGCCTAAAATAGTAGGCCTCCATCAAATGTTCAGGTTGTATCGCCTGGGCTTGCTCCATCATCGAAATCGTCAAGGCTACGCGCAAAAGTCTGTAAACCGCTCGCATGCTCAATCCTCCCTGCTCCACCATTTGATCCAAGACCTGCCTGCAGGCAGAATCCAAGGATTGTTCCAGGGTTTGATTGTTCGAGAAAATATTCGCGCGTTGTTCTCCCTCCGTCGATCCTGGCATGACTCCACAAGGCTCAATCGGCGCTGAGGCTGATTTCCATTCCGAAGGTTTGACCCGGTCCATGCAGACCACCAAATCCATACGATCCAAAAGGGGTCCGCTAATTCGACGCTGGTAACGTGTTACGGTATTTTCTGCGCAGGTGCAGCATTCATCGTTGCTTCCATAGTAACCACAGGGGCATGGGTTCATGGCGGCAATCAGCACAAACTTGGCCGGATAAACCGCCGAGGATCGTTGCCGGTTCAAAACCACTTGCCCTTGTTCCAAGGGCTCACGCAATGCCTCCAATACCTCCCTTCTGAATTCCGGTAATTCATCCAAAAACAATACCCCGCCATGGGCCATGGATACTTCCCCGGGAATAGGCCATTGACCCCCTCCGACCATGGCCTGCACGGTTATGGTGTGATGCGGTTTGCGAAAAGGTACTTGATCCGATGGGTTTCGAAAATCCAAACCTCCGCTTACAATCGATTGCAACTGCGCTTGGATTCGCTGATCCACCGCAGCTAGTGGGGGCATAAGGCTCAGCAAGCTGTGTGCCAACATGGTTTTGCCACAACCCGGTGGCCCAATTAGTAACACATTATGATGTCCAACCGCTGCGATCCTTAAAGCCCGTTTGGCCAGAGCTTGTCCTTTGACTTGGCCCAACTCCACAACGGGTAACTTCTCGATTTGCTTGGGGGATGAAGTCATTAGCGCCCTTGTCGCCAATGCCGGTTGCCCGTCCCTAAAAAAGGCCATGACCTCATGCAACCTCTCGAAAGGCAAAGACAAGACCTCAGGGTGCAGAGCGGCTTCGGCGGCATTCTCCAAGGGCATGATGATTCCTTTGTATTGATTTTTGGCCGCCAATTCCATCATCGGCAAAATACCCCGCACGCCCTTGATTCGTCCATCCAGCGACAATTCACCCACAACCAAATAGTCCGACAAGGTCGTGCCGTTGAGGTACCCTGCCTCGGCTAACATGCCCAGGGCAATGGTCAAATCGTAGGCGGCGCCCTCTTTGCGCAAATCCGCTGGGGCCAAATTGATCATATGCCGACATCGGGGCAAGGCATACCCGGCATTGCGGATGGCAGTTTGTATTCTTAGCTGGCCCTCTCGCACCGCGTGATCGGCCAATCCAACCAAATAAAACCCAAAGGACCGCGGATCGGTATCCACCTCCACCGTCAACAATCGAGCGTCCAAGCCTCTTAAAATTCCGCTATATACCCTGACCATTGCCTTGCAATTTTGAGGGATCGACGAGTCTCGACTCGTCTTTAACCGTTTAAATAACCTTGTTGCGACGTACTTTTGCATGCCTCGGGTGATTAGCTCAGCTGGTTTAGAGCACTGCCTTGACAGGGCAGGGGTCACAGGTTCGAATCCTGTATCACCCACCCAAGATCCCCCTTTCCATCGCGCCCATGGCCGTTTTGCACAATCCGGTAAACCGCGAGCTTCTTCGCAAACAACTGATGGAGGAAGCCTTTCAACGGGTCACCCTGTCCTTTTATCGGTATGTCCGTATTGCCGATCCCTCGGCTTTTCGCGATCAGCTCTACCAAGAATGGCATGCCTTGGGTTGCTTTGGCCGAATCTACCTGGCCGAGGAGGGCATCAATGCCCAAATGTCCGTTCCAGAACATGTTATGGACGCCTTTCGCCATAACCTCGAGCAACATGACGCCCTTCGCGGTGTCCCCCTCAAAATCGCGGTCGAAGATGACGGAAAGTCTTTCTACAAATTAACCCTCAAAATCCGTCCCAAAATCGTGGCCGACGGCATCGACGACCCGGCTTTTGATTCCTCCAACGTAGGCCGCCACCTCAACGCGGCCGAGTTCAACGCCGCCATGGAGGAACCCGGCACCCTGGTGGTGGATATGCGCAACCATTACGAAAGCAAAATCGGCCATTTTGAGGGCGCCATCCTTCCGGATGTAGACACCTTCCGCGAAGAATTGGAGCAGGTCCCTCGCCTCTTGGCCGGCCAAGAAGATCGCAAAATCCTGCTCTACTGTACCGGTGGCATTCGCTGCGAAAAAGCTTCTGCCTGGCTTAAATACCAAGGTTTCAACGATGTTAACCAACTCCACGGCGGAATTATTGATTATGCTCGCCAAATTCAGGAACACGGTCTTCCCAACAAATTCAAGGGGCGCAACTTTGTTTTTGATGAACGCATGGGCGAACGCATCAGCGATGATGTGTTAGGAAAATGCGATCTCTGCGGCGAACCCTGCGATCACTACACCAACTGCGCCCGCAAGGCCTGCCATCAGCTTTTTATCCAATGCCCTGCCTGCAGCGAACGACTCCAAGGTTGCTGCGGCCCCACTTGCCAAGACCTCCTTACCAAGGCATCATCGGATGAGGCATCATCGGATGAGACAACTATACCCGTCAAACTGAACAACCCGATGCCAGGAAAATACACCAAAGGACGAATTCACAAAAAATCGATTAACTAAGTTTAATCAATTTAAACAAGTAAATTATTCCATCTGGGTCAAAATAGTAAGCGTTTTCCATAAAATCGTCTTTTTTCCTGCCTACATAAATACCCCGTCCCGTCGTATTGTAGCGATTATCGTCACCGTAGTATCCCTTTGACATTTTATCCCCGTCACTAGTTCTAATTTGAACGCCATCTCTTGTGTCCATTAACTCCAGATTAAGTCTTCGTAATTGCCTTGCGCTAAGCGCAATATAACAATCTTTTCCTAACACGTATATTCTCCAAACCATATCCATTGCCGTGTTATCAGATCCGTCGTTTTTGACGGCTTCGTTAGCCAACTCCAATTGCAAAAAACTTCTTTGATTATTCGTAGATTGGGTTAATTTTCGAGCATTAAGCAGAAAAGATTCCTCTTTCTCGTTTGGATACTTCAGGGTAAATAACTTATTCTTTAAAATCTCTATAGTGGGCAATTTAGAATTAAAGGCCTGCAACGTGATTGGTAAAACATAATCATTAAATCTTTTGTTCCTTTGAAATGCTATGTTCGGAATAGCATGATAAAAACTCAACATGTCTGCGCCTATCATCTCGGGAACATCTTGAAAAAAATTGTACTTATTTTTTTCGTCATGGGTGTAATGATTGTATTCATCGTCACCTAATGCTAATTTCCCCCTATAAAATCCTGCATAATCCTTTTCACTAATTTTATTATTGTACTGATTTTCGGGAATATAGCGTCCCTCCAAAATCACTTTTCTTAAAACCATTTTGAACGATTCATTGTTAAGGGGAACAATATTTTCAAAATAATTATTCAAGAAGTCGTCTGTCTTCGTTAATGCATTTTCATTATTTTGAACCACACCGAAATCCAAAAGTTTGTTTAATAAATTTTTGAGAGAATCATCCTGACTGCTCACAAGTTTCTTGAATTTCTCGACATTCAAGCTGAAGTCTGCTCTAAGTGCTGATTCTTGTCTATTGAGCGCTGCAATTGAATCTTTGTAGGCGTTAATTTCTCCTCTCAGGTTTTGAATGATATCACTCAATTCGGAAGTTTCATTTTCTTTGCTTTTATAGCCCTCGATCTCATTTTCCAGCAAGCGCCTCAGAGAATTAACTCTGGTTAAATCCTCATTTTTACTTTGTAGGTCCACCTCTAATTTATCCTTTCTAATGAACAAATCTCGATTCAAATTCGAAATTGAATCCAACCTTCTTGATAAGGCGTAAATACCTTCTCGTAACTCTGATTTAGACATTCGATCGTAATCCTGTCCAACTACATCAAAATTCATGGAGAGAAACACCGGGAAAATTAGCATTGTCACCTTCAACGATCTCAAAAAGTATCGATTTTGAGAATTTAACATCTTGTACATTAACATATTGATTTTTTAAATATTATTGAGGGACACGAAATATAATAATTGATTCGTAATTTTAATTAAGTTTAATTGTTTCTTATAAAATATGCCGTTTTTAGTTCTACTTCTGCTGCTTGCTCTTTTAATCGGTCTTTTAGTTCGGAATAAAGGAGATGGAATCCTTGACACCATGAGTCAGGGTTGCGGCCAGATTGCGGGTTGCGCAACTACGCTCTTAATAATTCTTTTCTTGGCAATTATATTCATCATTTTCACGCAAATGTAGTTTAAAGAGCGAATCCAATTGCTAGAACTAACGAATTGCATCAACCCTTAATTAACCTTACAAAAGGCCTTTGAAGGCATTTACTTTACACTTTTGACTTGGATTGAATGAGCAGTATAAATATCGAAATTGCTTGTGGAATCTGATATTAGCTTAAATCCTTCAATGCCTTGGCTCTCTTTGCCCTTCAAGATCAAACAATGCTCTGGCATTGGATTAGTAAACAGACTTATTTGGTAATAGCGCTGAAAATAGGCCCAGGTGGAATATTGTCCATGAAGCTCTGAGGAGATCGCTATTCCACTGCATTCACCCTTTTGCTCCTTGCGTTTTAAAAGTTCTACCACCTGCTTTATATCGTGCTGTAACGAAAAATCCCTGACCGGAACATTGCGTTTGGTCAATGCATAAACAAGACAAATCAAAACAAAAACAAATGCTGATATATTTAATATTAATTGATGTTTCAATTTCCTCTCATAATATGTGTGAAAGGGTAGTTGCCTCAAAAAAGGAAGGGCCGCAGTAGTCATAGCCAAAGTCCACCATGGATATGAGGGGATCAAATAATGTGGAAGTAATTTCGGAGAAATGAAAAGCGGGGCCGATGCACTAAAGGCAACAAACGTAAAAAATAAGGTGCGCTTTTTGAGATCAAGACTATCAAACGGCTCGCTAATTTTTTCGCTATCACGCGACGTACGAAATTTATAAAACAAGTAACATAGGAGCAAGAGGAGTATTGGTATAAGCATTTGCTGAATAAAGGTAAATACCATATCGATGCGCATATGTTCAGACCCATATTCATTGGGTGGTCTATCTCCATTGAATACAGCTTGAACTTGGGCGCGCCAATATTGAAGCATTGCAGATCTCAGCGGCAACCACAACCAACCAAATACCGATAAAATGCCAAGAACGAATGACGACCAAGCCACAATGCGTACCGTTTCACGAGTTGAGCGTAATCGACAGATCCATAACAGCCAGGGAGCGGCAATAGGAAACAAAGCAGGTGGGCCTTTGGTGATGAATGCCAACCAAGTAAACAGCCCTAATCCGAAACCCGCATAAAGATGATTGATATTCATGGACGACCAAACGGCCAGAAAGGTGAATAGTGTGAGAGGATTCTCGAGTATAAATTGGCCAAGTCCCCACAGAGGACCTGATACAAGGCACCATAAGAGCATCCACCAACCCCAACCGTACGAAAAAGCCCGGCCAGGGATTTGCTTTTTCCAAAAATGATAAAATCCCAACAATAATCCAACTGCGATAACTAAAGCAAAA
>Ga0214923_10009403_pt1 | contig 10188 bp, 5 predicted proteins | sample LL1510_MetaG_FD_177993 | JGI IMG/M metagenome (GOLD analysis project Ga0214923, IMG submission 177993) | Freshwater microbial communities from Lake Lanier, Atlanta, Georgia, United States - LL-1510 | ecosystem: Environmental > Aquatic > Freshwater > Lake | place: USA: Georgia | collected 2015-10-15
AGAAAAAGTTATTCAAGAGATTAAGGCGTCAATTGGCTATTATTCCGCTTTAAATAATAGAGAAAAAGTAAAAGAACATGAAGAAAAGTTAAAAAAGGCTGAGGAAAAACTCAATCAACTCAAAGAAAGAATTCAAAGAAATGGAGAGGAAGAATGTCCTGTGTGTTGTATGGAATTTGAGGAACAAGTTCTCACAAATTGTTGTAAAGGAATTATTTGCGGAGATTGTGTAAAAACCCTTATAAAAGGAACAAATAAATGTCCGTTCTGTAGAGAGAAATTGAATATGTCTAAAATGATAATATCAAAGAAAAAAGAAGAGGAAGAAAAAGAAGAAGAAAAACGTCCAATTCAAGAAAAACTAACAAAGTTTGATACAGTTATAAAGATTATAAAAGGTAAAAAAGATGGAAAGTTTCTTTTATTCAGTGAATATTGGTCGACATTTGAGCCAATTCAAGAAAAATTAAAAGAAAATGCGATTAGTTTTGCTGAAGTAAAAGGAACAACGGATACAAAACAAAAACACATTAGAGATTTTAAGAATGGAGTTACAAAGGTTTTATTTTTGAATGCGAGACATGATGGAACAGGAATTAATTTACCTGAGACAACAGATATTATTTTGTATCATAAGATTTCATCACAAAATTTAGAGAATCAAGTCTTAGGAAGGGCGCTTAGATTGGGAAGAACGGCTCCATTAACCGTTCATAGATTATTATCGGAGCAGGAGAGACAGTTGGGAAATGATCCGCGCGCGGTAGATTTTTTACATTCTCAACAATACAATCCAGCGGATGATGAGAGGAGAAGAGAGCGCGAGAGACAAGAGAGAGAAGATTATTTGTTGGCATTAGAGTTGTCAAGAAGAAATGAGTAAAATTAATAAATTTTAATTACAAAATATTTATAAAATTAAAATTTATAAATATTTTCTATGAATGAATAATAATGAGTGGAATAACATATAATTTACAAATTGATAGTAAATTTAGAGATGTTGAGAAATATCCAAATCCTTGTGATTTTGGGGTTACATTTATAAATACAAATACTGGGACAAGTGTATTAGGACAACCTTTATCTGAGGATCTATTATACAGTCCAATAAGTATTGATCCCGATTATTTAGAGAGTAACATAAAGATTGAGAATGCCGAGATATTTACATATTTGAGAAATAAGAATAAGATATTAATTTCTGGGGTGATGACATTATCAAGTGGATCAATATTTAGTATAAGGTATGAACCTCAACCTCTTCTTGATCTTCCAAATACTGTTATTATGTATACTGGATATACAATAGTTAGTTTAACAGGTATTAATATATATTTGAATCCTTTTATAGCTGTAATAAGTAATGATGAGGAAAAGTATAGTATAGATTGGATTACATACTTAACTCAATATACTGGTGTGATTTCTCAAATACAAAATAATTCTTCAAGAAGCACAATACGTATTTCTCCAACTCAAAAAGATGTTGTATTTTGGGGATTTGATTTTAGTTCAAGTATTAATTTAACGCAATATATAAATAATAAAGCTCAACTATTAAAAAGTATACCTGAACCGTCTAAAGGAAATACAAGTATAATTGTATTTGGTTTTAATATTGAAGATGGAACTCCTTATAAATATGAAGCGAGAGAATGGGGATATCAATTATTTACAAGTAATTATTCATTAGAACAAACGAAAGATAATGGTAGATTTAATATAAATGTTGATAATTCTAATAATTTGTATGTATCGGGAAATATTTCAACATTTAATCCATCTTATGAATATACAAAACTTAATCTAACTGGTCCGGGACTAAGTAAAGGTTGGTTTAACGATAATATTATATATTATACAACTGGATCAAGTGGAGATGTCTCTTACACTCATATATTTCCAATTAATATTGAAAATACTGTTCCTCAATTTGTTACTGGATCTCCTTCAAGTATATTATTTGTTGATTCAAATAATACTGGTCCGCCAATATATAAATCAACATATGTAATTGACAAAGATCCGAGTGGAGCTTATACATTATTGGGTTATATTCGATATGATTTTTTAAGAAATGGAACTGGTGTTTATTTAATAGGATCAATGAATGATAATCCAAGAACTTGGACCTCTTATGAAAGTAGAATTTACAGATTAGATCCTCATGCAGGAACTGGGACTTTATGTTGCACTTTTGGAAGTGGACCAAGTCCTATATATTATCCATCGGGTTTATTTAGTATTAATATGGGAACAGATATTTATTCATTTCAAAGATGTGGAGGAACTGGTTCATATGGTAATAACAGACCAGATAAATTACTTATTCATAAATTTGATACGTTAACAAGTATAGGAACAACATTAACATTTACTGGACCAATACTTGGATTACCAACAGGACAAAATGGATATCCTTCAATGTTGGGAGGATCCCCTCCTGGTATACAAGAATGTATTTGTGGACAAGTTGTTGGGACGGATATATATATTTACTTAGGAAATCAAAATTTATTAACAGGAATTACAATTACTATGCCAATTTTTGTTTTAAAATGGGATACACTTACTAACACATTAACAAATTATGGAGTAAGAGAATTTGGTTCGGGATGGTCATATTTTGAAGGAATTATAAATTATAGTTCTGGAAGAAAACTTCTTGTAAGTGCAATTTTAGTTGTTTCCTCAATAACACTTTTTTATGATGTAACAGATCCAATAAATATTTTTCTTGTAAATTCAATACCTCAAAATCTTTATCAATTTAGACCAGTTTATTTTAATTCAAAAATTTATGCTTATGCATTTGAAGAAGGTGAGATGTCAATATGGGATATTACAGATCCAACAAATTTTTTTGTTATTAGTAAAAGTTTTCCAATTGCAAATGGAAATTATGAATGGAGTTTTATAAATACATATAAATATGAAGAAATTGGATTAGGAGGAAATGATATTGATGGTTGGTATTATTATAAAACACAACCATTACTTAGCGATTATGTTTCCATAAAAGTTGATTATGTTACAAAAAATATTGAACAATATATTCATTATGACGAAGAATATATATATCAAACATTTTATACACCAAAATATTATAATAATACGTCCGTTCAAAACTTTAGCAATAAAATGTTTTTACTTTCGGTTTATAATAAATCTTTTATATTTGATGATATTACAAATATTAATTACAAACCTAATAGAAACTACGTAAATCTAGTTCCATTTGGATTTACTCAGATACTTAATAGGATAAGTGGATTGCTTATAACTAAATATAATACATTTGTATTTGATCATTCCTCAGGAATCTATATCCTTTTTGGATTTTATAATAAATTGGGACTTTATTTTTATGATGATAATCTAAATCAAATTACAGAATTATATCAAGAACCGGTTAGCAGTTTATTAAATGGAATTGTATATATCAATTCTTATATCGTCAATAATGAAAGATTTGCTATTTTTGTATTTGTTAATAATATTGTTAAAATTTATAGAATTGACAATCTTACAACTTTAACATTAGTTTCAACAACATCTCCATCCGCTGGTTCATTTACAAACTCATTTGCTGCAATTCTTGTTTATCATGTAAAAATTGATAAATATTTCTTACATATATTTGGAGGAACTAATATAATTTTAAATCAAAATCCAAGAAGAATTAATAATATTGATATCACAAATCCATACTCTCCAATTCCAACCCCTTCAGTATTTGCGTATTTAATGGACTTAGGAACAAATATGTCATCAAATGGCCTTGCTTATACGGAAGATTCAAATTTAAATACATATCTATATATTCCTCAAGGAGTAACAATATTAACATTTGATATCACAAATCCTTATAATTATGACAGAAAAGTAAGAGTATATAAATTTTTACTTACACTTGGAAACGGTATTGGATCATTACAAATATTTACTAATCAAATTAATAAAAAAAAATATCTACTTACTCAATACTATGGAAACAGAAATTTTAAACCTAATCCAATTTATCTATTTGATATAACAGATGAAGTGAATCCAAAATTTATAAATTATAATATTGTATTCAAAGATAATATTAATGAAAATCCAGTTCATAATATCACCATTTGTCAAAATGGTAACAAAACATACGCTAGTTTTATGCTTTTAAACTATTATTATTCTACAGGTGCATGGGCTCCAAACCCAATTCCTAATCCTGGATCAACAGGTGCAACTGGAGCCGATATTTATAACAATTATCTCTATTTTCTCTATGATCTTTCTAATCCAGAATTTGCATCCATCACACAAAATCAAACTAATATCTCATCAACATACAACGAAATCCCTTTCAATGGTTCTTCTTTCATCACTAAAATTAATGCAAATGGAACAATTGGATGGTTAAGCTATATTGGTGCCTCTCCCAATTCAGAAGGACAATTTATAAATATAAGTAATTTTACGTTTGATAATTCAAGAAGATACATTTATCTTTCAGGAGGATGGCAAAATACAATAGCATTTTATCAAAATTCTCCAACAGGTTTCTATAATTATTTTAATTCAAAAAATACTGTCTATAACTCATTTGTTTCAAAACTTAATATATTTACAGGAGAATGGATATGGGCACTCCCACTAATTGGAAATCTTGACGATTTTACACAAAGATTAAGCTATCAAAATTATAAAGAATCAGAACTACTTCTTATGGTTATTCATTTCAATTCTCTCTCTCTTAATGTATATCAAGCAATTAACTCCTCTCTTTATCCTTCCTCAATACTAAATAATATTATTAATATTGTCAATAATACCTCCTCAGTAAGCTCAGTATTATATGCTTTTAATACATCTGGATATGTAGTATGGTCAATTCTCTTTTTCTCAAAAATACCTCTAACATCAGTATATATTAAAGATGTTGACTCAACAGATGGAATTATCACAATTATTGGTTTTACAAATACTCAAGAACTTTATTGTATAGATGCTTCCGGTTTAGAAACACAAATTACCTATTCACAAATAGATACTCTTAAACAACAATACATTTTTATTTACAGATTTAATTATCAAGGAATTTATATCGCATCACAACGAATAGACTTTCCAAAATCAAATTTCTATCTTAATTTAAATGATATTAAAGTTTACACAGCAGATAATAACTTTATATTTCCTATCTCTTTCAAAAACCAATATCAAGATAAAATTGATATTTTTAATAAAGACGGAACTTATGCATCAAGTATATCACAATATACTCCAATAATTAAAAATACAATACTTGTTTCTTATAAAAATAATTCACAATTTATTGATATTAACAACAAATCATATTCTAAAATTAAAATATTATATCCTAAAAATATAACAATTCCATCTCTTATAAATTTTTATAATTATATCATCGGATATATTGACGACCCAACTCTAAATAACTCTTTCAATATTAGAAATAACGAAATTGAAAATAATTATTTATATCTAACTCTAAATCAATATATTGACACAACAAAAATAAAACGCATCTTCTATAACTATGGAAATACAGGTCAATTTATAAGACCAGACTTAAACTTCTTTAGAACAACAATATCAAAAACTATCCAAAATGGATATGTAATCGTTGACTATATTGACTCCCTAAATTCAATCATTTATCTAACAAATAAAAATTTTACTCAAAATAATAATCTATTTATTACACTATCATCAGGAACAAACATTCCAGTTCAATATATTTCAAACTATTCCGGTTCTCAAGATGTTCTTATTTATTCATCAGGATCAACAATTTCAAATAACAATCTACCTTTTCTCTCAATCAATTCTAAAAATCTCTCCGCTTATTATACATATCAATTCTATCCAGGAAGTCTTGATAAATCTAATTACTTTATTATTAGAAAACTCACTATGACCATCCCTAACAGACTCATACGAAACTCAAGCTACTCCGGTCTTAGAGACTTGAACGACCTTCCTTATCTTTATCTTAAAATTTTTAACGAGAATATAACTAAAAATATCGACATTAATAACTTTAACTTAGTTTATGACAATAATATAAATACTGGAACTAATGCATCCTTCCAGTTTCCTATCAGTTATGCCGGATCAACATCAAACTTTACAACCCTTTCTCTCGACATTCAACCTAGAATTAAATTCTCTTACAACTACTACAACTTTAGATTTCAACTTCTTGATCCTGAAGGTGAAGTAATCGTATTTTATCCTACTCCTTACAAAACATCAGACTCAATTTTTACTGGACAAGTTCCAGCAAACTTATTAAATATCACAGTAAGAATGCAAATTCAACTATCAAACTAAATTAAGTGTATTAATTAATGTAACATTTAATTTTGTGTCATAACACAAAATTAAATAATTTTAATCTTTTTTACCCCATTTCTTCCTTATTAATTGAAGAAGTTATCTTCTCTCTACAGATTGGACACTTCTCTATCTTTTTAGAACAATCTCCACAAGTATAAAAATGCCCGCAAGGAAAAAATACAACCGACTTTTTGTTACAATAACAAATCAAACACTCTTCTTGTGTTTCATCTTCATACACGGTAAGTTTTGAAAAATCAATTTCACAACTCTTCTCATCGAATTCAGTAATTATTTCTATATCATTCTTTGACTTAACAGAGTAGAAGTATGTTCCGCGTGTCCTAATCAAATTTATAGCTCTTCTTCTTACTTTATAAACTCGATCCACTTGTCTAAGATCTCTTGGAAATTGACAATTCGCATACTTTAAATATCCGTCAGAAATAATTCTTACACGAAGTTTTGATTTATCTTTCACACACTTCAAATAAACATATTCTTCTTCTTGAGACATTTTTTTTAATTTCTTTTAAAATTAAAAAAAAGAATAATTAAAATAGAAAATCAATTAATTATTCGGGAAGACCGTATGGTCGATTTGTTATGTGTTCTTTACAATACAAACTATTTGGGACACGAGTGGCATAACATTTTTCTCCGGTGTCTTTGTTTGCAAGACAACTATTTCCCGACTTTTCAAGATCGGCAAGGGAATGGAAAACAGGCTTCATAAATCGTTTTGGTTGAGAGTGATATTGAAAATATGATTGTAATTGATACAGCGATAATAAACAACTCATTTACTAATATTAAATAAAATTAAATAATTATTTAATTTTATTTAATTAATTTTTATTTTCTACTTTTTCTTCTACTCATTCTACTCTTCTTTTTACTCTTTCTATACTTTGGACTTTTTATATATTTTCCTCGATTCTTCTTTCCAGTTCTTTTGATTTTTCCCATAGCCTTGCAGTGTGCGATCATACTAAACCCTCGTGGACTTTTACAATTATTACTCAACTTTCTCATTATACTATACACAGTAAAATATTAAAAAAAATTAATACTTAATTTTATAACCAATTTTGTCTCACTTTTTTATAAATTGCTATGTGAGACACTCCAAAAAGGATCTTGTCAATTGAGGCTTCAAATATATTTTCTGCTTTTTTATTTATCTTAAATGGATCAACACAATGATCTTTTACTCCACTTACCGAATCATGTCTCCACTGATTTAAATATGGCAAATACTTACAAAAATACTCTAAATGATTTGGATAATCCACATTCAAAAAGTTTGGTGCTTTATATGTAATTGTATCCTCAACAATATATAACCCATTGTCTTTTAATAATGGAAATAATAATTCAAAAGATTTTATCACATGATCATTTCTATGTGATGCATCATCAATTATAAAATCGAATGGACCAAACTTTTGATTAATTTGATTAATAAATTCTTCACTCGTTGCATCTCCAATTTGGATAAAAATATTCTCAAACGGACTTTCATACATTTTACTATCTTGATCAATGTCCACTCCGACTATACATTCCGCATTTTTAAATACTTCTCTCCAAATCTTTAATGATTGTCCTTTATATACTCCCAACTCTAAACATCTTATTGGCAATTGTCTAAACGATGGAGTAAATAAATCTTCATATTGTCTACAATAATTATGAAAGTAAGAATTTTTATCACAATCATACTTGTCAAAAATTGTCTTTAAAGAATCCATTTAAACTTACAAATTAATTTTATTTCCTTAATTTGAAATAAAATTAATCTAATATTATTTGCTTTATACACTCTTCAAAATTGATTCCAAGAAAAAAAGAATACTTATAACATTTTTGTTGAAGTGAAACATTTTTTAATTTAATTTTTTTAAAAAAATTATTAGCCATTTCTTCATCATATTCTCCATCAATTTCACATTCCATTTTACATTTTTTATTATATACTTCAAGTTTATAAAGAAAAGTATCATCAGTTATTTTATACTTTTCTAAAAGTGTTTTTAATTCATGGTATGATAATTTCCATTTATCAGAATTTTTTAATTCTGACTTTTCTTCATCAACTATTTTTTGATGCGTTCCATAATAATATCCAAATTTTTGTTGAATTAGATGTGCAAGTTTTTCAACTTTTTTTTGAATATTTCTTTCTTCATTTGAATTTCCTTTCATTATATTAATTTCATCATATAACTCTTGCAAATACATATCATCATCCGAATAAACTTGATATATATTAACGATACAATCCACCCCGGATTGAACAGTTTCACTTTTCTTCTTTAATGCTTCAATTCTATGTTGACCATCGTATACTTCTAAATTCTTTTTAAATGTATTTAAAACAAGAATAAAATTATGATGAAATAATTGCTTTCCTAATAATCCATTTGAAATTATGTTTATATGTTCTTCTTCTTTTAATCTTTGATTCTTATATAAACTTGGATTTAACATTACCAACTCTTTTCCAGACATTTTATAAACATTTAATTTGTAATTTTTATATTCTTGACTATAAATTACAATTTGTTTTTTGAGTATCTCTATTTTTTTCTCAAATACTTCTTCTCTTTCCTTTTCACTATCATCATTATTTAATCTAAATATTCCTTTTAAAATATTTGTCATTTGTTACACGTTAAGATTATAATACAAACTCAGTTAAAATCAATTATTTTTACCGGCTGTCTTCTATAATTACTAAATAAATTATCAAATGCTGGATTAAATACATTTAGTGTAACATTCTTACTCAACTCCGTATTCCATGCACCATTTGGTCTATACTTTACATTTATTACAGTTCCTGGCGGTCTTAACTGTATCTCTGTAAATAGTGGATATTGATCATTCATTACTCCTACTCTTACTCCATTTATCTCAGTTATTACATCATTCACAGAAAACTTTGCTGGAACTACTGTCCCATCCAATCCTTGAACATAATATCCCTCTACTTTACTCATTCCTAATATTGTAGCTACTGGTAAATTAACACTATTATATCTTATACCCAAATATCCTTTTGGATAACTTACCACTCCAGTTGAGTATTGAGTTAAATAATAATTTACTATTGGTTTAAATAAATAACTTGCCACTCCTCCATTTATCTCCTCTTCATTTGTATATCCATAACTAACTATTCCTACAACTTTTCCATCCTCTGTTATCAATGGTCCTCCGCTATTTCCTCCATATATTGATATATCCGTTATTACAGACTCCATCACATTTCCTTCTAATTGCGATTTATTATCTCTCACTATACCTCTTGATATAGATTGGTTATCCACTCCTCCTGGATATCCGATTGTATTTATTATATCGCCTATTTGTAAATTACTTCTACTATCTTTATAATCAAATACCTTATTAAATCCAGTTCCAGATATACGCATCATTGCAACATCAGATATCTTATCATATCCAATAACTACATTTGTTGTTCCATTTATCTGATAGATAGCATTTGTAGGATATGTTGTATTTATCCATATATTATTACAAACCGGTATTCCGCTTATATCAGTATCTCCTATAACATGAGATGCAGTCAATATATATCCATAATTTTGCATATTTGGACCTGTTACAAAAAATCCGCTTCCTACATAATATGCTCCCGATTGAGTTCTTATTGTTATACAAACTACTTTATCAACACTTTGGTTATACAACTCAACGCTATTTGTATATGTTTTTATTTGATCTATTACACTTCCAGTCATTTCATTTGCTATTATTCTATTTGTATATATGTTTGTTCCAGTTAATCCATTTGTTACTAATCCGTTT
>Ga0214923_10009405_pt1 | contig 10187 bp, 8 predicted proteins | sample LL1510_MetaG_FD_177993 | JGI IMG/M metagenome (GOLD analysis project Ga0214923, IMG submission 177993) | Freshwater microbial communities from Lake Lanier, Atlanta, Georgia, United States - LL-1510 | ecosystem: Environmental > Aquatic > Freshwater > Lake | place: USA: Georgia | collected 2015-10-15
TCATTTTACACGCATGACGACGGGTGATATCGAGTGTGGACCTAACGCAGTATTTACGTTCAAGCGAGAAGGCTATGGTAAAACAGATTTCTCATTACGCGATACAGCTGATGCTTTGAGTTATGGAGGTACATGGAAATTGTTTTTCAATAATATGTCATTTGGAATCAATGAATACCGCAGAGCCTTTTCGAAAAAGTTGTTTTTGAAAACCTTACAACGCATGATTCCATCCTTGACAATGGAAGATATTCATCCGGGTAGAGCAGGAGTGAGGGCATTGTTACTTTCTCCCGATGGTGACACGCGTGATGATTTCCGAATTGAGGTAAAAGGAAAATCCATTCACGTTTTGAATGCACCTTCTCCGGCAGCAACGGCATCTTTAGCAATCGGAAACTACATTGCTGACGAAGCAGCCAAGCATTTTAACTTGAAATAAAGTTTCAGAAAGATTGTTTTTTGGTAACTTAATTCATCACTTTTGAAGGAAGTGTATAGGAATTGATTATTGGTTGAATAATTTTATTTGGAGAAGAAGTATAGCAATTTGAAACGTAGTGACGCGTATTCCAATTCATTTTTTTATCTCTGTAGGAGCGTAATCTGTTAAATGTCTCCCCGCAGGGGCTTTGTTTTTTGCATTCTATTTTTTTATATGTTATTACCCCTACGGGCAAAAGAATTTTTCTTCGATTGGTATTTGATATTTGAGCGAGTAATTATCCATTTTAGAATAATAAACCATTAAAACGATTGTGAAAATAGGCTGGTTTTTTTAGAAATGAAGGACATTTAAATGTTTTTCGATTGAAAATTTGGTTGAATACATCTTTAGAATTTGTAGTTGTAACCTAGTCTAATTACTTGTGTTTCATAATAATCAGTGCTGATATATTTAAAGCCAATTCCTTGAATTTCTTTTTTGATTATCATCGTGTTGAGCAAATCCGTTGCATTGAAAAATAATTCGCCTTTCCCCTTTTGTAAACTCTTTTTTATGCCAAGGTCAATAGTGAAACGTTGGGCTATTTTCCCTTGTGGTATGATGTCAGGAGCTAAATAAACAAGCGTAATTTGCGCATCAACATTTTTAGGGAAATGAAAGGAATTGTTTAGTTTAATATTTCCTGATATTTGTTCTTGTTGGACAGCTGAAAATGTACTTGCAATAGGATATTTATTTTCGACAGTGAAAGCATTGATTTGATTGTGATAAATATTTGCGTTGAGGTTGAGAGAATACCATTTAACAATTTCATGAGTTAATACAAACTCTAATCCCGTGTTATAACTTTTACCAGCATTTTGAAAAACAGCATAAATTAATGTACTATTTGGAACAATGCTTGCAATTCTAGTAATGGTTCCATTGGCAATGCGATGATAAGCCGAAGCATAAAAATATCCTTTGCTCCAATTTGATTTATAACTAAGTTCTAGTGCATTTGTAAACTGTGGTCGAAGTGCAGGATTACCAACTTTTATGATTTCTGCATCGTCGTATTTCGGAAATATTCGGATATCTACTTCATTTGGTCGATCTACTCTTCGGTTAAAAAAGATTGAGATTTTGTTTCGGTTGTTAACCTTGTAGGCTAATCTAATATTTGGAAAAGGTTGTGTATAATGGTAGCCATCACTAGTATACGTATTATGCTCAGGATTGACATTGTATTGAATTTTTACATATTCTACTCTTAAACCTAATTCGGCTTCCCATTTCTTTGTGTCAATTATGTAGTTTCCGTATAGAGCAGGAATTAGTTCTTTATACGTTGCCCAACCTCCTGCATTGGTATCTAATACAGAATTAACACCTGGAATGAAATGCATATTTGTAGGGATATTTCTATTACGTAGTTTTAAACCGGTTTCAATCCGACCATATTTGAGCGGTTTAACATAATCAAAATTGAAATCATACACTTGCTCGTCTGATAGTAATTTAAACGCATCCGTTCCTGTTGAAGTAGGTAAATAATTGTCATAAAAGTACTTTTCATCTTCTCTATGGAAAGTATAATTAAATCCTAAATTCAAAGAATGCCCAGCTTGTTTAAATTTATGTTGATATGCAGCACTTGCCATGACCGTGGTTTTTAACTCATCTTCTAAGAATTGCCAAAGCCTTAACCTTTCTGTATTAGTTGCATTAAAAAAAGGTTGATCGCCTCTGTCTATTATTTTTTCTGTTCCAAATAATCCTGAAAGAGTGAGGGTATTGTTTTGATTGATGTTCCAATCGATGCCTATTTTTGATGTTAAAAAGTTTGTGTTCCGATTTCTTTTTAATTGCTGATTGATGATGGTGCCATCCGTATATGTACGCGTTACAAACTCATTTTTATTAAGAGTTTGTGTGTACAAATTGTCTAATTGTAGAAAAGCATTGATTTTCTTTTTTCTGTAATTCAATGATAAAGAGGGATTTATTTTAGGAGTAAATTGGTATTGTGGTCTAATTGTAGGAAGATTATCGTGTCGAACCCAAAGTGAGCCCAAACCCGTTGCGAAACCAACTTTTCCATTGAAACCCTCTTTATTGTTTTTCTTCATAACAATATTGATGATTCCTGCATTTCCGTTGGCATCATATTTTGACGAAGGATTATTAATGATTTCTATTTTATCAATGGAAGAAGCAGGAATATTATCTAAACCCGATTGGCTTCCGAAACCTGTTAATGTAGTTTGTTTACCATCAATTAATACGGTCACTTTATCATTACCTCTTAATTGCACCTTTCCTTCTTGGACCGTAATTCCAGGAAGATTTTGCATTGTTTGTAAAACGGAACCACCACTTTGACTAATATTATCTTCTACTTTAAACGTCTTTTTATCCATTTTTACGCTAACTTCATCTTGCTTTGCCACAACAACGACTTCCGATAAATTTTTGATTTTTTCCTCTAGCTCTATTGTTGCAACATCTAAATATTCAGACAGACTTCCAACGTAAATAGCTATTCTTTTGGATGTGTAACCAGTATAGGAAATTTCAAAGTAATAGTTATTTGGATGAATATTGGAAAGCGTAAAACGGCCCTCTTCATTACTGATTGTACCCGCTACAAAAGAACTGTCTTTTTGAGATTTTAAAACAACATTTACATACGATAAAGTGGATTTCGTTGTTTTGTCTTTGATTAAACCAGAAATGGTAACACTTTTGTTTTGACTAAAAGTTGACGAAATTGAAACCATTACAAAGAAGCATGCTCCAAAAAATTGGGTTCGCATGGTAAATATAAATTTTTAATCGTTGGTTGATTTGATAAAGGAACCATTGCGATCAAAAATCAAATCTTTTCCTTTTATTTCTACCTCATAAGTGATGGTTCCTTTGCTGTCTGAAATTTTCGTAGCCTCTTTAATTGTTTGTCCTTTGTGGTTAGTTTTGATGTATTCTGTAACACTTTTAGGTAATTCACTTAACATAATTTCAATTTCCGTCTCAATAATATTGCCTTGGACATCTATTAAAACGGATTGATCTACTTCATTAAAATCAAATTCTGCTTCATAATTAGCGCCTTCTTTTTCCCATTTTTCAACATTTGCTTGCGGATATTTTTGCTGAAATGCATTTTTTACTGAAGTAGGAACATCTTTTTCTTTGATAGTTTGGGAAAAACTAATTGTTGAAAATAAAACGCCAAACATCATTACACTTAACTTTTTCATTGTCTATTATTTTATGATTTAGGATACAAAATTGTCTAACGATTTAGAATAAAATTAGAATTTCTATTTTTAATTAAATAAAAAAAGATAATTAGCGCTATTATTTGAAATTAACTGAAAAAGAATGTTGCTGATTTTCGAAAGAATAAGTCACATTCCATTTATTCAAATCAGCAATTTTTTTAACAATCGCTAAGCCTAATCCATTGCCTTGTTCAGATGGGTTGGATTTAGAAAAACGTTGGAATAATTTCTCTGGTATTAATGATTGCGATTGACCAGAATTGGAAAAGCAAAGGGAATGACTTGATACACTTATCGTAATATTTCCATTATTTACATTATGCTTGATGGCATTCAAAAATAAATTACTAACCAGCATATCGATTAAAATAGGATTTGAAGCAATTGTAACTTCTTCACTCAATTCAGTGAGAATGGTCAAGTTTTTTCCTTTTGCTTGTTCTGAAAAAAAATCAAAAGTTTTTTCAATTACTCCTTTTAGATGAATGGTTTGTTTTTCGCTATAGATATCGTTTTCGATTTTCGAAAGCAGCAAAAGATTTTTGTTTAATCGATTCAAACGCGAAACGCTTTCGGTTAAAGCACCCAATGTTTTGAATTGTTCTTCAGTAAATTCACTGCTTTGCATTAAAGTATCAATTTTGGCTTGAAAAACAGCCAAAGGTGTTTGTAATTCATGTGCTGCATTTTCAATGAATTCCTTTTGAGTTTTGTAGATATTGATGTTTTTCTCGATTAATTTCTCAATGCTACTATTTAGACGATTAAATTCTTCAGTAGTAGCAATCGAAAAAGTAGGATGGCTTGACGAATCTATTTGAAATTTCTCAATTTTATTTAATGTTTCATAGAAAGGTTTCCAAAGGTTTTTGGACATTTTTTTTGTAATTATCATTAAGCCAATGATAAACAACGAGATGATTACCAAGTAGAGAAGTGCAATGTTTTCTATTAAATCTTCGGCTTCTACTAAGTTGATTCGGGCTGAAAAGGAGAAAGGTTTTCCTTGGATGAAAATATAGGATTTGAGTTCGCGATAAGGTTCTATTTCTTTTTCTAACGAATCGTAATAGGATGCATACCTAAAGCTTTCTTTACTTACACGTAGGCACGGCTCAATGTGAAGATTTCTGTTAAGCTTGTTCCACTTTTGAATGTCGTTTAAAGTTAATTGAGGTACAACATATTTTTCAAATTCTCGTTTTTGGAGCATCAATGTTTCATCTGCATCATCTATGTATAATTGCTCTGTTAGAAAATAAAACAAGGGTGCTGAAATTACGAATATCAGAAACGCATAAATGACATATGCTTTTGAAGTTTTGTATAATAACTTTTTAGTCATTTTGCCATTTGTAGCCTAAGCCATAAATTGTTTTGATATAATCTTCGCAAACAGCTTCTTTCAATTTGTTTTTCAAATTTTTAATATGAGCATATACAAAATCGTGGTTGTCCAACATGTCTGCCATATCGCCTGAAAGATGTTCCGCAATGGCACTTTTTGAGAGAACCCTGTTTGTATTGCCAATTAAATACAAGAGTAAATCGATTTCCTTCTTCGTTAAGTCAATTTTTTTACCGTTTGCAAAAACTGTTTTGGAAAGTGTATTGATTTCAATTTCGTTGAAGGTGATAACATTGTTTCCATTAAAGTTTTTCCTTCTAATAAGTGCTTGAATTCTTACTAAAAGTTCCGATAGGTGAAAGGGTTTTGTTAAATAATCATCGGCACCTAATTGTAAACCTTCAATTTTAGTCTCAAGTGTTTCTTTTGCCGAAATAATTATCACACCTTCTGACTTGTTTTGTTTTTTGATTTCATTAAGGATTTCAAAACCACTTCCATCCGGCAACATTAAATCAAGCAATACACAATCATAATCGTAGCTTGAGAGTTTTTCTATGGCTGAATTTGTATCCATCGCTCGTTCACAGACAAAGTTATTACCTTTCAAATAGGACTCGATGCTATTTGCCAATTCTAGTTCGTCTTCAATGAGTAATAATTTCATTGAAGCAAAGTTACGCAATCAATTTAGAAGAAATTTAGAACGTAGAAGCGTGGTTTTTGGTATCGGTTATCTGCTTGGCGCAGTGGGGGAATTCGGAGCACAAAACTGTCAACCTGCACTGAATTTGAATAGAAGCACAAAGTTCCAAGTTTGCACGACATCCCGCCTAACGCAAATCCCGTGTTAGCTGTAGCTTTTCTCATTTGTCTTCAACTGTCGGTGGAACAAATTTAAAATTCTCTGGTATTGGTGGCATTGGCAAAGGTTTCTCAATAATTGTTGGAAATGTCAAACTATCATTTGTTGACAGCATTTTGAGTCGTTTAATTTCTGTCATTAGCCATTGGTAAACTGTCAGAACGCTGTCAGGTAGACTTGCAGATTGTCCATGAATATGTTTTACCTTATTGTTGTAATAAATATAAATTTCTGTTGAAAGGTCGTCAACAGAATGTTCGTAAGAGCTGTCAAGCTGTTTGTAGTTAATATTCTCAAACTTGAAATTTAATGTGTCCCAAAAGTCGTTGGTTATGTTGCCGACAAAAAAGCCAATTCTGTCAGTGTATTCTACTCCATGATACTTAAATTTTAAGGAACTGTCTATTTCAATAGCTTGAATTGGACAATGTCCATAACAACCGCCTGTCGCAAATACAACTCTTTTAATTTCGTTTTGTCGTCCGTGTTTGTTGTTATCACAGCTGAAAAACAAAGTCAGAATTGATAATATTGTTATGAGTTTGTATGCCGTCATAAAGTTACAGCTAACGTTTTGCGTGTATGAGAAGTAGCGGATTAAAAAGCACTTCATTTTCAGTTTGGCACTGACTTTTATTAAAAGCACTGACCTTTGATTTACCACTGAACCCGCTATTTCTTATACACGCTGTTGTGCGTTCGGTGTTCTTTTTCGGTCGTCTGTCAGCGTTGGCAAACACATACTCTTTTGCAATTTTTGGTTGCAGCGTTGGCAGGTGCGAATTGCAAATGTGTATGGCTTTTAGCGTTGGCATTTTGATTAAAAATCTATTTCTGTATTTGAAATAATAGATAAAGAATTTTTTAATTTATTCTTTAATTCAACTAGCAATGAATTGTTTTTTGCTAGTTCTTCTTGTTTCAACAAATCAAACTCACCATCAGAATTTATAGGTATCTTTATTTCAATTTGTTTGAGTGTATTTTTGCTTAGATTATTATTAGCACCAAAGCCCTCCTTATTTAGTTCTATTTTTATGTTTTTGAAAATAACGGGGATAAATTGATTAAGTACGATATTCTTAAAGGTTTCTTTAAGACGCACTTTAACTATACGTTGATTTAAATATCCCTCTTCTCCGTTATATTTGGAAATATTAAATCCACCCGCACCTGATAAAGAAATTAAAAAGTCTCCTTTTTTTACCCAATACAATTCCTGTTTTTCCTTATTAATTTTAGGGTCGGTATGAAATTTAAAAGTTTTAGGTATTCTCACTTCTTTAACTTCAGATTTGTTATTTACATCCTGTATTCTTATTAACTTTATATCATTAGTGCTTGATGTATAAATAGCGGATTTAAAGGGGTAACCATCATCAATATGAAATACGTCTTCAAATAATAACGTTTTAAATTCAACTTGGTCTAAACTATTTTGAAATGAACTCAATTCTGAATCTTTACTTTGAATAATTTCTATCACATTGGTTAGGTCGTCTTTAAATTCATTTATATTTTTGACTTCTACACTTTCTTGTTCAATCCCAATTTCTTTTTGTTCGTCATCACTTAACCATTTGTCAATAAGCCAATGTGAATTTGTCTGAAATTCTGAGATTGGTATGACTCTACACTTTTTAGATATTGGTGTATATTCCTGTTTGTCTGTTAGAAAATATTTAAACTGTCTTACCATATCTTTTAAGTCGTTTTCCTTTATTGGAAGTCTCCTTTTATCTTTTGTTTCTCCTATATCAATTGCGAAATAAGTAAATACAGGCTCTATTTGAATGCCTGAAATCTGTTTTTTAACAATTGATAAAATGTAAGTTTTTTGAGGTGTTGTATAAAATGTATTTTTTGGAAGCGAAACAATTGCTTCTAATGTAAAGTTATTCAGTAAATATTCTCTGATTTTAGCATCATTTTCACGATAGAAAACACCTTCTGGCAAAACAATTATTGCTTTACCTCCAGTTTTTAATTCTCTACAAATTTTTTCTAAAAATAATCCTTCTAACCCCATAGCGTTAATTGAATAGTTTTTAGATAACTGTGAGTTTTCGTTTATAGCATCTTTATAGTTTCTAACACCTCTTGTAACATAAGGTGGGTTTGACATAATTAAATCATATTTGTCGGTTTCAACTATTGATAGACTTCCTAAAATTGAGTTCGTATAAATATTGAACAACTTATTATATGCGTCTGCAAATTCTGATGTAAGTGTCGGATTAGATTTAAGTAATTCAGATAAGTAAATCACAAAATTGGATTTCGCCAAAATTATGGTCAATTTGTCTTCTAATTCAAAACCTTTTTCAGAACCTAGATAATTAATTTTAGATTTAAGTTTATTGTTGTCAAAATAAAAATCAGTTGGTCTCTTGGTTATTAGCGGTTCTAACAAAAATCCCCCTACACCACAAGCAGGGTCATATACATTAGAGCCATCAGGTAATTTGTCAATTTCTGACATTTCAACAATTGCTTTAACCACATTTCTTGGTGTAAAGAATTGTCCCCAATTTTTCTTGCTAATACTCTTTTTTAAAAAATCCTCAAACAAACGAGATTTAAATTCAGGGTCAATATTTTTCAAGTCACCGAATTCGTCAAACTTTTTAAGGATTCTATAAAATACCTGATTATCCTCAACAACAGATGGTGATAGACTTATTCCGTTTATCAAAGTAGTTTGATCGTTTTGATTACTTGGGAATAATTCCTTTATGTATTCACGTACATTTGAGAAGTAATACTTTAAACATTTGTCTTGCCCTTTTGAGATTACTTCTGAGAAAGATACTTTATTACCGTTGGGGTCTTCTGTTAAAACTTCTAAGTCGCTTAAAAATTTGAACATAAAAACTTCAATAAAAGTAGATAATGACTTTTCAGGAGATGCACTTTTTGAAATCCAAACATCCTGCCAAACGCTTCTTGCTAAATTTGAGGGGTTTTTATATTCCTCTTGAATAAATTGAGAATTTGAATCGTTTATATGAGATAAAATCTTCTCAATTAACTTTAATGTCTCCTTTGTTTCTGATTCTTGATTTTGATTTAGAATGTATTGAGCACCAAGTTCGTAACCATCTTCTCTTAGGATATACGAATACCCTCTTTCGACCTTACTTTTATTTTGGAATACATCATTATCAAAATATTTAATATCAGGATTTTTACTTCTAGGGTTTATCCATATAAAAGTTTGTCCATCAGATACTACTCCAATCTTTGCATTTACAAGTTGGCAATATGTATTACATTGCTTTGTGGCAAGTTCTTTTTTATCTTTTGTATTAAACTCAGATGGTTTTTTAAACTCAATTACACATATAACTGAAATATCTTTTTTATTTCTGTCATCTATTAAAAGACCATCAGGTTTCAAATTACCATAATCGCCATAATCTTGTGATGGTAATTTTTTAGATTTTTTTAATTGATTTATCGTGCTGCTACCAATGGAAAGTGAAACATAGTAGCCAAACTTTCCATTTGTTATTATTTCGTTTTGTGTTAGTTGTTCACTCATATCTTAAAAGTTGAAATTACCTTGTTTTACATTCTTGCTTTTTAAGTATTTTGATTGCTCCTCTGCAACAGAAAATACTTTATCAGAACATTCATATTTATGAACTTCATCAACTAAAATGTCTGCTACATAAATAGTCTTCAATTCTTCTATATCTTTTTGAATAAATTCAGCAAGTTTATGTAAATGAGAAAATGGAAATTTTTTACGACCATTTTCAATTTTACTTATATCGGTCATTATAATTCCAATGTTCTGACCAAAATCACTTTGGTTCATTTCTTTTTTCTCTCTTTCCTTCTTTATAAACTCTCCGAATGTTGCCATAATTTAAACTTGTCAAAAATTAACTTGCTAATATTCGGCAAATATAGGAAGTTATTTTCAATTCTGTTTGTCAAGCGGAGGAAAAAAATGGCTCTTTTGGGTTTTTGGTGTTGCCTCGTGTGTCGGAGAAAACCGAACGTGCAATTTGCGGGTGAGCTTTTACACTGACGCACATCTTATATATACCCGCTACAAAACTTCCTAAAAACATCCATTTCGGATAGATAGTCGCAGTTTTGTTTCGTATAGCTAATGTAATGAATTAATCTTCAAATTATTGATTGCGTAATGAATTTGAGTGCTACATGGGGCATAGGTGCGGGTTTAAACCCGCACCTATGAACGCATTATCAAATCGATTCATTTTCAACTTATATTCTACGCCCCGG
>Ga0214923_10009406_pt1 | contig 10186 bp, 10 predicted proteins | sample LL1510_MetaG_FD_177993 | JGI IMG/M metagenome (GOLD analysis project Ga0214923, IMG submission 177993) | Freshwater microbial communities from Lake Lanier, Atlanta, Georgia, United States - LL-1510 | ecosystem: Environmental > Aquatic > Freshwater > Lake | place: USA: Georgia | collected...
CATTGACTTCCGCTCCAAAAGTAAAGCTATCCCCCAGAGCCAAAATTTTTTTCTTTGACAGGCTTATTTTCCAAGTATTTGGGGTAATCCGAAATCCATATTGGTCAGTTCGAACCATAGAAAAACGGTTCTGTTTTGTGAAACGAGAGTCAGGACTTGATTGCCAAGTGTTGATTTTTCTATTTAAATTCCATCCCAAAGTGGGATCAAAACGGTATAACTGTTCTTTTAAAAGGTTTTCCCGGTATCTTTCCAACAAAAAATTTTTTCCTAATAAAAATTTGCCATAAAATATTTTTTGAAAAAAAAGGTCACACAGCAGGAATGAGACCAGAAGAGATGAGGCAAAAAAAATGCCAGAAAAATGGCGCATTAAAGGCCCTCCAGATAGTCGTTGGCACATCGAGCAAAAAGTTTTTCTTGCTCTGGCCAATAACCCCCTTTGTCAACCAAAGCGCCCGAGAGGGGGGCCTCACTTGAACACTTCTCTATGTCAATAATAGGAATTTGCATTTCAGAAAATTTTAGTCTTAATCTTTCATTGAAAAGTGATTTCCAATTTGGCTCTCTGGATTTAACAGGGAATATCATTGCTAGTAGCTCAATATTGGAGCTGCGCAAGGTATCTAAAGTCTCAGAGAAATTGCCGAAACGGAATTTTATTTGCTCATCGATTTGCTTTCTTGTGAGGTCAACTGAAGGTTTTTGAGAGGCTTCGGCAAAGGCGTTTGACGTAAATTTAACTTCGCAAAATGGAGAGGCCCAAAAAAAACATAACCACTCGTAAAGTGGGTGAGAAGCTGCTGGCCTATTCCAAACCCAAAAAGGACTAAAGTCAGGAAGTCTAAAATCCCTTAATGGGCTGACTATTGAAAAATCTCCAATAAAAATCCACTGGGGTCGATTCGTTTCTTCAGTCAAAAGTTTAATTACCCTGGAATTGAGTTCCAAGGGGTCGAAGCCCGGAAAACCAAAATTTCGATTACTCCATTTTAGCATTGCGCTCCATCTGTTTTCTGGCGGTATATTCAAGCGGGCCGTTCTAATATCTCCAAAAATCCAAGCTTTTACTGGTAGTCCGTCCACGATTTTTGTAAAGGCTCCTAATTCGTCTGTCTTAAAATACCAACTTCGTGAACCATTCCCTTTGGGTTTTGTTCCCGGGATTTTGAAATTCAGTTTGGGTGGAGCCTCTCGAAGGATTTTCCCTTGAAATTGACTCGGCAAGCGCCAAAAGACCGGTATCCACTGACTGCTCGCTTTTAAAACCACAGTACCGAGCAAAAAAAAACTAATTGTAATTCCTACTATTCTTTTTAGATTCACAGATTGTAAACTTTCGATCTATGTGGGGACATTGAGAACAGCTTATCCTATGGTTTCCCCTTTGTATTTTTCGATGATAAGATGATACTTAAAATGAGTTTAAAGGCAAGGAATCTCACAAGTCGGGGTATTGTAATGGGGTCCTAGCGCACAACACAGTTGATACCGGATCGTACTATTTGTTCTTGATGGAGGAAGCAACTGCAGGGTGGCACCCCTTCGGGACGTCTGGGTTAGTTCACAGAGTGTGATTCATTTTGACCTCAGGATATTCCCTTTCGTGTTTACCTCCGTGATAGGTACACTGCGAGCAAAGCGCCAGAGTCGTTCGGCCTTGTTCTTCCAAGGTTTTCCGATATTTTTTTAGTAGAGGACCTGCCCACACGGTCTCGATTCTTTGATGTCTGAGAGAGCCTACTTTTACCTCTGCGTAAAAATCCGCGCAACACAGTACTACATCTCCATTAGCCAAAACATTCATCATCGTCGAGGGGCGAAAACAGTTCTGATTTTTTTTATCGAAAACATTCTCAACTTTGATATTTCCTCCTCTCGATTCTACAAAAGAACCCTCTTTTTTCGGTCTTCTATCTAAAAGCACACATCTTGAAAATGCCTCCAGTTGAAATTTACGATATGAAATATCATCGTAGATACTCACACCCACTGAGTTAATTCCCGCATTAAATAACGCGTCAAGCTTCTGCGGAGTCAGAAGATCCCCATTTGTGAGAATGGACAAAAAACTGTTCGGAAGTTCTTTTCTGCTATAAGTGACAATTTCAAAAATTCGCCTATCCAAGAGGGGTTCATTTATCCGATACCATGATAAACGTCCCGAAAAATTAAAATCCTTCAGGTTCTGGACAATCCGTGTGATCAGATCCCAACTCATCCAATTTGTGCTTTCCTTTTTATTAAAAGTTCCGTGTTTACAGAACCAACACCTTCGATTGCACAAATTATGAGTTTCTATGGTAAGCGCTGGTGGCAGTGAAATTGTCTTACTGAATTTCATTTAGTTGGTGTTATCATTTTATTGTACTCAAACTCTTGAAATAATCATGGCCTTTCTTTTTCATAATCGTCAGAAAGTTAATGTTCGCAGCCTGCAGATACATGCAACTCAGGCTTGTAATTTAGCTTGTGATGGATGTACTTCATTCAGTCAATTTAAACTCAAAGGAATGCTTACTCCCCTAGCTGCTAAAGAGTGGTTTGATGCGTGGCGCAAGAGAATCCAACCTGAAAAAGTCTGTCTTCTTGGGGGGGAACCAACTATTAATCCTGATCTTTGTGAATTGCTTGAAATGATGGGGAAGAGTTTCCCATCTCCTCACACAAAACGACTCTTGACCACGAATGCCTTCTTTTTGGATAGACATCCCGATCTTCGGACAGTCTTAAGAAGGTTTAAGATCGAGATTCGAATCAGTATTCACTCAGATGAACCAGATTATCTAGAAAAAATCAAGATTGCGATAAGAGAAGTGGAGACTTGGAAAGGCGTAAGCAAGCTATTCACTAATAATTCAGGTAAACCGATCCCTGGTTTTAAGTTCAATGATGAAAAATGGACCCAAAGATATATTGTTAATAAAGACCACATTTTGCCTTTTGATGATAAAAACCCAAGAAAAAGCTGGGAAGTCTGTACCGCCAAAATGAATCTTCAACTCTTTGATAGCAAATTGTGGAAGTGTCCGATCATTACCTATTTAAGACTTGTATCTCCAGAAAAATTACCTAACTCAGTTTGGCAAAATTACCTAAAGTATAAACCTCTTGAGCCCACTTGCTCCGACGAAGAATTAAGAAGGTTTGTGAGCATAGAAGAGGAAGAAATTTGTGGGATGTGTCCTTCGACGACTATTTCGTTTGCCAAAGCTAATCCTTTTTGACACCAAAAAATTTTATTTTTTGCCAAAACAAGTGGTTTTTCGATGCCTTCTGTTCAATTTGCGAACGAGGAGTTTTTGGTCTCAGCGTGAACTCATCTGAATCTTCACTCCAGGCCTTCAAGTTTTGTTTTAGAAAATCCACGTGGTGAATTTGAGCTGATACCCACTTGCCTGTAAAACCATCCGACTGTTCAGATATTAAAAATGCTATCATATTCAAGAGATTTTCAAATTCAGGAGAATTTAGAATATTGGTGCCCACCAAGTTACTTCGAGGAATTCGATGTGATCCCGGAGCTAGAATATTAATATCTATTGGCTCGTTACTCCATTCCAAGGAAAGAGTCTCTACTAACCGGATAAGTCCAGCTTTTGCTGCTGATGCTGAGCTAAAACCCGGGTGGCCTCTATCTGCTCCGCCACCAGAAAAGCAAATTATCTTTCTTCGGGGAATTGTGGGTGACCCTTTTAATAAGTTAAAAAGAACAGAGATGGGATAAAAAGACCCCTCAAGGCAGGTGCGTAAGGGTACTGCCCATGTTTCTAAGGGGATTGAAAGCGCGGGCCCCTTAGGTTCCATTTTTGCGGCCGCCAAAATTAAAACATCTAAGTGGTTCCAACCACACTTGCTTAGATCGGCTAATAAAATATTGTTTAATTCCTTGGGATTGGTTACGTCGCAAATAGAGTACCCGGAAAATAAAATATCACTGGGAGATGGGGCCACGCCCCACACATCGTGGCCCAGATTTAACAGGCTATAGCCCAAGCTTTTCCCAATTCGGCCTGAAGCTCCAGTTATTAAGATGCGCATTTGACCCTTCGATAATAGATCCTGATAAATCCCGCCATCAGGAAGGACCACAAAACAGCCCAAACAGTATGGATACTCAAGCGCCAACCAGAATCTCCTAAGAAAAGCCACACGGACAGACAGGCAAAAATCAAAATAGGTAAAGTGCCCTGCGGCCAACGGCCTAAAACCCGGATAGCCTGCCAATCAGATTCGTCTATGAGAAGTATGGAAAGAATCATCGAGAAAAAAGTATAGTCTGGGCCTCGAATAGTGAGTAACACGAAGAACCAGAAAACCAAATACCCTATGATCGCAAGAAACCTATTCAGTCTAAGCGATAAAATAATAGGTATGGCAAGCCCTTCGAAAGCAACTGATACAAAAATAGAAAGTGAAAAAAGGAATGTCGGGGGCTTAATGGGAAGCAAAAGTTTTTCAAATGCCCGCTCAATAACAAAAGCTCCGAAGCTTTCCTTCGGGTCAGGTAGCCAATAACTTGAATTGAGCTTGTGAACTGCAGCTGAAAAAAAAGATAGGAAAAAAATAAGCCGTATTCCAAAGATTATTTTCTCAGACTGACGGATTGAGTCCCTGAAAATAATATTACTGAGTAACTGGTACCATAGAATGCCCAATATCACTAGATAATGATTAACAACTCTGAAAGAAAACGTGAAGTAGTCGAGGAGTCCAAAAATACAAATCCAAAGCAAGACAAATCTACTCGGCTTTACTATCAATCCAATTGCCCCCATGAAAACGCCAGAAAAGACAACAAAGAAAAACTGGTGAGAAAAGAAATTGTGCCATCCGGGGACCAGCCAAAACCGTGAACTATATTGCGGAAGAAAAGTTTGATAAGTCTCTAGATGACTGATGTGAAATAAAAGGCCTAATCCCAGCAATCTATTGTAGTCGTATAATCTAGAAGAATAATTCATGAGGATGGTCTCTTCAGTTCGCCCCTCTCGTTGGCCGGAAACAGTTGAATTGGAATTAATAAGTGCCAATTTCTAAACTTGCTTTCTTTACAGGCATCTCCCTCAAAAAAGGGCTGCTCTCTAAAATCTGTTAAATAAATCTTTATTCTGATTTGTTGCGGACACAGATAATCTAGTATTAGTCGAAAAGTTTCCAGATTAATTGATTTAGTCTCCCGTAGGAAATCAATAAAGAAAAGTGACTTCTTGTCTAGCGACACCTGAGGTTGCACCTGGATTCCCTTAATGTCCAAATAAAATCCCCAATCAGTGAATGCCCACTGAGGAATAAAAAAGTGATTATTAATTTTTCTTTGGTAATCAATCTTCAAGCTGGAGTACATTGTCTGGCAGCCCTCGTAACGATATCCCAAATAGGGGAACATGTTGTGGGTCAGAAAGAAGAGCCCAAAGATAGTTGTCAGGAAAATCCAAGGTAGATCAAAGGAACTTGTCTTCATTTTACAAGCAATCTTTTGAATGTGATTTTATGATTTTAGATAGCTCCGCTGCCACAAAAAGATTTCCTTGGTTTGTCATGTGACCAAATGGAAAAAAAAGGCTCTCATAGACAGCTGGATCAGAAATAAAAAGGTTAGATAGCGACTCTCTCAAATCTAAAACCTGAATACCCAACCCCAAAGCACTGTCCCTCAGGGAGGTTAAAATCGGGCTGCTGTTATATTTAGCCCCAGAAAATGGAGCCTGATAATGATCCTGGATTAGCACCAGCAATTTAAAATTGTACTTCATTGATAAACTACGAATCTCTTTCAGAATCAACAAGGCGAGATTAGTCGGTTCGCTTTTAGATATACCGTCGGGATAAAGATCATTTCGCTGAGGCACACCATACCAAAAATTAAAGCTTACGCTTCTAAATATATAATGAGCTAAAAGAGAATGCCCTAATACTGAACGGATTCCCTTCAGTTGTAATGCGGTTGATTTCCTGGTGATAGGTGTGTTTTCTAGCCGAAGCGTTTTAGACGAGTTATCCATTAAAAAATAGGGTCTCGCAGACTGGTCAAGGTAAAAATGAGAAATTTTTTTTGTTTCAGATACGCGAAGGATATTAGAAAGCGTTAAGCTAACAATAACAGTTTCTGGTCGAATCCTAGTCAACAGATCCTTCAGAAGGATGAGCATTTGATCTAAACCATATCTGGCGAAGCCAGCGTTAAGCACCTCTCTTCGATTAAGGGCCTGAAGGTGTGCTGGCCATGTTTCCTCATCATTAGTTTCGCTTCCTAAGGTAAAAGAATCTCCCAGTGCAACAATTGGTGAGCCCTGCAAAGTCATTTCCGGGCATCTAAAAGCCCAATGCTTCCTAAACCCAGATGAATCAAAAGTCATGATTGTTTTTCGTTCAAAGGTGCCTAGGCTCGAGTTGGCTAGAAAGTTAACAGATGTCCGTAAATTTCTAGGAGCGGCCCATCCCAATTGCGAATGATCAATATGAGGGGTATGCCGATTCTGAGAATGGTATTCTTCTTCCAAAAAGTTTGAAGTGCTAAATAATTTTTTTGAACCTATTCGCAGAGAAAGTTCCCCTACGAAAACGGCGAATATTACCCCTAGTAGCAGGGCTTTAAGTTGTGGTTTCATCAACATTACTATCCGATAATTCTCATGTTACTCGAAAAAAGCCAAGACAAAGTTAAAGTCTGGTCACCAGGAGCATGCTCATTGAGCGAAGCAAACAAGCAGCCGTGACTTTAGGAGTTGAGCTTTTAGAGGAAGAGGTCGCGATGGTTTGCGGCAAGGCGCATCAGAGAAAGCACGGCGAACTTTTTCATCGTGGCGGCAGCGAGAAGAGCTCCTGAGTGGTAGATGGAGCAAAGTATGCATTGCGAAGGCCTCGTGTTCGTAATGAAAACGGAGAGGTTGACCTGGAGACGTTGAAAAAGCTTCGTGATCAAGATCTTTTTGACGAAACAATTTTATCTCGAATGATGCTAGGAGCAACGACTTGAAACTACGCTCCGTTAAAAGACAGCTATTCAAATAAGCTTTCAGTTTCAAAGTCGACCGTGTCGCGAGCGTTCAATCGAGCCAGTCAAAAAGATCTAGACGATATCAATCACAGCGACCTGAGCGAATATAAATTTGTGGGTATCGTAATAGCGGGTGTGGAAATCGGTGGGCGAACGGTGGTCGGCGCAATGGGAATCACGGAAACCTTACATAAAAGGCCTTCTCGACGTCTTTGGAGATAGAATCATTATTCAACGATGCTGGCTGCATAAACTCGCAATCTGAAAAACTACGCGCCCGATAAGTTTCACAAGCAAATTCATTGGAGAATGAAGAAGCTAATGAATCTTGTCAGGTTCGAAGAGGCGATGAAAGAGTTGGCTTCGTTTACTTAATGGCTATCCGCGGAGAAGTCTCCCGACTGATTAATCTGGTTCCAAATCTCTTGAGCCACAAATAAATTACCTTGATTAGTCATGTGGGAGGGGAGGAAAAAACTGCGATACTTCTCGGTGTTTTCGTAAAAGAGTTGTTTTAACTTAGGATGCAAATCAACCAACAAGAGCCCCTGTTCTTTGCACCACGCCACAACCCTTTCTTGTGCTAAGTCCGTTTGATACTCAAAATTTCTTTGAAAGAAGTCCTGTCTTACTATCAGCAATTTAAAGCCCTTTTCTTTTGCAAGCTCAGAAATTTTTTTGATGATCACCTGAGAAACTTCGTCACTTTTATGGGGAGTGCGAAACTCTTTAGCTGTCTTTTTTTCGTCGTGCATATTCCACCACCATTTTGGGGCTATTTCTTTAAAAATACTATCGATAGCGAAGCTATACCCTAAAACCCTTCTCACTGGATCGAGACGAGTATATCTGTACATATATTGTTGCTTGTAAGCCAAAGCATCGGGATAGTGAATTTGTTTGATTTTGAAATCTTCAATATCAAGAAAAGGCCTAGGGACAAATTCTCCCGTTAAATACTTGAAGCGGCCTTTAAGATGGGTTCTTTCGATATTGAGTGGCGTTAGAGAAATAATGACCCAGCTTGGTTTAAAATTATTTTGGGTAATCAGTTCTTCGAACAAAAGGTAGGTTTGATCAAGCCCAAAGCCGACTACTCCGCCATTTAAAACAGTTGTTTTTGAAAAGTTTTGCAAATGACTGGGCCAGGTTTCATTGTCATTTACTTCAGCCCCAAAAGTGAATGAATCGCCCAAAGTGAGTATGGGCCCATAATCTTTTCGAAGTTTAATGCCATAGGTATTCGGACTGCTTCGAAAGCGCTCCGGAGTGGTAGAGACTTCAGAAAAGCGAATCTTGTAGCGATGATGAGGAAAAACAAAGTGATCTTGTATGGTCTTATAATTTGATTTTAATCTTAATCCTAGTTGAGGGTCTTGTTCAGTCACCCCTCTTCCAACTCCTTTTTGCATCTCCAGATCAAATACATTTTCAAATTTGAAAAACCGCCTGTCTTTAACTCTTATCCCAAACTCAAGAAGCAGGAGGGCCACTAATCCCCCCAAAAAAATGGCAGAAACTTTTTTTAAAAAAGGTTTATATTGCCATTTTGGATACATCAGCGTTTCTCCTTTTCCCAGTTTGATTTCTGCACATGCAAGGGGTTCCCTTTTTCAACTCTGATCTCTCGAGCTGGACACATTCCACAGATGGGTTCTTCTTCTTGCTTAAGAAAAAAGGAAAGTTCTTCAGAAGTGCAGTCGCTCGTTAAGCCTGAATAATTTAAGTAAGGAGTCCAATTAGAATTCAAAGAATAGTTTTTTGATACAATTTTCAAATAAGCAATGGGGGGGCACTTCCACAGTCGACCTTCAAAAAGTGTGAGGCAACGCTTTGCGTGGCACAACTCCCAGCTGTGCCGAGGATTCTGGTCGTTGAAAGGTTGGAGCGTATTTCCAAATCCAAAATACTTCCGTGTCCAAGGCCTAGCTTTTTCGCTATCAGTGCTGTTTTTTAAAGTTATCTTGATGTCGGACCAATCCCAAATATGCTCTAATATTTTTTTATAATGATGGAGGTAATCAGGAGCCTCCGAGTGGCAATTTATTTCTAGTTCGGTCCCCGTTTCAAAGAGCGTTTTTCGTAGATTGGGATGCCGGTAGAGAAAAAAACCATTTGTCTTTATCACCAATTGGGCTCTGGGCCAGCTCATTTTCATCGTTCTCACAAACTCGCAGAGATCTGGATGGAGCGTTGGTTCACCTCCCAATAAGCCCAATGTTTCTGGATCAATCCTATCATTCCATTTCTTTGACCAATTGAAAGCTTCTGCCAGAGAAACTACTCCTCCTGCATGATGTTGGCTGTAGTGCCCACAAGCCTCACAGGAGAGGTTGCAGGTGTGGGCAACATGCAGTTCTAGGTACTTAACTCGATGTAGCATAAGCTCTAGGGTTTAAATGGCTGGAAGGGGCCGGAAATTCGGCTAGTACCTGGTTAACCAAGCTTCTTTTAAAAAAATAAAATAGGGGTAAGCGGGGTATGCTCACAGTAGGACGCTTAAACTGCGCGGCGTAGCCGATGGCACTTTCTTCAAGCGGTGAACTTCTCGGCATTCGAATCAAGACATTGACGTAGAAAATATAGCTTTCCAGTTCCTTTTCTGAGTCTTCTAAAACTAGAGAGGGGGGAGAGCCCGCGTCTTTAAAACAATCGGTAGCGCCTGGTCCGACCAGAAATAAATGAAGTTGAGGAAGAGACTTTTGTAGACGAGGTAGAGTTTGTATAAACTGTTTTACTAGAGCTGTTCGATCTCCCGTTTTTGTAAAAGGGCCCACAGCTAAGAGCGAGGGTCTAATCATCAGATGGGGAGGAGTGAGAAATGGAGTGTTGCGATGCATCAGCTACCTAAAGAAAGTTTTATTGCCTCCATTGTAATACCGACTCACCAGTATCGGCAACGGTCTTGGATGGTTAAGGAATGTTTGAGGGCGCTGAGGAGACAGACTGTTTCAAAGGACTCATTTGAGGTCTTAGTAATTAATAACAGCCCCAATGAAAATAAAAAATGGGAGACGGAGCTTTTGGGGTTTTGTAACCAACTTAACTTAAAAATTCTTCACGAACCAAAACGGGGTTCGTATGCTGCAAGAAATTTGGGAGCTCGCTGTGCCCAGGGAAGAATTTTGGCCTTTATCGATAGCGACTGTGTGCCTAAAAAAAACTGGTTGGAAATGGGGGTTGAAA
>Ga0214923_10009408_pt1 | contig 10184 bp, 6 predicted proteins | sample LL1510_MetaG_FD_177993 | JGI IMG/M metagenome (GOLD analysis project Ga0214923, IMG submission 177993) | Freshwater microbial communities from Lake Lanier, Atlanta, Georgia, United States - LL-1510 | ecosystem: Environmental > Aquatic > Freshwater > Lake | place: USA: Georgia | collected 2015-10-15
TAAACAAAAACCCCGGAAAGAGCCGGGGTAATTGTTTGACCTCTTGACAGAGGATCTAATCGGAAAGAAGACTTCCGAAACCATCCTTGGTTTCGAGTATAGAGAATATTTCTTCTTTTTGGAAGAGGTGCTTCTTTCCGGTTAGGCCCTCTCCTAGGTCCATGCCTTACGGGAGGAGAAGCAAAATGACATTCAGTCAGATTGTGGATCTGGTTCTAACGGTGGTGAAGATAATTCTAGAAATTATCGAGACCCGCCTAGCCAGGTAATTCCTAGAGTCAATCCCTGAAAGTCCTCAATTCGAGAGAACTATAAGACTAGCCGCTGTGAGGGTAGCCACAGTAAATGTAAGTCGAATTAGTTGTTATGTGTCACAAAGATTGTGGCTGACACTTCCAGCATTATTCTTCCTAATTTACCTCCCAATTTCTGGCTTGAGCTTACATTTGAGAATCAATAGATCGAATTACACCAAAGTTACTCCTCTTAGCTGAGCTAGACGGGGATTTTGGTGGATACCTGATTTTTACGGTTTGGCCAAAGTTTAGTTAAGTTACACTTTATTCGTAATCCAGCTTGCCTCAATGCTCGAAACGCGGGCCGACCGAGAGCGGCAAAGATTGCTTATTCTGACTAGCGAATGCTTCCATGGAAAGGGCCCTTGAGCACTCAGGCTGAAAGAGGCGCTATTTGCTACCCCAAAGCCACCGTTTACCTATTGGTCTATCTCCCAAAACGAACTACAATATAGGCGTACTGTAACAATTTAACAAGGGAATTAGCAAATTTGTAGCCATCTCCCATGAAAACGCAACAGGGAAGAGTACGATGGTGGCAAGTAACCATAAATAAAGAAAGAAAGATGGAAATGACATCAAAGAAAAATCTAATTGGTTCTGGTCTTGTAGCTGCTGGGCTTGCCTTGCTTTTATCTAGCACTGGAATGGCAACTGGCTATGGTGCGTCGTCACCTACCGCACCCGCAGGCATCTTAGTTACCAAATTAAGTGCAAGCAAGCTAGGTGTTACCTGGGCTCCGCCGTCTTCAAATGGTGGCTCAGATATTACCGCTTACAATGTATCTAGCAACGTTGGCGGTGCAAGCTGTTCAACTACAGGAGCTCTTGCCTGTTCTATTTCTGGCCTGAAGGCAGGCAGCTACATATTTTCTGTGACCGCTACAAACAGCGTTGGAACTAGCCAAGCCACAGTCGCAAATGCCTTCAACCTAAAAACTGGAGCTTCAATCGACAATGGAATTGTTTCTTTCTCAGCAGTTGGTTCAAAATCCATAGCGACAAAAGGATTTCTCACCGAAGTGGCTAAAGACGTAAAATCAGTTCTGAAGCCATTAAAGCTAACAGCACTTAAGAAAGCGCCAACCCTGTCAAGCACGAAACTGAAGGTTGGTGCTAACGTAACGGTTGCATTCTACAATGCAACCAACAAGACCGCGACTCTTACACTTACTCAGGGTACAAAGACTGTCAAGATAGGAAAGGCAAAGTCATTCGGCGATGCTAAGTCTGTAACAGTTGCGACTTTCAAAGTTGCTAAAGGCTTGAAGTTGGGCAAGGCCAACTTGATCATCAGCGGGCTTAGCAAGAAAGCCATCTCGGTAAAAGTTACCATCGTAAAGTAGTCATGCTATCAAGTGCTGCCCGTGATTTATCACGGGCAGCACTTCGCATTAATTTGGGCCGGGTGTCTATTGGCTGAGAAGAGCTTACTGTGGCAGAGTTACCTGTAGGCGCGAGTTCTGCTTTTCCGTGGCTTATCGAGCTGGTACTAGCCTTATAAGTCGACATCAACATAAAAACAGGACGAAGTGCTTCAAAATTCATCAGTCGCTCGGCTAAATGCTAGTCTCTCAGCTCCACTCGTCAAAAGACTTGGGATTTTGTCTAATTCCCTAATTTTTGCCGCAGCGATCTCGGCTATCGCTGTAATGCTAATTCGATGGCTAATTTTTCCACTTGGCACTATAAACGCTGACGAACTCATTTATCAAGAAATGGCCGGTGCGTTTTTGAACGGGCAGACCAAAATCCCGGTGGACCCAGTGCTTGGCCCCCAATCAGCTCCATGGCTCATGTCTAATATCGGCAATTGGAGTGTTCCTAAATATCAACCACTATTCCCCCTGTTTCTAATCTCGGCAGAGCTTTTGGGGTTGTGGTTCCCACTGTCGGCTTTAGCTTTTGCTTGTACCTACTCTGTGGGCAAACTAGCTGCTGCCTTTTCAGTTCCAAGTGTCCGAGCAGCTTGGCTCTGGAATGCCTCGAGCATTTTCCTAATCACCGCTTCAACTGCCCTTCCATATGTTTTTTCCCTCGAGCTAGGAATCCTAATCTTGCTGGTAGCAGCATCATCCAAGCGATATCCCTTTCTAAAACTTGGCATACTAATTGGATTGGGTCTACTTTGCCGCCCAATGGATACTGTTCTTTTTGCCTTAGCTGGGACATCCATTCTGTGGCAGCGGAGAAAGTTGAGCTCTTCAATGGATTATGGAAAATTGATTTTGGTCATTGGCGTGGCTTCCATTCCCGCCTTTGGTTGGAATTGGATACAGACGGGAAGTCCCCTTGAATTTCCATTTTCATTGACGTCTAGGTTAGATTCTTGGGGGTTTGGGGTTCGAAAGATCTATGACTCTGATCCAGGGCTCGACTTTACAGTTTTGAATGGTCTTGAGGCAATTTTCAGCAATGTCGGCAGGATTTTGACTTGGACCTTTGGTGGAATCGTCCTTCTCCCATTAGCCTTTGTGTCTTTGCGTCGCGGGCATCTAAAATACAGACTTAGCCTTATCATCTTGGCTCTCTCTTGGCTAGTAGCATACGGCTGCTTCTGGGGTTCCTTTGCATCAGTTCGTTTTTGGAATGGCCCGGATTATATTGGCCCATTTTACTGGCTGCCACTTTCACTCATCCTTGTGTTGCTCATCTCTGCAAACCCGCAGAAAGCTAGCGAATGGAAATTTCCTTGGGTTGCAGCGGCTGTAGTAGCTGCCTTAGTGTTCTTTTCCGTGATTTCTAAGAATTGGGCAATGACTGAATCCTGGAAGTCAAGTGATCTTCTCAAGCAGGTTAACACGTCAGACTCCATAATAAAAATTGATAAATCCTACAGTTCTCACATTGGAGCGCCTATTCAAATTGTGGCAAACAGGCCCGGCGTCAGAAAATTTTCAACTAATTGGCAAGGCTTAGTTTCTATGGTTGACGTTTATGGAGTTAGAAAGCCGCAAATCTGGCTTGCGATGGGCCATGAGGAAACAAGATTTGATTTTCTTCCTTTCATGGCTCGCGTCAAAGTCGCATCCAGTGCTCCCGTAGTTGAAATTAACGACGCAAACTGGCTTCAATTACAAATTGTTAGCGATTCAGGCTGTGTATTCAAGTCCGTCTCACCCAGCACTAAATTGAAACTAAATCTTTCGATTCAGTCACTAAACAATGGTTTCACAGGAACTTGTTCAGAGAGGTCCGAAGCAAACGAATTGGTATTCAAACTTATAAGTATTCGTAGTGGAAAAACAGTACACACGTTGATTAGTTACTTCGACCCTAAATCCCAAAATTTCTATTATGCAGTTTTTTAGTGTTGGACGACTTTTTATTTGAAACGAACCTTTGACGAGTTTATAGCTCACCAGTGAATAATTTTCTTCAAGGCTTATATTTCATTGGCAAGTAAATGATAATTAGATACCTCCAATCGAGAGTGGCAATTCCGGAAGAGATAAGCATTTGCTCGACAGTGAATTGGAATGTTGAACACCAGGGGTAGTTCGCTTATAGGCCCTTTACTCATCCCCCCTAAGACATAGTGAAATCCAGCCCCTAGAAGTAGCGAAGTCAACCCCTATATTACTGAACTGGCAATCGGCTAGTTTAGAGTCGGACCAGCTTTAGGTTTGAAAATAAACTTGGTGTAGCAAAGGAAACGAAAAACTGTAGCGACGGCCACTGCTAAAACATTCGCCAGAGCATTCTGCTGCCAGAAGTCCGTTTCTGAAACAACCAAGTTTCCAAGATAGGTAATACCGGACATCAAAAGTGCTGCAAGAATATTCACAACAATGAAGGCAGGAAGTTCGCGGCTTGGATCATTAGCTCGCTCTCGCTTGAAAACCCAGTATCGCAGGCAAAGGTAACTGGTTAGTGTCGCAACTGCCGCGCTTAGGAATTTAGCAGCTGGAGCGGAAAACCCCCCAAAAAAGACCAGAAGATTGAACAATCCGGCCTCGACAAACCAATTAAGGATTCCTGACAATGCGAAATCGTACACCTTTTTTTTCATTTGCCTCTCCTTGATTTGCATTAGGCAGGCATGAACGCCAACTCCGAAAGCCTATCATTAGCCCCAATAGGGAACTACATCAAACGGTTGGTAAACACTACAAAGATTTTTCTTTCACGATAGTTTCTAGCAATTGGAAACTTACCAATTTTTATAATATTATTTTGGCTCACCTGATAATCGAACCAGTCATCAAAAATAGGCGTATCCTTTAGCGTCAGATTTTCGTGCCTTAAAAGGCGTATTTGGAGTGGCAGGGAAGGATCATGAGCCTGGCACACAACTGGTTTCGACTCTGAGTTGGAGACAAGAGCTACATCTTCAGGGTTGCTTCCTAGGCGAATCTGCGGAAATTTCATCGATGAGTCTAAGTCCCAGAAGCGACAAATACCGCCCCTGTCGACTACCAAACGATTTACAAATCCCTCTGGGGTTTTAGGATTTAAGAAGTTGAAAAAAATCACAGAACCTGAAACAGAATCCCAGACATCAGGGGGTCCATCAAGGCTAAACCCGCTGGGGAGTTTGTCTGATAACCCCCTTAGTCTGAGCCGAGAAGTTGGATCGATTCCAGTGTGAGCCAGAGGGTAAAGCCCTATTTTCATAACTTTTCCAGCAGATTGCGAGTATTGAAACCAGTCACGGGAAAGCGGGATATCAGTCTGCGTAGTCACATCATGGCGAACCAAATTAACCATTAGGGGTAATCCCGTGCCATTTGACTTGCATGGCCGAGGCGGGAGCGCAGCGCCAGAAAGCATTGTCACGTTAGCAGGCTCTGGACCCAGCAACAACTGAGGTTCCTTTAATTCGGGGTCCAAATCCCAAAAAAGGCACACACCCCCTCGATCGATAATCAGGCGGTTCGAATATCCATTTGGTGCTGGTGTATTTGCGAAAGTCAGTGCTGCCCTGTTGCCCGAAAATGTCTTCCAAAAGTTTTTGGAATTGTAGATAGCCCAGCCCACTGACTTTTTCGAGGATACTTTTGTGAATAAGATACCAGAAACGGGTAGGGAGCCGGAATGGGCACTCGGATGGGAGTTAACTCTAAATGTCTCTTTGGACCTGAGAGAGTAGAAAAACCAGTCATCAAACAGAACAGAGGAATCTAAGTTTGTCTTGTAATTATGACTCAAAAGTCGAACTTGAAGTGGCAATGTTAAACTATTATTCGGCTTGCAAGCTCTTGGCGGCGTATTGGAGCCAGATACAACAAGCACATTCGAAGGCTTTGGCCCTAGCACCACCAAAGGGTTTCTGGAATTAGTGTCTAAGTCCCAATATTGGCAGACCCCCAATCGGTCGATAACCAAACGGTTAGAGAACCCAGCTCTCGGATTGGGATTGGGAAAACTCAAAGCGATGTTCTTGGCTGTTACTTCCAATTCCGCTTTTTGCTCACTGGGAATCAACTCTAAGTAGTTAATTTGGGGCAGTGCACTAGCGCTAATCCCTGGAGCGAGTATCTCTCGGAAATTCTTACCATCTGACACGTTCGGGTAAAAAGTGTCTTGAACCACTCTGTCTGGCGAAAGATTTTTGACATCGTGCTGCAAAAGTCTGATCTGTAGAGGCAAGTTACTGGGGTGAGGAACACAATTTCCAGGTGGAGTGGCTGCTCCCGCAAGTAAAAGAGTCTGATTAAAATTGGGTGACAAAGAAAACTGAACTGACTCTTTAGACAGTAAATCGTAGAATATGCAGTCGACCCCGTTATCGATGACTAGCCGAGGCACATAGTTACCTGAGTTCTCTGGTACCGATACTTTTAGGTCAAAACTACTGCCAACCAGCAGTTTCTGAGGAACTATCTTCAGGTAGCTCATAGTTCCATAGACCGGGCTGAAGTCTGTTTCGATAGAAGCGAAATGACTAACACCTTTATTCTTCAGCATATTTATTGCACTAGCACTATTCAGAGGTAAGTAATAGATATTTGACGAACCCAAGGTATTAGAAAACTCCCCAACCGGATTTCCAAGGTTGAGTTGAGTTGGGAGGATTACCCCTACTTTCTCCCCTCCGCTAAAACGCTCTAGGTCCGCCGAATATTGCTGTGTCACCTTAGCCCAGGCGGCAAGATGACTTACTGGAGACAGTGCGTATGACCATGGGGCTAAAATTACGCAGAATAACGCTAAACCTTGCAGCGCATGCAGAGGCATGGATTTAGTCTTCCGTCTGCCTAAAACAATTGCGAGTCCGACTAACAAAAAGAAAAGCGCGGGGATGAAGTAAAATGGACCGAAAATTAGGCTCCCCCACCATCGTTGGCTATGCGCCACCCCCCAAAACGGGTAATAAAGCAAAAACCAAAGAGAGCCGGCGGCAACCGTCAAGAATCCTAAGGCCAGATTTTGATTATTTTTTTTTACCAAGAGCGCCGGCGTAATGAGAACAAATGGAAGCAGCGCGCCCCAAAGCCCTAGGTCTTGAAGGCTGCGGATGGTGGCGTTTGAAGCCTCAGCTATGTTGAAGGAAAAGTTTTCCCCGGGCACCATGGCCTTATAACCAAACCAATATGAGTCTTGACCGGAAATCAAATTAAAAGGCAATTCAACTCTTCCAACGACCAGAAAACAGTAAGCTGTTGTAGGAATTGCAACTAAAAACACACCGGCAAAAAGGAAGTGCAATAGTTTGATGCTTCTGAGGATCTGCCTTCGCCAGACTAGAAATAGTACCAAAGCTAAAGAAAAACACACCGCATCTAGTTGTCGCATCGTCGCCAGTATTCCAACAGCAACGCCTGAGGCAGCGAGCAGCCACTTACTGTTTAGCCGAACTCCTCTAAGAGTCAATGCAATGGTGAACACACCAAGGGTGAATGAAGGAATGTAAGTCAAAAGCACGCTGCTGTGAATAAAGAAAAGTGGATTTAGCCCAACGAATACCAATGCACACATCCGGGCCCATCGGCTCGCACCAATTTCCACAAGGAAAAATCGCAGGCTAAATAGAGAAAGTAAAGCAGTCAAAAATGCATACTGTGTGAATCCAAACGGAGTCGAGACTAAAAGTGAGTACAACGCCATAGTAGGCAAATATTTTGGAACCAAACCTGATTGCAAGTGGACCATAAACCACTGCGGTAAATCCGGGAAAGGAGATTGAGGAGAAAGATGCAGGGACTTCAGAGCAATTGCCTGACTCCAATAAACACCATCATCATTATTTGGGCTCAGGGAATTACCCAGTACCTGAAATCGGAAGATCGCTACTAAAGTTGCGATTGCGAAAATTGAACCAAGCTCAAAAAATTTAGAGGCCACTTGAGGTGCATAAAATTTTTGAGCAAATAAAATCGGTAGTTGCTTCACCATATATCGCCTAGGTACTCACGGTCCACCCTGACCATGACTGCATTGATGAGAAGATGCACTTGCGAATTCCCCTCTTTTACATCACCCATTTGAGGCTGGCTTAATCGAGTGTAACCGAAACCCCAATTCATCTGGTTTTAGTGCCGGAAGAATTGGGATTTCAAAACTCTAGCCTTTCGAGACGAAAGTTGGAGCGCTTCGTCCTGTGCCCGACTTGAGATCGAGTGAGGTTTTCTCGCCAGCTTCGTGGTAGTCATCTTCAACGTTTACGGCCCAAATGTCGTTGTCAGCACCACCTGCGATGTTCTCCGCAGTAAGAATCGCTGTCATCATCGAATGGTCGGCATTGTTGTAGCGGTGCATACCATTTCGCCCTACTGGGTGAATATTTGGGGCGCTCTCGCTCAGCCAACTGCGGATGGTTTCCAAGGCATCTCCGTACTCTTCGTCATAAACTGGATATGCCTTTGGCATTCTTACGACGTGCCCTTCCTTCACGGTTGAAGCCGGAACTAAGCCCATTTTCTCTAGTTCCGAAGCCCCAAACTTGACAAGTTCAGCATCATCCATAGACCAAAGGTCGTCTCCTTCGTTGACGAAATACTCCAAACCGAGGCACGTGTAGCCTTCCTCTTTGATCATGTAAGGCGACCACGATGCAAAGTTCTGCACACGACCAAGGCGAACCTCAGGGCTGTGGATGTAAATCCAATTGTCTGGGAATGAATACTTCTCAGGGACCACAAGAGCAACGGTCAAGAAGTCACGGTGCTTCAGCTTGCCTGCTGCATCAACGACTTCCTTTGGTGGTGCTGGCTCCATCACTTGACACAAAATGTTGATTGGCATAGTAGAAATCACATTTGTGTAGGTTCCCAATTTCTTGGAACCTGCCTGTATGGTTACAGTGCCATCCGAGTTACGAATAACTTTTGAGATTTCTTGGTTCATTGTTAGGGTTGAACCGAGTTGTGTGACTTTCTCAGCACAAACTTCCCACATCATTCCTGGGCCGAGCTTTGGGTACTCAAACTCTTCAATTAACGAGGTTATATCGTTCCCACGCTTGCCGGATGGCTTGAGTGCGTTCAAGATTGCCTTTTTCAAATCAAGATTCTTAATTCGTTGTGCTGCCCAGTCAGCCTGAATAGAAGATGCTGGAATTCCCCAGACTTTTTCAGTGTAGGTCTTGAAGAAAATTCTGTAAAGTCGCCATCCGAATCTAGCTGCAACCCAAGTTTCGAACGAGCTCTGATCCTTAGGAGGGTTGATTCGCACAGCAACGTAAGACGCTACACATGCAACAGCCTCGATGATGCCAAGGCCGAAAAGAGCATTGAAAGCCTTTAGCGGGTAATCAAAAAACTTCTTTCGGTAATAAATCCGACTCATTCGAGGGCGCAAAATAAAGTCGCCATCGGGTAGAATCTCGTGCCAAAGTTCCGAAACTGTTTCTACTTTGGTAAAGAACCGGTGTCCGCCGATATCAAATCGCCAACCATTTCTAAGTACAGTTTGACTAATTCCACCAATTTCGTTAGTCGCTTCAAAAATTTCTGAGTGAACTTGGTATCTGGTTTCAAGCCAATAAGCTGCGGTAAGGCCGCCAGGGCCCGCGCCAATAATTCCAACGGTGTTGTTTGGTTCCTTCATCATTTCCTAACATTAGTTTTGCGGTAATTCCTCGAGAAAAAATGTTCATCTAGCCAATTGTAAGACAATTTCTAATCTACTCACTTCGCTGCACCAAATGAAATCAGGTCACAATTGACTATGTACGCACGGGAACAGCATACCCCCCCCCGACATTTTCTCAATCTAATAATTGGAATGTCGCTTAAGTTTATTTGGTTGTGCGGCTCAACCACGATTTGCGTATGAGAGCGATTTTTCAGGTGATGTGGCATCGTATCAAGACGAAATTCGCTACAAAACATTTACAGAAAATCAGAGTTTTGCCCCATCCCGACATCTGCATCAGCGGTGCATCAGCCGGTATGGTTTCAAGCCCTAGTTACGATCATCTGGATTTAGTTCGCTCGGAGGGAAAAGAGCCCCAAACCGACATTTAGAACTCTTCTAAGTTCCATTTCCCCGCCCTGGTTGAAACTGTTCGTCTGGTCTTTCAAAGTTTTCCATCATCGCCGATACCCAGAGAGATTTCAACCTTCCAGACAGTGGTCCCGTTTGGCTTTTTGACTGACCAGATGATGCCATCGCCATAGGCAGATCGAGACCTGGATTTTGTTGATTTAGATGATGAATCGCTGGCCGAATCGCTGACTGCCATTGCTACTCCTCTTATTGGGAGTGCTGGCTACGGTGGCTAGAAATGCAGAAAGCCCCCGCAGGACGGGGCTTCTGGCTACAAATATCTGGTGCGCTTGGAGGGACTCGAACCCCCAACCTTCTGATCCGTAGTCAGATGCTCTATCCGGGTTAATGGGCTACCAGTTGCCGGATTTCATATCCAGGTAGTTTTCATAGACCTTTACAAAAGCTGGGTGAGCTTTAGCCATCTCCTCTACTGAAGGGTATTGTCCTTTGAAA
>Ga0214923_10009409_pt1 | contig 10184 bp, 11 predicted proteins | sample LL1510_MetaG_FD_177993 | JGI IMG/M metagenome (GOLD analysis project Ga0214923, IMG submission 177993) | Freshwater microbial communities from Lake Lanier, Atlanta, Georgia, United States - LL-1510 | ecosystem: Environmental > Aquatic > Freshwater > Lake | place: USA: Georgia | collected...
ACCTTGGTATCACCGCCTCTTTGCGCAGGTCGCACAATGACATCGACGAATTCGTTCTTGTCGAAAAACACGCGTAACAATTCACTGTACTCTTTTTTTTTTAAAATGTTCTCGGGATAGGCGACGTCACCCGTAAAAAATGGATATTCGCTCATTTGCACGTTTTCGGGAATTCGACTGGCAATCGGATTGTGTATTTTTGAGAACGTTAGGGGGAATGGTTCCTTTTCATAATTTGTTTCAATCATAATTTTGAGCTGTTTGACGTTGATTTTTTCGGTGGGTTTTGCTTCGGGTTTTGCTTCGGGTTTTGCTTCGGGTTTTGCTTCGGTTTTTGCTTCGGTTTTTTTTCCATATATTTTTTTTAATTTTTCTAGATGTTCTTTTACTTTACCTCCCGTCTCCGTTTTGATTCTGTCTTTGATTTTTTCTATTTTTTCGACTGGTTCTGGTAGTTTAGGTGGTGTAGATGGTACTATACATTGATAATGTGAATTACCAACATATAACAATTGAATTGGTGGTTCTATACCGATACTTATGGTTACTCCTTCGATTTGTTCATATTTATGGTCGATTTCATTATATTTCCATACTTCGATATTTCGCTGCAAAATATGTTGGCACGCTATAATTTCAATAAATCCTCCCCATGACCCCGACTTTTTCATTAATGAAACATAATCATCAAATGTAATATTACCATCTTTGCTTGTTACCTTTTCTAATTGTTTTTTAGCAGCACTATTTAAATCAGGGTCAATAAATGTACCAATAAAGGGTGAAAAAGTCTCTTTGTTTTTTATCATATAATCCACACATGCCTCTCTAATCTGTGTATGAACCGATGCATCTCCCATTTCTGCATACGCAATTGCTTTGAATAAACAATCTCCATCTCCACCTGCATCTATTATTTTTTTTTCGGGAAATTTTTTTTGAAAATCTTCCAGATTTTTTATGGTTGTTACTTCTGACATAATATTTCTCTTATATTATGTCAATATTATATTTGTCATTTCGCAAACCTATTATGTTTTCGCCGACGCAAAATCTTGATATTGCTGTTCCACTTTTTGCTGCCGGGCTTTCTCTAAAATCTCTTCGGCCTGCTTAATTTGTTCGGGGGTCACCGATTCGTCGCTATTGATAAGAGAGACGTGATAATCGGTGAAATTCGACGGCAAACAACAAAAGGCACTCTCTTCATTGAAAAAATACTCCATACACAACATGAAAATACCCGTAATAATCAATGCAATATAAATATCGCGGGTTCCCATCCAGGCAATGGCGAAAACCAATATATCACGGCTAAATGTATATTTCAAATAGGCCTCCATCGTTTTCGGTAATTTGAAGGTTACAAATTTCGACGCAATATTGAGAACAATAATCATCAGCCCTGCGAATATTTTGCTATTATTCACATTCATGACATGATTATGTAAATAGGTGAATATAGATAATGATTCTGGTTTTTTAGGCATTATATATACCCCCTATATATTTTTCACCTCTTCACACACGTGTAGAAAACGGTTCCGATTTCACATAGAGTGCTGGAATATATTTAGCCACTACCCCCGTAAAATCGGTCCATGCCCATTCGTTGGAATCTTTAGGCGTTACTAATTCACTTTCCGTCTTCAATTTCTCTTCAATAATCGAAAAATTGCAGGTTTCGGCGCACGGATTGCACTTCTCCCCCCGTGGAAATTCCAATTCCGGAAACACATGGTCCGCCATTTCGGTTTTCACTGGCACGCCTTTATGCACTAGCGCACCTTTCACACAATTTTGCGAGACAAAGGTCGCCCTAAAATCGCTAAATCCTTCGACGTAGTCACTTTGATAATATAAAATTACGATTGCACAACATAATAGACCATATAGCACATCAACATACGTATATCCCATAATCAATACTATTGCACATAGTCTTCCTAAAATCGTATGAGAGAACCTAGCGACGTGTGGTTGATATAGTACGAATAAACTAATGATTAGGATTGGAATCATATTTAGAAATGTTGAGAACTCTTTCATCTTTATAGTAGTATGATATTTTTGTACGACAATACGGATATTTATTATCTATTTATTTTCTAAGTAAGAATAAAAATATGTCGTTAATAACTTCTGCAGCACCATGGTCATTTAATGAATTTGGACCGAAAAAACGAATACCGACTATGAAGCCACCTACTAGAGCATTGCTAGCAGATGAGGCCACACGTCCGGAGCCATCTACACAAACACCCATGAATATACATGATACGAATAATATGCAAAACGATCGGTCAAATCGTGTAAATGAATTGATTAATCATATTACATCAGTGGGTGCGAATGAGCGCAAATCTAATTTAGGTGATTTTAATCCTATACAACCTCCACAAATGAATTCGCGCCGAACTGGCGGATTACTGGATAATCAGACTGATATTTATGAACCCAGTGATTTATTACCAAATAACCCATTGCAACATCGTTTTCCTAAAATAAATCGCCAACCTGGAAATTTTGTTTCCAATGATAATGATTTAGGAAATCTGTCGGGGTATCAACAAAGTTATGTAAATAAACCGTTTTCAAAAAATGGGCCCATGTCGCATGGTAAATCCGCATATGCGGGTGCAGCCGGAGACGATAAACTCATGGAACGTATCAATTATATGATACATATGCTAGAGCAACAACAATCCGAAAAAACGGCAAATATCACAGAAGAATTCTTGCTATATACCTTTTTAGGTGTTTTTGTCATTTACGTAGTGGATTCTTTTTCCAGAAATGGAAAATATGTACGCTAAATATATAGCATGAGCTCATCGGATAAAAAATCAACCACTGACGAATTTACCCCATTGGTCGCATCGGATGCAAATGACGAAATATCCGCCAATGTAGATTCCACAATTACAGACAATGAAGAACTTGAAGGTGACTCTACTCTTTCCGAAGAAGAAATCAGTCCTATTGCACAAACATCACCCAACACTTTAGAAATGGAGACCCCATCCATTGATTCCGAGGATGATGAAGATGGTTTAGCATGTTTAGACAAAATCCGTTCTCTTTTAGCAAGTGGAAAATCTGCAAAATCAAAATTATCTCAAATAAAAGAAATTATTAACAGCAGTTCTGGTGGTAAAAAAAAGTCAAGAAAAATACATAAAAATCACAAAAAGGGCAAAAATTCTCGCAAACGTGCCAGAAAAGGTTCTCGTAAATAACTCATAATATTACGTATGTTGTACGTAATATTACACTATGTTCTCTACATCATGCGCTCGAGAACATACAAATATTGATGATATTCGCCATTATAATTTCCAGCATATCCATGGATAATAAAGCCAGCTAATTTTGCCATGGTCAAAATCGTGTCGCGATTTTCCATGTACAAGTATTGCTCATTTTGCCGAATGTTATGAGTTGTCTTGTCGGTGAATGTTTCTTTGTGAATAACGGGTAGTTTCGAAAAATTATATTCAGATTGATAAATAATTCCTCCTAAATCTATGCTCGCATGTGTAATACGCTGTTCTTCATAATCTTGTGGGTTTGCAATAAGTGCATTTTTGATGCAAGGTGTAATAGCGTCGAAATTATCTGGATCGACTAAATGTATTATTAAATATCCATTTGCAAACAACCAATGGTAGCAATTGCGGAAAAACGCGGTCTTGTTCTCTATTGAATAAATGGAGAACCCGCAACACAAAATATGCGTAAAAGTATTGTGTTCAAATTCCATCGGATTTGTTTCGGCATCTCCGCATTTAAATTCGCATTTCGGAAATGAGGTTCCACTTTTTTTCACCATAGCATCAGATTTGTCGATTCCATATATGTGATAACCTCTTTTCCTAAATTTCTCGACTAAATGTCCCGTTTTACTTCCCACGTCTAAAAATACGGAATTTTCTACCGAAGGTTTTGTCATTTCGACGATTTTTTCGATTTCATAATTAGCTCTTTTTTCGGGCATCATGAGAACATCGTAATGTGATGCATAAAAATCATCTATTGCGTCATCACCCTCTTTTAATATAAATTGATTGCCTTGTTCAAATCCTTCTTTTTTCATGGCTGTTATAGAGCGTTTTTTATATACAAATACAACTACTAGTAAAAATGCAATGCATATGAGTACTTGTAACCATTGCTTTGATGGAGATTTCGCAAATAATATAGATGAAAACATGATAATTATTACTTATATATTTGTTATATAGTTTTTTCCGTTTATTCTCGTAATTGTATGCGGGTATGGTTGAAAAATATGTCGCCGCCGATTTTTGTTCCTTCGACTGGATTTGCATGCGGTTGATAGTGTATTTGCTCGAATAATTGTGGATGAGGTTGAGGTCCTGGACGGGATACGATGGTAGTATTGTATAAATCGCTACTGGAAGACGGTACATAGACTCCTCGGTCAGCGCCGTGTTGCAATGCAAATGCTTGATTGCGCAAAGAAGTTTCAACATCGATATTGTTAAAATATCCATGGGGTGGAGCACGGGCTGAACCTGGATTGAAATTGAGTTCGACCACGTGGTCTAAATGTCTAACAATGGGGACAGTAACGGGAACAGTAATGGAATTGGGGACCCTATTCTGATTCATCATTCCCGGAAAATGTGTATATCGAGTTTGTACTGGGCGAGGGTCATAGTTCGGTTGAAGTGGCACGTCGGGATAGTGACGACTGGATAATCTTTCATTGAGTTCATCGGTGCGGTCAAACTGTCCATAAAGAATGCCATCTGGAACTCCATATATTTTTTGTGAATCATTCATGTCCATAATGCTAAATATATAGTCTGGTGATAAAAAATCCTAGAACAACGTCTGTTTTATGAACCGTTCATTATAGTTTGTCATACGATTTTCGATATTTGACCAACCTGGCAATTGCCCGGCAAAAACATCCCGAAAATAATAAAATCGATAATTCTTTTGTAACTTTTTCCAATATTGGTCGATGGCGTAGATATTTTTATCTCCTCCTCTTAACAATTGACCCACTGCCATTTTCAGATTTTCTAGTAATGCATCTATCATGGTCATTTTAATAATATACCCCGTCGCCGTTTGACTTTCTATAATACGCTTGAATCCGCAACTGGTCATGGTATTTTCGGCCGTCACTGTGTTACCACGCGGTGTCAATACAATACAATCCCATTCTTCCGACCAGCATATTTTAGAAAACGATGCGATAAATTCTGCGCATGCTTCAGGATCTAACAAACAAAAATCGTCTTCCATGATGGCAACATAGGAATCGTCGGGATAATTTTGTTTCGCCATAAGCAGAGCATTTACATGCGACATCCCACATCCTATTGCACCATCCGGATGCTTCACTGCGCTCATTCTTTCGACTGATGAAAAAAACGGTACGCTCTTGACGGTTTGTTCGAAATGTGTTCGACGGTCCATCCGTTCATCTAAATTAATATAATACCCATGTAACATTGCGTCCTATAAAGCATATAAAAATATCACTTTATACTGTTTATCATGATAAAGGCCGATGTTGTATTGTTGATTCTAAATTGCGAAAAATATCGAGAAAAAGCGATCCGTCAAAAAAATACATGGTTAAAAACAGTGCCATACACCCTACCTTATTTCCATGTTCTCGGCAATCCCGATTTACAAAGCGATTTTGTATTTGACCATGAGAACAAAACACTCTACGTAAAAACAAAAGACGACTATATTTCACTACCCCATAAAGTCATCTCCGCTTACGAGGCGATCTATAAAACATATGATTTCAAATACATTTTAAAAACGGACGATGACCAAACCCTCATTCACCATGAGTTTTTCCACACCCTTCCAGGTTTTTTATCAGACCGAGCCCATCATTATGGAGGTAAATTACTATCCATCAATGCCCATATATCAACCTATTACACGATTCATCCAGAGTTGCCAAAAGATATTGTCATGCACGCAACCACCTATAGCAACGGCCGCTTTTATTTTCTATCACATGATGCAGTCGAATCTCTTTTGCCGCATAAATCACACATTGCAAAAGAATACTTCGAAGATTATGCAATAGGGTATTATTTAGCGCCATCTTACAAAACAAATGCGCTTTATATCGATAGTGATAAAATATTTAGAGATTCATCGTCATAGACAAGTACAATGGATTCTACCTATATATTTACCGAAATCATTCGATGCGGGCAAATCGGATACCATGCAATACAAAGTTTTCATAAATACCACAATTTGCCTTTACATATATGGTGTTCTCAGGACGATGTCCAACATATACCACAACATACAAACAATCACATACATATTATACCTAAGGACAGTGATGCCTATACATTTTTTGACTCGGGTCACAAGGGTACCTCTTATTTATGGACAAATTTAATATACGATTTACCGGCGCAATATACACATCTATTACACTTTGATTCCGACGTTTTGTTTTTAGGTAATATACTAGATCAAATACTCGAAGATACGAAATCCTATGACTTGATCGGTCCCACTAGACCTTATAAAAACAATCCGAACAATCGCGACGACATTCGTCATTTGCCCGACGTCGTACAAACCTATTGTTTTGCTTTTAGTCGTAATAAAATACAAATGCAAAACAAATCCATCTTATGGGACTGGGTGCGTGGATATCCGACGCAATTTCCACACCCCGTCATTGACTATTTTGACCCCGTGTCTTTTACGATTCTCAAAAACGACGGCAAGATAAAATATCTAGACGCGGACGTCATGGGTGGCGTCAATACATATGGAAAACGAAATAATAAACACGGCGAACTAAATCAAGTCTTTGATGTAGGTGATGCAATCATTCATTTTGCCAGTGTGGGATCAGGGTTGAATTTTTGCAATATGATACATCAAAACCTACAAATTCAAGTACCACAATCATATGTCACCTTTGCCATAGAACGATTTGACATTTATTCGCAATTGTTTTTCGACAAAAAGGTTCTCCATTCGACGAAAAACGACACAATGGTGACAAAACTAAAAGAATATATACACATATAGAGCAATCATCATATGACTATTATGATGATTCGCATTTTCTCCAGTTTTTGCAGTTCCGAAAATTGCAAAGAAGTATATGAACGATTATGTGAAGTCCATAAGATGCCGAATTACGGACCCGACAGATCATTCTATATCACAAGTGGCGACGACTATACACACGCAATTATTGTAAATACAGCCATGCCTCAATTGAAACCTGGTATTCCGAAATCACACGTCATCGGACTCGCTTATGAACCGCCGCCTTTTTTAGGATTGACTTTACAATTTGTAGAATATGCTCGCAAATACATTGGCACCTACTACATTGGTGAAAAGGGCAATTTACCCGAACCATTTGTCGAGCATTATGGATATATGTGGCATATTACACCACTACGCACATTGCCCTCTACCAAACATAATTTGATCTCTATCATGGTCAGTCAAAAAACGAATGCTCCCGGGCATCAATATAGACATGCGTTAGTGCAGCAAATATTGCGTAGTGATTTACCGATTGATATTTATGGTCGTGGATGTCGTTATTACAAGGCGGATTCGCGAATAAAGGGAGATTTTACGGAAAGAGAACCCTATGAATCCTATCAGTTCCATATATGTATCGAGAACTTTCAAACACCGCATTATTTTTCCGAGAAAATCACCAATACATTGTTATGTGGAACGACGCCGATTTACTGGGGTGCCAAACATATTGACGAGTATTTCCCAACGATGGTTCATGTTCTGTCGGGTAATGTGCAAGAAGACATGAAATTGTTGCACGAATTGGTCAAAAACCCGGATGCTTTTCGAAAAATGATTGATGTGTCTGCCGTAAAAAGCAAAATCAGTTTGTTAGAAAATCTGCAACATGTATATGCAAAAATATATAATTAGTAGATATTATATAGAACAATAATGCCATATATCTATATGCTCATCACCTTCGACCAAATTTCAAAGACTCTGTCATCAAAAAATATACATGTGAATGGCGCGTTTCATGTAGGAGCCCACGAATGTGAAGAAATGTCGTTTTACAATCAACTGGGTATAAATCAACAAAATATACTATGGATAGACGCAATCCCTTCCAAAGTAACAGAAGCAAGAAACAGAGGAATACCGAATGTATATAATGCAGTCATTACGGATAAAGATAATGACGATGTTATTTTCAACGTATCAAACAACGTTCAGTCATCCAGTGTGCTCGAATTCGGAACCCACGCACAAGAACATCCGCAGGTTGTATTTGTTGATAAAATACAACAAAAAAGCATTACGATTGATACGTTTTTCGAAACCAATCATATCGACGCATCCAACTATGATTTCTGGAATTTTGATATTCAGGGTGCCGAACTGATGGCACTCAAAGGCGCTACCAAAAGTATTCGATTTGCAAAGGCACTTTATTTAGAGGTAAATGAAAAAGAGCTATACAAAGACTGTGGCCTAATGCAAGATATTGATTCTTTTTTATCGCAATATAATTTTACACGCGTTTTGACAAAAATTACTCAGCATGGATGGGGAGACGCATTGTATATTACAAATAAGATTACAAAACCAAAAATAAATATGGTTTGGTTGTAAAAACAAGCAAAATTGATTCAAAATACTACCCACGAAAATATATGTAATCAAATCTATTACACATATTACTCAACAATGGTCAAAATTTGTGAATCAAATTATTCATCAGAAAACGAAGTCACCTATGGCACATATTTTGCGCAATTCCCTTACGAACTCAGTCCTTTCCAGAAACACGCCATCGAGGCCATTGTCACCGGAAATCACGCATTAGTGACTGCACATACGGGTTCAGGAAAAACGCTGCCCGCCGAATTCGCCATCCAGTATTTCGTCGGTCAAGGCAAAAAAGTCATTTACACGGCTCCCATCAAAGCCTTGTCGAATCAAAAATACTACGAATTTACCCATAAATATCCTCACATCAGTTTCGGTATTTCCACCGGTGACTACAAATCGAATCCGGAGGCTGATGTTCTCATCATGACCACTGAAATATTGATGAATGCCCTCTTTCAAAAACAAACCGCGTCAGACAAGGTCGTTCCCGAGACTACTAATCAATTCACCCTCGATATTGACAAAGACCTCGCCTGCGTCATTTTCGACGAAGTCCATTACATCAATGACGCCGAACGTGGTCAAGTCTGGGAGAAAACCATCTTGATGTTGCCGCCCCATATTCAAATGGTCATGCTCTCGGCCACCATCGACAATCCGGCAGGATTCGCGCAATGGTGCGAACGCGGTAGCAAAACCGTATATTTAGCATCCACCAATCACCGCGTCGTCCCCCTTACCCATTACGGATTCTTGACCACGAACGAAGGTATTTTCAAAGGCATGAAAGACAAGGTTCTCGAAAAGGACATTCGCGACCATACGAATACTCTCATAGAAATCAAATCGGCCAACGAAAAATATTTAGAATCCGGACACAATACTATTACACGGATTCACAAGATTTTCGAACAAAAACAAGTGTTCCTCAAACGCCAGCATGTTCTCAACAACCTAGCCCTTTTCTTGAGAGAGCGCGACATGTTGCCCGCCATTGCTTTCGTGTTTTCCCGCAAACAAGTCGAAATGTGCGCCAGTGAAATCACCACCGTCTTGTTAGAAGACGACAGCAAAGTGCCATACACGATTCGTCGCGAATGCGAACAAATCATACGTAAATTGCCGAATTATCACGAATATTTAGAATTGCCCGAGTACCATCAAGTCGTCTCTCTCTTAGAAAAGGGCATCGGTATTCATCATTCCGGAATGATTCCGATTTTGCGCGAAATCGTCGAACTCATGATTTCGAAAAAATACATCAAACTCCTCTTTGCCACCGAATCATTCGCCATCGGTCTCGATTGTCCCATCCGCACCGCCATTTTCACGAGCTTGACCAAATTCGACGGCAACGGCGAAAGATATTTACTATCACACGAATATGGACAAATGGCCGGAAGAGCCGGTCGCCGAGGTATTGATACCATCGGTCACGTGGTTCATTGCAATAACTTGTTCAAGTTACCGACACAAAGCGAATACAAACAAATCTTGTGCGGTGCTCCGCAAAGTCTCGTTTCGAAATTTCGCAT
>Ga0214923_10009411_pt1 | contig 10183 bp, 9 predicted proteins | sample LL1510_MetaG_FD_177993 | JGI IMG/M metagenome (GOLD analysis project Ga0214923, IMG submission 177993) | Freshwater microbial communities from Lake Lanier, Atlanta, Georgia, United States - LL-1510 | ecosystem: Environmental > Aquatic > Freshwater > Lake | place: USA: Georgia | collected 2015-10-15
TATATAATAAAATATTTGTTGATAAAATATTATGGGAAACTCCTGGAATATTTTTTGATAATAATTCCTTACATAATTTTATATTTGATATAAATGATGAAAATATACCAATTTTATATAATTTTTTTGATAAATATATATATCCAGAAATAAACGATAAAAGCAGAGAAATAGAAATAGATGTCAATATTAAAGTATCAATGTTAGATTATATTAAAAAAAATATATTTATTTTTTTATTAACACAACAGTATAAAGTTAATTATGGAATACCTGATAAATATTATAATGTAACTAATAGTAATTATAAATTTAAGGCTATACCTTATTCAGCAGTAGATAATCCAGTTATGGGTTCAGAATTTTCTGATTCATTATTAGCATATATTTTAACATTTATTTGTTATAAATTAATGAATTTTAAATATAGAAGTATTGATAATGATATTTTATTAAAAATTCATGAAAAAATTTATATAAAACAACCAAATATTGAAAATGAAACAAATCTGTTTAATCTATTAAAAAATAATCCTATAAATTATGATATCTATAGAAATAATAAAGAATTTTATAAAATTTTTAAAGAAAAAATAAAAATAACTGAAGATAATTTTAAAATTTTTATTAAGCATATATTAAAATTTAATAATTTTTATTATAAAAGAAGTAATAATATATCATTTAATGATTTACTTTTATATAAAAATATAAAAAATTTTGTTTCTTTTACAGGAACTGCTTATATTATACCACCTATTAGTAATGATATTAATTTTCAATCAAATTATATAAATAGAGAAATTAATATTCAAGAAAAAATAATTGAAATTATAAATAATGAAAGTATAGTTAATAATATATATATAAATAAAAATGAAAATTTAGTTGAAGATGTATTTAAATGCATAAATAATTATAATGTTTTAATAGATATAGGAGCAATTTTTGTTGCTTATTCTAATGAACAATTCATTAAAAGATATAAAGAAGTACATAATAGAAAAAAATATATAATTTATTTTGATGAAGGTATAAAAATATTAAATTTAGATGAAAATATGTTTGTTAATATAAAAAAAAAATGTAATGATTGTTTTTTCTTTTTTAATAACAAACATATTACAGGAGTAGATGCAAAAGAAATTATGCCAATTAAATCAAAAGCCTTAATAACAATTACAAATAATACGAATATGAGAGATTTTTCACAAGGTATTTTTAGATTACGTGATATTGAAAATGGTCAAATTTGTGATTTAATTATAAATTCTAAAATTATAAAAAATGGCTTAATGCTTGGAGGTTGTATAAATTTTGAATTAATTAAAGATGCTCAAGATATACGAACATCAGAAAAAATAAAAAGCAAAATAATAAAGAATTTAATAAAAAAACAAGGAATAATTGATAAAATTAAATATAAATTATTATTAAAACAAAATATTTTAGCATTATTAAAGCCAAATTTACAAGACAATATTATAGAATTATATTCTGATCCTGGAAATAGGGAATATATTTATGATTTAGATTTATATAATATTAAAAATATAATTAGTAAAAATACAAAACCAGAATTTAATAGAAAAATTGAAGAATTAATGTCAAGTCCTATTAGTGTGCATATAGAAAAATATGATAAGAAAATAAAATCTATAGAAAATATAATTGAAAACCTATTAATAAATTATAGATTATTAGAAACAAATCATATAAATATATGTACAAATCAACAACAAAATTTACAAATAGATGTAGATTTAGAAATAGTACAACAAACATCTCAAAAAATAAATACAACTTCAAGATTAACTAATATATCACAAATAGAAATGATGTATAATTTCTATTTTTCTATTAATAAAAAATCTCCAGAACAAAAAAATAATATGTTCTTCTTCTTATTAAAAGATTTATATGGAGAAGGTGAAGATTATATTATATATAATCATAATATTAAAAATATTTTAGTTATAGATTTGAAAACATTAAATATTTTATTAACAAATAATTCATATCAAGAATTCTATGAAAACAATACTTTAATATTAATTTCTAATTATGAAGATTATGGGAAAAAAATTGATAATGAATTAAAACAATTAATAATATTTTGTTTTAAATCATTAATTAATCAATTAATTCCATTAGAATATAAATATCGTAATTTAGAAAAATATTCATATTACACAAAAGAAGAATATAAATATTTTAAAGAAAATGAACAAAAAATTATAGATTTTAATGAGAGTTTTACAAATTATTATGTCTAATTTATTTATTTTTACAATTTTCATTTATTAAATCAAATAATATTTTTAATTGATTAAACTTTTTTTTATAATTTTCATATTTATTCTTATATTTCATATTATTATTATGTTTATTACCATCTGGAGCTAAACCGATTAATTTATTTGCTCTTACATCACATAAACAACTATCAAAGATTTTATTAAGAATTTCATTACTTATTTTATCCAAATTTATATATTTATTTTCATACAAAAATTTATACAATAAAATTATACAATCTTGAAAATCAATAATAGATATAACATCTTCTCCTTCTTTAAATTTTTTATAAATCAATGATATTTCTTTTGTTTTATCTATTATTAGTTCTTTAGTAATTGATTTTAATTTTATTATATCATCAATATTTATTATACTATCATCATTATAATCACTAACAAAATTATTATAAACTTTTATACAATAAACAAATATATCATGGTTTTCTTCTGTATATGTTCTACAAAGATAACCAACTAATAATCCAATATCTTTTATACAATAAAGTAAATTTATAATACGATAATATTTCTTAATTTTTACTTTAAAGTTGTGTTCTATAAATAATCTTGAAATAATTTTATCCATTTTTTTATTATCATACATTGTTAAATCTGTTATTTTTTTTATTTTATTTATATTATCACACATGTGTTCATTCTTTATAATTATAAAAATTAATAATTTAGATATATCATCAATCATAAAATTTTCAAAATAATGTTTGTATTCAAAATTTAATAAATTACTGTAAATTTTATTTTCTTTAATCAAATTTATAAAATTTACAAAATATTCAGTGTCATTAATTATTAATAGTTTATTATATATTCTTGAATCAATAAATTCTAATTTTTTTATTTCAGATACATTTACATCTGGCAATATTATTTCATAATTAAATATTGATGATAATATTAAACTATCCATAAAAGTATATATATTATAATTTTGAATGTATAATTTGTTATTTTCATAATATGATAAATTATTGTATAATTGATATCCTTCTATGGATATCAATTCTTCTAAAATTGTAATTTCTTTATTTTTATTATCATATAAATCATAATATATTTTATAATTTTCTTCTGTCTTATATTTTGTAAATACTTCTTTTATTATATCTAAATTTAAAATATTAATAAATATTTTCATTATAATATTTATTTATATAATTTATTATTCATAATAAGCTATATATTATTCAAAATAATCTTTAGGAGTTAAATTTATCTTTTCTAACTGAATTAATAAGCTTATTTTTTTGTGTAAATTATGTTTATATTTTAAATAATTATCATCATTATTCATTATTTCTTTTATTAATTTATCATCATGATATGGTCTATAAATATCAAAATTTAATTTATTAATAATAAGTGCAACAGCATAATGTATATATGTTTTAAAATTTTGATAAGATATATTAATATTAAAGAATGAATAAAAATATTTTATTTTAGGTATATCAACATATTTAACAACCATTGATAATATCAAACAAGCAATTAAAAATAATTTATTTATATGTTCTATTTTAGGTAATTTTTCTTGATAATTGTTTTCTAATAAAAAAGTAAAAAATCTATCAGCTATATTTATCATTAGTGGCATAATAATTAAAATATCATCATTAATTAAAAATTTTAATATCCAATTATAATATTCATTTCTTATTTCTAATAATTTTTTTAAATTATCTTCTGAAATATTTATATTATAATCATAATTAATTTTAATTAAATTTATATCTTCATAATTTTCTTCAATATTTTTATCAAATAAATCATAATATATTTCATTTATATTATTATAACCATTTTTAGAATCTATTAATAACATTTTATTGATTACAGTAATATATTTACTATTTATATTATAAACCATGTATTTATTAGCATAATCTAAAATATTAATATTTTTTTTAGAATATTTTTCATAAATCCACTTTTCAGCATATTCTTCATAATCATCATTTTTATTATTATTATTTCTATATAATCTTTCTTTTTTTGTATAATATTTCTGCATAAAATTATTTCTTAACAAAATTTCAGAAAATATAATACCTAGACTCCATATGTCATTTTTAAAACTAGGTTTAAAATAATAATTTTTATGTTTTATATTATTTTTATAATTTAATTCAAATCCTAATTCTTCTATACTTCTATAAGTCAAAGTACATGATTTAGTATAAAATACTGTATCTATAGTTTTAATACCACCAAAATCTATTAAAAATACATCTTCACCTAAAGATGCACTAAAAGGACCATTTAGATTACGATTAATCATGATATTTGCAGATTTAAGATCACCATGTATAAAATTATTAATATGTAAATTATATAATCCTATTAAAATTTGTTTAACTATTTTATCAAAATATAATTTATTTTCCATTATTGAATTATTATAAACAAATTTACCTAATGAAGCACTGTATTTTGGCATTTTTATTATAAATATATAACTATTTCCATCACATTTATATAAATCAAACATTTTTTTACATTCATCATCAATTTCATAAATTAATATAAATTGATGTAATATATATAAAAAAACATTTTGTTCAGGTATATTTTTTAATTTTGATGGAAAAAATTGTTTATTAAATATACATGCTTCTATTATATTATTTCTATGTATATAATCATGGTCTCCTAATAATGTTAATTTATAAATATTTTTTTTGTCATCTTCTAAAATATGTCCAAATGAACCATTATTTATAGTTCTTAAAAATATTTTTTCCATATTTTCATTCTAAAATTATATTAGATATTAATATAATTTTATATATTAACCACTCTTTATTCTTATTTTTTTAATTAGATTCTCCAGATAATCTTAAAACAGTTACAGCTGCTCCAGTAGAAGTTACATTTGTAAAATATAAACCAAAATGAGCCCCACCTGAACACAAACTATCTAAACCGTTAGTAGAACCAGTTATAGTTACACCTGTTCCAGCAACGAGTGTAACATCTGATGTTGTACCACAATAAACATTTGATGAATTATTAGTTATAGTAAAAATAAACCAATCACCTCTTTGAGAAGAGGTTGGGACACAAGGTGTTCTACATAAAAGAACTATTGCTGCAGTTAATAATTGTGAAGCAGTTGGTAATGTTAAATTAGTTGCAACAGAAGAAGTAGCTGGTGTTACAATAATATGTTTAATATCAAGGACATCGCTACTAGTTAAAACAGAACTTACAGTATAAGTTGAAGGTAAATAAAATTTTTCACTTATATTTGTTAAACTTTTAGTATAAACATTTTTAGCATATAAAGAATTAGCAATTTTAACATTTCCATGATGATCTGCTAAAAACATAACATCATCACAACTACTTGAAGAATTATTATTTTCTATTTTTATATAATCATCAACTCTTAATTTATGTGCTTTTAAATATTTTACAGAAAGATGTTTAAGTTTTGAAGTTAAATTTTCTAGCATTATATATATATATATTATATAGTATATTATTTTTTTATTGGTATATATAATTTTTAAATAAAGATATATTTAATTTATTATTTTTAATTTATAATATTTATATATAATGGAAAGTAATATTGATATTAAAAGTATAGTTCGTATAATATCAGAAGGTTATGATTTTAATTGGAAAAGTCCTTTTAATAAATCTTCAAATAATAATTCTATAGGAACAGGATTTTTTATAGATTCAGAATATATATTAACTTGTTACCATGTTGCTGAAAATTCGTTAAAAATATATATTAATATACCATCGCTTGATAAAGAAAAATATGAAGTTGAGTTAATATCATGTTGTCCTTGCTTGGATATAGCATTATTAAAAACAATTAATTATAAATCAAAACATTTTTTAGAATTAGATGATTCAGATAAATCTAAAGCAACTGATAAAATTTTAGCTATTGGATATCCATTGGGATTAGAAAATGCTAAATATTCAGCTGGAATAATAAGTGGAATAGAAGAACATTTTTTTCAAATAGATGCACCAATAAATGAAGGAAATTCAGGTGGTCCGTTACTTAATTCCAATAATAAAGTTATTGGAATCAATACATCAAAAATAACAACATCAGAGGGAATAGGATTTTCAACTCCTATAAACTTTTTTAAAAATCAGAAAGAATTAATGTTAAAAAAAAAAATAATAAGAAAATGCAATTTATTATGTGAGTTCAATAACATGGATATTAATTTATGGAAATATTTAACAGAAAATAAAATAGAAAATTATACTACAGGATACTATATAAAAAAATGTTATAAAGATAGTAATTTATTCACTCAATATGGTATAGAAACAGGAGATATATTACTTGAAATTAATGATAATAAGGTTGATAATTATGGAGAGATTAAAGTTTCATGGAGTAGTGAAAAAATAAATTTAGATAATTATTTTAAGAGATTTAATAGAGATGATGTAATTAAAATGAAATTTTGGTTATCAAAACAAAAAAATATCAAAGAAATAAGTTATAAATTAGATTATAATTTTCCAATTAATTTTGGATTACCAATATTAGAAAAAATAGATTATATTATTTTTGGTGGATTAGTTCTTATGAATTTTTCATTAAATCATATTAATATATTTAAGAAAGATTATTTTGATTTATTTATAGCTAATAAAATAAAATTTAAAAAAAGTCCTAAAGTAATAATATCAAATATTTTATCAGGATCAACAATAAAAAAAAATAGTGTAATTAGTGAAGGGGATATATTATATTCTATAAATAATATTAAAATACATTCTTTAAATGATATAATAAAAATTATAAAAGATACTGTTAATAAAGACAGTAAATATATAATATTAAAAAATCAAAATAATGATACTGTTTGTTTAAATATATTTACTGGTATAATAGAAACTTATACTTTAGCAGAAGAATATAATTATGATTGGAAAAATGATATAATAAAAATTTTATATAAAATATTTAGAAATAAGTAATATTATTATTCATAATAAAACAACAAGAATCAAAAAAATTTAGAAATATAGATTTATTATTGATAGAAATTTCATCACAATAAATAATAATGAATATATTATCATTTTGATTATTTACATTTATATGGTTTGAGTTATAAAATTCAAATGTTATATTAGTATCATTTGATATATTCTCATTTAATTTTATAGATTTTGATTTAGAAATAAAAAAACCTATAACTGGTTTATTATAATTTATAACGATATTTTTACAATTTATAATTAGAACTTGTGTTATTTTTGGTATAGTTATATTTATATTTTCACAATTTTCTATAATAAGAGTTTTTTTTATATCTAATAATAAATTAAAATCATTATTACTAATATTTTCTAAAATAACTTGATTATTTTTAATTATATTATAATTATTATTTATATTATTTATAATATTATTATCATTCATCTATATAATATTTATTATTTTATTTTATACTGGTAGAAAAAATATTTATTTATAATATGATAATTTTCTTTATAATTTAATATATGATAGAACAAAAATATTTTAATATTTATTATGAAAATATATCTATTGGAATATTTGAATTAAACGAAAATTCAAATATTATGGATTTATATAAATTTTTACAAAGTAGTAAATATTTTAGTAATTTATCAATAGAATCAATTGCATATCTTATTACTATAAAAGATATAAATAGATTTAAAAATTTATGGGAACAAATAAAAAAAAGAGATTCAATTAAGGTTGAATTTAATATTGGTTATCATGATTAAAAATTATAATCAATTATAAATAAATATAAAATGTCACATTCATTAAAATTTTTATCTGTGAATAAAGTTTTATAATTAATATAATCTTCTGTTTTAATAAAAGTACTTGGTAAAATAGGAAGTTTAAAAATAAAATGAAATTTACTTAAATAACTAGATAATGCTAATAAAATTTCTAATTGTAGTTTATTTTTAATTACATATCTTGAATCTAATAAGATTGATTTTAATAAAAATTCACTTGGAATTTCATATTTTAATTTAAATGAATATGATAATATGTTCCTTGATATAAAATTTTGATTATTATTAATAGAATTCATTGACCAACCCCATTGCCAAGTATTATTTTTTTGTTTAAATACACCAACATTTTCAAATCCTGATTCTAATAATAATTTTTTATCTAAATCAAAAAATTTAATTCTAGGAGTTAAATTTTTATTATTTTCAATCTTAAAATATTCTATCTTTTTTAAAAAATTTATTATTTTATATTCATAAATATCATATTCTTCTATTGCAGCTTTTATTGTATTAAAATAACTATTTTTATTCATTATTAATTATAATAACTATATTTATTTTTTTTTTATTATATTATTTATGTTTAGAATATCTAAATTTGCTAAAATATTTGTATTTATTTTAATAACTTCTTTAGTAAATTCTCTTTTTTTCTTAATAGCATTATCAATTTTAATTATTGGTGGAAATCCACCTAAATTAATTTTATAAATATTATTTTCATCACTCATTTTAATATATATATAACCATCATAAATAAAATTTTATTTATAAATTATATATTATATATAATATTACTCTATTTGTATCACCATTATTACTAGCATTATAGTATAATTATCTTTCAAAATTTTCATTTTTTGAAATTATTTAGTTGTGTAAAAAATCTTTATATATTTAAAATTCAATTGTTAAATCATTCTTATAAGATATGTTTATATTATTTTGATTGTTATTATTTGAATTATTTATTTTTGAAAAATTACGATTATAACTATATTTTTTCATGTGATTTATATTACAACATTTACCCTTATTATCACATGTAAATCTTATGTATTCTTTATTTGATATTTCACCAATGTAATTTATATATAATAATCTATGTAGAGCTATCTTTTTTTTGTTAAAATAAAAATTTATATATGTCCCCTTTGTATGATTATTCTCATTTGTAACATAACCATTCCATATTGAACAAGTCGTATCATGAAATATTGAATTAGTTAAAAATTTACTAATTCGTTTTATATCACCGTAATTTAATTTCTTATTGGGATTAATATTCTTTAATTGATTAATTAATAATTCTTTCAAAAAATCATTTGATTTTAAATCAATAATCTTGTGTTCATTCTCATCATCTTCATCATTCTCATCATTATCAATTTGTTTATCAATTTGTTTATCAATTTGTTTATCAATTTGTTTATCAATTTGTTTATTATCATTATCAATTTGTTTATCTACTATATCATTTTTTAATATATTAAATTTTTCTATACTATTTAAATTTTCATTAATATTAATATTTTTATTTTTTTTTAAAACCATTACATATAAATAAATTAGATATTTATATTTTTTGTAATAAATATAAACGCATTTATGTTAAAAATAGTATTTATTTATAATATAAAACATCAACCATAAATGGATAAGAAGAATTTTGATTAAATTCCATATTTATGCATATATTTTTAGAAATAAGATAATTAGTTGATTCATCTTTATGATCAATTATTATAATTTTATTATCTATATAATATGTTGGAACACCATTAAATAATAGAACTGTTGGTATCAAATGAATTTTATTTAATATAAATAATTCCAATAATCCATAATTTGTTTCTAGATTATTATCAATTATACTAATAATATATTTATTAATAATCAATCTTCTTTGTGTTTCATAAGAAGCAATTAATACATCATTTTTTATAAAATTAGCTGTATCAAATATAGGATTATTTATAATTGTTTTTATTTTATCATCCAAATTATACAAAAAATAAATATTTGATGGTAAATTTAACCAATCTATTATTATTGACTTAAACATATTTATTAATTCATTTTGTAAATTA
>Ga0214923_10009412_pt1 | contig 10183 bp, 9 predicted proteins | sample LL1510_MetaG_FD_177993 | JGI IMG/M metagenome (GOLD analysis project Ga0214923, IMG submission 177993) | Freshwater microbial communities from Lake Lanier, Atlanta, Georgia, United States - LL-1510 | ecosystem: Environmental > Aquatic > Freshwater > Lake | place: USA: Georgia | collected 2015-10-15
ACCACCTTCTGTTTTTCCGAATTTCGTTCCGTCGGCTTTTTTAATCAACGGAGTTGTAACGGCATACGCTTCACCACCCGATTTTCTGCGAATTAGTTCAGTTCCAGTGACAATATTTCCCCATTGGTCGGAACCACCTAATTGTACAATGCAATTTTTATGTTTGTTCAAGTGATAGAAGTCATAACCTTGCACCAATTGGTATGAAAATTCAGTGAACGACATGCCCGTTTCCAAGCGTTTTTTCACAGAATCCTTTGATAGCATATAGTTGACAGTGATGTGTTTTCCAACGTCGCGAATGAAATCCAAAAAGCTCATGTTTTGAAACCAGTCGTAATTGTTGACCATTTCTGCTGCATTTTCGCCCGAAAAATCTAAGAATTTTTCCAATTGCGATTTCACGCAGGCCACATTGTGATTTAATGTTTCAGCGTCTAATAAATTGCGCTCTTGCGATTTCCCTGAAGGATCGCCCACCATTCCTGTTGCACCTCCAACCAAGGCAAACGGTTTGTGTCCTGCACGTTGAAAATGCACCAAAGTCATGATTTGTACCAAATGCCCAACATGCAATGAATCAGCTGTAGGGTCAAAACCAATATAACCTGCGCCTGTTTGTTTCATCAATGCTTCCTCTGTACCGGGCATGATGTCGTGCACCATCCCTCTCCATCTCAATTCTTCAATAAAATTTGTTGGCATTTTTTATTTCGTTAATTCTTTAAATACTTCTTCTAGTGTGCGTTGCTCGATTTTCAAGGTCAAAATCAACCAATTTTCTTTTTGGGCAAATTGAGCCACTTCTTTGCGTAAATCGACTTCCTCTACGGTTTCTAACAACCAGCCATTTTGAACAGCTTGTACTTTTCGAACAGCAGGAATTTTTGTCAATTGTGCTTTGGAAACTTGTTTGTCGAATTCGACATAAACCGTCTGATGATCGTTTTCTTTTTGCAAAGAAGCTGCTTTATCGTCGGCAACGATTTGTCCTTTCGATATAATCACAACACGGTCGCAAATGGCCTCCACTTCCTGCATGATGTGTGTAGATAGCATCACCGTTTTTTCTTTTCCAATTTGTTTGATTAATTCCCGGATTTCAACCAATTGATTCGGGTCCAATCCCGTTGTAGGTTCATCTAAAATCAAGACTTCAGGGTCGTGAATAATTGCTTGCGCTAAACCGACACGTTGACGATACCCTTTTGAAAGTGCACCAATTTTTTTGTTTTGCTCCACGTCTAAACCGACCGCATCAATCATTTCAGCTACGCGCGAACGCAGATTTTTTATCTTGTAAATTCTCCCAACAAACTCCAAGTATTCCTTCACATACATGTCTGTGTACAAAGGATTGTTTTCAGGAAGATAACCAATAATTTGGCGTGTTTTCAGGTTTTCAACGTCCACTTTCATACCGCTGACATACACTTCACCAGCAGAGGATGGAATATAACCTGTGATGATTTTCATCGTTGTGGATTTTCCTGCACCATTTGGCCCTAAGAAACCGACAATTTCCCCTTTCTTAACGGAGAAACTTACATCGCGCACCGCAGCTTGTTCGCCGTAGTATTTGAATAGATTTTTTACTTCAATTGACATCGTAGGGCGAAGTTAGTGAAAAACTACGAACCTTCTTTTGTGACTTGAGTTTGACCAATCAATAAGCCATAAAAATGAACCTATTTGCGCGATTTGTTCATGAAAATTGATTTTGGTGGAAATAAGTTTAGATGTTGATAAAAAAAAAGAAGCAAATCAAAAGCAATTTGGCGGGCAATTAATTGCAATAAAACACAATGTTTGCTACATTTATCCTAAAATAAGAAAATATGTTGCGCGTCGTTTTTCTTCTACTTTTTTTTGCTTTTTTATCTGTTTACGTCGTTGCACAAGATAGTCAAGCTTCATTGGAAATTTATTGTGATACTGTTAATTTTGCGGAAGAAGATTTTGTAGATTCTTTGGAGTTTTTCGATAATTTATATGCTCGTACAAAACACGTGCGCATAAAAGACAAAAAACTAAAATTGGCTTTCTATGTTGCTTTGCGTCATTACCCTGAATTAAAAAACATTCATATGACTATGCGCCTTAAAAACATTAAAGCAACTATGCAGGCACAACCACTTTGGGATTTTTTGTTTCATTCAAGAGAAGGAAGGCATTATCAGATTTTTGTAAACGAAACACAAGAAAACAATGGGATTTATTACAAAGATTTAAGCTTTAATTCGCTTGTAGGTTGGATTGGTCATGAATTAGCTCATATTTTAGATTATTCAAAAAAGGAAAACCCAGAGTTGGTGACGTTTATAACAAGTTATATTACGTCCAAAAAATCGATGCGCCACACAGAGTGTGAAGCCGATGAAACAGCAATCCATCACGGATTAGGAAAGCAGCTTCTTGAAGGATCTAATTATTTTTACCACAATAAACGCATCTCAAAAAAATACAGGGAACACCATAAAAGTTATTATTTGACCCCCGAACAGATTGTTGGAGTCATGAATGAGGAGTGTACTAAATAGCCAATTTTGACATTTAGATTCATTTTAGATTATTACTTTCGCCCCTTTACATTATATATGAAAACGTTTTTACTTTTTGGGGTTCTTATTTTCTCCCAACATGCTTTTTCACAATTTGAAATGCCACCGGACACGACTAAAAGTGAACGTTTTACGATTCACATGCAAACAACTGTAATCAATCAGTTTAAGCCTGGATTTACAGCGCCATATTCTGGTGATAATAGTTTATCGACTTCACGTGAAGATCAGACTTCACTTACTTCTACTTTGTTTTTAGGAGCTAAACTTTGGAAAGGTGCAAGTGTTTTTCTAAATCCTGAAATTGCTGGTGGTTCTGGATTAAGCAGTGCTTTGGGAATTGCTGCTGCAACAAATGGAGAAACATTTAGAATTGGGAACCCATCGCCAAAAATCTATGTAGCAAGGGCGTTTTTTCAGCAAATTTTTGCTTTAACGGATAAGAAAAAACCACGCAATCAACAGTATTTTCACAATCACAGTGATTTTAATCAATTGGAAGAAGATGAGCCTCTTAGGTATTTTTCAATTATTGCCGGCAAAATAAGTGTGGCAGATTATTTTGATGATAATAGTTATTCGCATGACCCACGAACTCAATTCATGTCTTGGGCATTGATGGACAATGGTGCATGGGATTATCCCGCCAACACAAGAGGTTATGCACCAAGTGTCGTATTGCAATATGTGAATGAAAAATGGGAATTGCACTATGGTTTATCACTTGTTCCCAAAACGGCGAATGGGAATGTAATGAATTGGAATTTACCAAAATCATATTCAAACACTTTAGAATTCACAAGAAAATACAAGGTGAAGGGTAAATTTGGAGCAGTAAGACTTTTGACTTATCTAACATCCACACAAATGGGAAATTATGCGCAAGCAATCTTACAACAAGCACAAAATCCAGATATAGTTAGTACAAGAGCTTATGGAAGATTGAAATATGGCTTTGGCTTAAATGCAGAGCAAGATCTTGGAAAAGGATTGGGTTGGTTTGGTCGCTTGGGTTGGAACGATGGACATAATGAAACATGGGTTTTCACTGAAATCGACCGAAGTTTCAGTACTGGATTGATACTTAAAGGGAGTAGTTGGAAGCGTCCTACAGATGTTGTAGGTTTTGCTTATGCTTTGTCTGGGATTTCGAAGTGGCATCGTGAATATTTAGCAGCTGGAGGAAAAGGATTTATGTTGGGAGATGGTCGCTTAAATTATGGTTTAGAAAATTTAAGTGAACTGTTTTACACTTGTGAATTGGTAAAAGACCATTTATACGTAACTGGAACGTACCAACTATTATTGAATCCTGGATACAATCGTGATCGTAGCGGTCCTGTGAATGTTTTTTCATTGCGTGTTCACGGTCGATTCTGATTGCTGTCGACTAAAAAATGCGTAGAATAAAGCAAAAAATGTAATTCCCATCTGGGTTTCCAAGGTGTCTTCAAAGAAAAATGTTCCGAAGGCTACAAGAATGAACATTACCCCTATCATATTTTGGTTGTTCCATTGAAAGCGAAGGAATGTCCACTGCAAATAAATGAAATAGAGTAGACCAAAAATCCCAAAAGTTAACCAAAATGTGAGATAAGAATTGTGCGTGCGCAAGCGGTGTTCTTCTGACAATGGAGAGTTTCGTTTTTCATACATTTTTAAAATTTCTTGCTGCACATCTCCCGTTCCTACTCCCATAAGCCAATTTTTCTGAATGATTTGCCAACTATTTTTCCAAAATTCAATTCGCTCCAAAATGGAATGTCCATTTGGATTTTCAGCATTGTGTAATTGAAAGCGAATCCCATAAAGGCGAGCCATTAAACCATTTTCTGTTTCGTGAATATCCGCAAAACCTTCTTCAATATTGCGAATATCGTATTTATCCAAGGCTGCAACACCTTTCCCATTTGCGTCTAAATTTTTAGAAGATAAATAGCGTTGCAAAGTGGTTGAAAGTTTTTGTTGCCGTTGATCTAAACTGTCATAATGAATGGCGGAACGTTGATTCCAAGCAAGCGACAGTGTTAATTCGTTTTTGTTTTTAAACGTGTAGTTTATCGGTTGAGACAAGTAATGCACAATGAAATACGATGTTCCGAGCAACAAAATAGCACTGATTATGCTTAAACGTAAACGCATTTTTATCGAAAAACGAAACAAAAGAATTACAGCTAAAACAATAATCATGGCAACTACTCCTGAAAGCACTTGACTGAAATAGGTGTAGAATAGAAACCACGGAATCAGTGCTAGAAAAAACCATTTTTGTCGTGCGTAATAGTTTGCTAATTCAACTGAAATTCCTGTTCCCAAGGCAATTAAAATTCCATAGCGAATATGTGAGCCAAAAAGTGACAAGCCACGAATATCAATAATGTGCATTTGCTCACGGTAGAACAGATAGGCGATGAAATTGATAAGGGAAGTGATGAGTAAAGTGGCAACAAAAGTAAGCAGCAGACGATACCTAATACGTTTAGGAGGCAAATCATGCGAGCACATTAAAAGTGGAATGACCAACAAGGTTGCTTTTTTTCGAATGTCATCGCATCCATATTGAAAATCGGAAGTCCAAAGCAAGCCAATCAAATGTAATCCATAAAACAAGGTAATCAACCAAAATAATCGGTTTGTTCGCAATTGCATCCAATAGAATTTAAAGTCGGCTTGTAAAAGGAAATTTAATCCACCTAAAAACAATCCCATTGACATCAGAAAGGTGCTACAACAAACGCCTATAAAGAAGAGCAGGAGCACAAAATAGTAAAAGTGCTGATGGAATTGCGAACCGAAAAGACGATTTAACATGCTGATTTAACGACTATTTCTTCAAAATAGTATTGTATTCAGAGGGATTTGCTAAAATTGTTTTTGCTTTATTTAAAGTATTATCGTAACGGAATGCATCTTTCGTTCTACCAATTTGGTAATAGTAGCGGGAAACGATTTCATTTTCTAACATTTCAGTGATTTCTTTCTTGAATTTTTCCAAATCACGCTCCTTACTTGGTGTCAATTTTTGAAGCATGGCATCGTATTCCGTTTTAACGTCAACGAAATAACCTTCCTTTTCAGCTGTTTCTTTCATTTTCTTCAACATTTCCTCTGAAGCAGTTGTGTACTTGAAGTCTTGTTTAAGAATGTACGTTTTAAAATCTGCATAATCAGCATCGGTCAATTTGAAAATACCTGCCGAATCAATAGTTGGGTGCTTGTAGTAATATTCTGTCGCATAGTTGAAAATATGGTTACCCGAAATTAACATAGCAGACAAACGACTCAAATCTTCTAATTCCACTTCCACATCCGGTTCGATTCCACGTCCGTCAATCACTTTACGTCCATTTTTAGTGTAGAAAGTTTTCAAAAGTGAATCCGGAATTTCTTTTGGCTTAGCACCGTTTTCTTTGTCGTAGTATTCCAAACGTTGCACGCATCGCCCCGAAGGCGTATAATATTTAGCAATCGTTAATTTCATTTTCGAGCCATATTTCAAGTCGTATGTACGTTGCACCAAGCCTTTTCCGAAACTTGTTTGACCCACAATAACAGCTCTATCTAAATCTTGAAGTCCGCCTGAAACAATTTCACTTGCAGAAGCTGACCCTTCATCAATTAATACAACAAGTGGCATTTTTTCTGCAATCGGATCCTCTAATGTATTATATATACGATTTTCTTCTGCAACTCTTCCTTTCGTAGTAACTACTACTGTATTTTTTGGCACAAAGAAATTAATGATTTTAACCGCTTCTATTAATAAACCACCGCCATTTCCGCGTAAGTCGAGCACGAGTTGCTCCATACCGTTACCTTTCAATTTTTCGATGGCATTTTTCACGTCGGAGGCAGCTGTTTGGGTAAAGCTATTTAGTTTAACGTATCCTGTTTTGCTGTCCACCATGCCAAAGTAAGGAACATCAGGGATTTTAATTTCATCACGTGTGATTTCAATGATTTTCTTACCTACATTTGGGCGTTCAACCTCGATTTTGATACTTGTTCCTTTTGGACCTTTTAGAGCACTGGAAACGTCATCGGAAGGTTTTTTGAACATACTTTTCCCATCGATAGAAAGAATTTTGTCTCCCGCTCTAAGTCCACTTTTTAGTGCCGGATTTCCCTCGTACGGTTCTGCAATGTAAGTATAGTCGCCCATTTTGCGAATTAAGGCTCCAATTCCACCGTATTGTCCTGTCGTCATTAATCGGTAATCTTCAATGTTTGATTCGTGGTAATAAACGGTATAAGGATCCAATTCTTTTAACATGGCGTCAATTGCCGTCTTAGATAATTTTCCATTCTGAGGCTCGTCTACAAAGTATAAATCCAAATGCTCATAGACTTGATCCATGATTTCTAGATTTTTCAATACTTCAAATCCATTGGATTGCCCAAAAGCAATGTTAGAAAGCAACTGAATGCTCACAAAAGCCAAAAGAAAAAGGTGACGAATATTAATCATTTTGTTCAATTTGTTGGGTTAATTTATATAAGCCTTTTATCATATTTCGTTCCATCTGTTGAAAATCCAAGATTTCCCGATGAGCGTAAATAACGGCAATATTTAGTTGTTTATCTTGTTCTTGAAGCTTTTTTTCTAAAATAACTTTGTTGATACGAATGATTTCACGCATACGACGTTTGACCAAATTGCGGTCGTGTGCATGTTTGAAATTGCGTTTTGATACAGAAACTACGATTTGAAAGGCTGTTTTATCGTGTTTTGCTTCTTGAATCACAAACTGAAATGGAAACGCTCGAATCCGTCTTCCTTCCTTGAAAAGTTGGTCAATTTGCTTAACACTACAAAGTTTGTACTCCTTTCCAAAGGAAAAATCCATGTGCTTTTACGAATTGTAAATTTCAACGATGCGGTAACGAAAATCTGTTAATGATTTCAATTCTTGCGCATTTTCATACGTTCCTTTAAATTGTTCTAAATGCTCAATGTAACACGCCTTTATTTCATTGAATCGATTGTGCGACGCTAATTTTTTGTATACACCACCCGACAAAAATCCAGGTTTTTCACCCATTGATAACTTTACCAAGGCCAAAACAATTTCCTCTGATAATTCTAAAAGTTCTTTTTCATCCATAAGGTAAAGTTAGTTGATTTCTTCAAAGTCATCAAACTTGTCGTTATCGGACTTGCCTGAGCGAAAGGAAGTACGTATGTCCATTAAGGGTTTTCCAGAAAGTACATAATTGATAGCGTTTAGCATTTTTATGATCATATTCAATAAAAAGAAAAAACCTATCACTTTGAAAAAGAAACCAATAATTGCAGTATTTTCGATATCTAATATGCTTTTGTGAAACCAATTAGCAATTCCATTTTCAGCATAATTAGGAAAGAACAATAAACCAGCAAACAAAATCACACTGCAAACAATTAACACAATTTCAGATTGCAAATGGAAATCATTTTGCTTCATTTCTGGCATTAACTGACCAAACAGTGTCATTTGTTGTTGTTTTTGTTGAAATTTACCTACAAAATACGCGACGAGAATAATGATGGTCGGCATTACGTTTAAAGGGCTCAATTCATTTTTATTTAGATCCAAGGCAAAGAGAAATGTCACGTTTACCAAAAACAGGTATTTCACCGATTTGATGAGGTAATTTTCAACCAGTGTTTTTTGTCTTCCAGTTCTTAGTATTCCAAGAAATGCATCGATGAAAAACCAAATAAAACTATAAATGGCAAACAATACCCCCAGCCTAAAAATCAGATTGAGCAGTTCCATTTGCTATTTAGGTTTTGGTAATAAGTAGTCTTTAGGGGCTGGAGCTGCTGTGTTCGGGTCGAAAGCAATTCCAATGATTTTTCCTTCTGTTCTACGATTGATTTGATGTAGATTTTCAAACTTCGTTTTATCTGTTGCTTTAAATTGATTAATGTAAGTTTCTGTTAGTTCAATAAAGCTGTTGGTTGCCGCATCCATAACGCGAGCAGGCTCCGATTCTCCCTTACCAACCGGGATTAAACGTCTAGGGTCAATGCCTTTTTGTTCCACCAAATAAGTATAAACTGCTTTCGCTCTATTCATGGATAATGTTAGGTTTTTCTTTTCATCTCCACGTGCGTCAGTATGGGAAAGTAATTCCAACATAAGTCCAGGATATTCTGTCAATAATGCAGCCACGCGGTTCAACGAATCATACGATTGAATGGTAGAATCGTTTACAAATTCCCATGAGTTTACTTTGTAACGTACTTCTGGAAATTGAATCACTTTCTGAACGGTAGGTTGGGGTTCTGTTATTTCAACTGTCAAAGTTTGTTGCTGATTGATGGCATCTGTCACTTGAACCAAGTACATTCCTCTTTTCAATTTTTTCAAGTCTTCCGTTGTCATTCCGTTGCTCCACTTTACTTTATAGGGTGCAACACCTGAAAGAATACTTAAATCAATCGAGCCATCTGTACCTTGAAAAGCTGTAACGTTTTCATGTGTCTCAGCAATTTTCAAAGCAGGAGGCATAATTGTTTCTGCCCAATAAATATCTGCATCTTCGGCATTTCGATTGCTTGACCAATAATAACGTTGCCCGACTTTAATCAAATATGCATCAAAAGCAGCAGAATTGATTTTGTCCCCCATATTTACCGGTGAATACCAATCGTTCCAATCTCCTTTTTTAACGGCATAAAAGATGTCACAATCCCCTTGTCCACCGAATCCTGAGCTTGCAAAATAAAGCGTATCGTTTGTTGGATTTAAAAAAGGTGAAATTTCATAACCATTGGAGTTAATTCCACCCATGTGAATTGGTGCAGACCAGTTGGATTCTTCTTTTTTAGAGTAGTATAAATCTTCATTGCCAAGCGAATTTGCACCTTCGTAAGAAATAATGATTACATTACCATCTGAAGAAACGGTAAATCCTACATTTTTATTTTTGATATCAAGTCCAGGAATATTGATTTTTTCAGGTTTTGTCCATCCATTTTCCGTTTTTTTAGAAATCGCAATTCCTTTTCCAATGTCGTTTTTTCCTTCATTCGCGAAAAGCACATATGCTGTTTTTCCATCAGCACTTAATGCAACCATTGCGTTGTGATCTCGATTGTTCAGGTCTTCCACGTTTTCAGCTTCGTTCCATTTTCCTTTTTCGTTCAATGTTGAAACATAAATATCTTGGTCGTTTAAACCACCTTCATTCAAATCATCAAAGGTTCGAACAAAGTAGATTTCTTTTCCAGATGGAGAAAGTAAAGGCGCGCTTTCTTCGGCAGAAGTATTTACACCTGCATCGAGGCGTTTTGGTTCAGTCATGTCATTGAATTGAGCTTGCGCAACATTTCCAGTCAATCCAACAAGTAGTAAACTAAATATCTTTTTCATGACGGAATTAAAATTTGTAGTTAAGAGAAAGTTCGTGTCCACCCCAGCTGAATTTATTCAAACGTGTTGTCGGCACATCCAATGCGTAAGCCACTCTGAATTTTTCATTGAGGTTAAAGCCAACGAAAAAACCAGCAGATGCTTTGTGGTGGTAATTCAATCCTGCAAAAAGGGATTCGCCAATCGAAGCCATCGCATTGAATTCGAAAGACGCTGGCGCAGGTTGCATGCTTTTTACGATAACAGTTGTTTGTAATTTGA
>Ga0214923_10009413_pt1 | contig 10182 bp, 6 predicted proteins | sample LL1510_MetaG_FD_177993 | JGI IMG/M metagenome (GOLD analysis project Ga0214923, IMG submission 177993) | Freshwater microbial communities from Lake Lanier, Atlanta, Georgia, United States - LL-1510 | ecosystem: Environmental > Aquatic > Freshwater > Lake | place: USA: Georgia | collected 2015-10-15
GATAAATTGAAACAAGTTTAAAATAATAAAATGAAGAGGGTTTAAAATTAATGAATTTAATAATAAATAATCAAAAAATGAACTTAATAAAATTATATTATTTTTTTATAATCTTAATCAATCTATTTAATAAATCTATTTAATAAATTTGTATGAGAATAAAAATAATAAAATTATAATCACATATTAATCTTAAAACCTTTTATATATATTAAATTTTAACATAAAAATGATATGAATACTAATATATGATAATAATATATGATACTATAAAATGATATGATACTAATATTTATTTTATTTAACATACTATTAAATGAGATGAATACCTAAAGGTATTGGGCCTTCGGCCCCAGGGTGAAACCCACAATAACAAGATAGTTTATAATCTATTTAAAGATATTTAATAAAATAATTAACTGATATTAACTCAATAGTTATTATATTCAAGATATGATACTATTAAATTTAAATGATTCAAGATATGATACTAATATTTTTTCTACCTAAGATATGAAACTATTAAATTTAAATGATTCAAGATATGATACTAATATTATTTCTGTCTCAGATATCAGTTTCTAAGATAGTAATTCATTTATTAGTTTCATAGATTATATATCAATAATTAATTCATTTATAAGTTTCATAGAAAATGTATCAATATTTAATTTATTTATTGTTTTAAGATAGTAATTCATTTATTAGTTTCATAGATTATATATCAATAATTATTTCATATATTAGTTTCTAAGATAGTAATTCATTAATTTGTTTCATTTATAAGTTTCATTTATAAGTTTCATTAATTTGTTTCAGTTATAAGTTTCATAGATAATATATCAATATTTAATTCATATATTAGTTTCTAAGATAGTAATTCATTAATTTGTTTCATTTATAAGTTTCATAGATAATATATCAATATTTAATTCATATATTAGTTTCTAAGATAGTAATTCATTAATATGTTTCATTTATAAGTTTCATAGATAACATATCAATATTTAATTCATATATTAGTTTCTAAGATATTAATTCATTAATTTGTTTCATTTATAAGTTTCATAGATAATATATCAATATTTAATTCATATATTAGTTTCTAAGATAGTAATTCATTTATTAGTTTCTAAGATAGTAATTCATTTATTAGTTTCATAGATAATATATCAATATTTAATTCATTTATTATTTTCTAAGATAATAGTTTAAGATAATATATCAATGTTTAATTCATTTATTAGTTTCTAAGATAATAATTTAAGATAATATTTCATTTATTAGTTTCAAACATATTAATTTATTTCATTTACTAGTTTCTAAGATAGTAATTCATTTCATTTATTATTTTCAAAGATATTAATTCATTTCATTTATTAGTTTCAAAGATATTAATTTAAGATAATATTTCATTTATTAGTTTCAAAGATATTAATTTCAAAGATATTAATTTAAAATAATTCTTAGATAATTAATCAATATTTTATTCATTTATTAGTTTCAAAGATATAAATTTAAAATAATATTTCATTTAATAGTTTCAAACATATTTATTTATTTTATTTACTTAGTAATTTATTTCATTTACTAGTTTCTAAGATATTAATTCATTTCATTTACTAGTTTCTAAGATAGTAATTTAAGATAATATTTCATTTATTAGTTTCAAAGATAATAATTTAAGATAATATTTCATTTATTAGTTTCAAAGATATTAATTTCAAAGATATTAATTTAAAATAATTCTTAGATAATTAATCAATATTTAATTCATTTATTAGTTTCTAAGATAGCTATTCATTTCATTTATTAGTTTCAAAGATATAAATTTAAGATAATATTTCATTTATTAGTTTCAAAGATAATAATTAAAGATAATATTTCATTTATTAGTTTCAAAGTTATTAATTTAAAATAATTCTTAGATAATTAATCAATATTTTATTCATTTATTAGTTTCAAAGATATGAATTTAAGATAATATTTCATTTAAGATAATATTTCATTTATTAGTTTCAAAGATAATAATTAAAGATAATATTTCATTTATTAATTTCTAAGATAGATATTCATTTCATTTTTTAGTTTCAAAGATATAAATTTAAGATAATATTTCATTTAATAGTTTCAAACATATTAATTTATTTTATTTACTTAGTAATTTATTTCATTTATTAGTTTCAAAGATAATAATTTAAGATAATAATTTAAGATAATAATTTAAGATAATATTTAATCTATTAGTTTTATTTATACTATAATTAGAATTTTTAGAATTTTTATCATTAAATCAGTATAAATATTTATTAAATTGAATTATTTGTATTATTCTCTAAATAAATATCATAATATTATTTATTATTTTCTTTATTATTAAGTTGATTATTATTCATTAATTGTTGAAACAATAATTTATTATTATTATCTAATTCTTCAAAATATTTATTTATTTTAGGTATTAACTCAATAATTGCTTTTTTAATATCAATATCATAGTTTATTTTATCAACTTTTTTTTTATTTATTTTTTCTATAATCAAATCATTATCATGAACTATTTTATCATTTTCTTTAATTCTTTTTAAAATTCTGTAATATGTCGCATTAGATAACTTTAATTCATTAATAATAGTTTTTCTATCTTTATTTTGTGATAATAATTGAATTACTTTATCTTTTACTTCTTTATTTAATGTCATTTATATATATTTTATAATGAGAAAATAAAAATTATCATTATAAATTATCAATTATTTATTTAAAATTATATATATATTATAAATAATCTAATTATCAACTAATATATATTTTAATTATTATATTTCATTCTTAATTTGATATCAATTTATTATATAATTACAAGAAATAACATAAAATAATATAATATAATCTATTTTTAATGTAATAATTTTATTATAAATTTAAAATTCAATCTTAATTACTTTCTATTAATGAATTTATATTATCATTATTATCATTTAATAAATCATAAATAAAATCATATGAATCTTCTTCTGTTTCTTCTGGTATATAATTTTTCATAAATCTAATAAACTCATCATATGTTATTTTATTTTCTGTTAAAAAATTTAATAATCTATTAGTTTTTTTTATCATTTGATAATATATATTATATATATTTATTTTAAGAATATCTTTATAAAATTTGAAAATACTGAATCATTATTTATGAATTTTAAAAAATCATTTAATTCAAATGAATTATCAATAATCTCGTTTTTTGGGACTAAATAACCTTCTTTAAATAATTTACCTATAAATCTAGTTGGTTTATTTATTATTAAATTTCTTAATATATAAGTTGGTATCAAATAATATAAGTTTTCAGTTGATAAACAAAAAAATTGAGCTATTGAGATATTTATTCCACTATCATTATTTTTATATTTATATTCTATAAAAAAATTACCTGTATCTTTAACTCTCATATCTGTTTTTACTTCTATAAATATTTTTCTATTAATAAATTCAATATCATAATATTTATCTTCATTTAATAAATAATTATTATCTTTTAATATTAAACTTAATAATTCAGCTGTTCTCTTCTCATTTGGTTTATATTTATTAACATTATTATTAAATTGCTCTTGCGTTCTTCTAATGTAATTTTTTGGATAAATCATTAAATATATAATTATATATAATATAATTATAAATTATTTTTTAAATTAATTTTTATATATTTTAATTTTAGTTCATGATACATGTTTTATTTTAAATATTCTATTATATTTATTACAATAATATCTATTATATAATTGCTTTAATTCATGTTTACTTTTGGTCTCTATTTCATTTTTATCATAACCTATATCAGTCAATATTTTTATTAAGTTATAAATACCTAATTTAGGTATATCATGATAATTAATTTTTTTATTTTTAAAACTATCATTAGAGCTAGAATTTGAATTATCACTATAATATTCATTATCTGAACATTTTTTATTAGTATTAGTATTATTTTTTATATCTAATAACATTTTATTTAAACTAGCAATTATTTTCTTATAATTACAAACTGAATTTTTTAGGTCTTTATTTTCATTTAATAAATTAAAATTAACAGTTTTTAATTCTTTTATTTCATTATTTGAGTTATCAAAATTAGTTTTTAACTCTTTTATTATATTATCATAATTTATTTCATTAGTTGAATTATAATCTTTATTATAATTATTATTTATTTCATTAGTTGAATTATAATCTTTATTATAATTTTTATTTATTTCATTAGTTGAATTACAATCTTTATTATCATTATTATTTATTTCATTATTATTTATTTCATTATTATTTATTTCATTAGTTGAATTACAATCTTTATTATCATTATTATTTATTTCATTAGTTGAATTACAATCTTTATTATCATTATTATTTATTTCATTATTATTTATTTCATTAGTTGAATTATTATCTTTATTATAATTATTATTTATTTCATTTATTTCATTAGTTGAATTATTACTTAATAAATTTTCATTAGATAAATCATTATTTAATTCTTTTAATTGATTATTTATATTATTTAATAAATTTTCAAATTTAGCCTCACTTTCTGTCTTAGTTAAATTATTTCTGTATTTTTGAATTTTTATATTATCTTTGTAATCTTCATATATTGATAATAAAGTATTATATCTGGTCTTAGTTGTTGGTAATAATTTATATTTTAGCTCTTCAGTAAGTTCTAATTTATTTTTTTTATATAGTCTTAATATTTTTTCTTTTAATTTTTTATTATCCATTTGATTACTATATATATTTATATAATATTTTATTTTTAAATTAATTTATATATATGTTTATTATTTATAATATTAAATTATAATTAATAAGTTATAAAGAATTATTTAAATTTATTCAATTCATTCAATTATTATATGTCTTATAATGTCCAAATGGCAAGCTATCAATCATATTCAAATAATAACGTTTATTATCGTATGAGGTTAAAGCTTGTTTAGTAATATTTACGGTTTTAACTAAATGATTATTAGTTTTAAACATGTTATAATTCATATTCTTAACCATTTTAGTTCTATCTTCATTATCAATTAATAATACATCTTTGAATTCTGTTAATGTTAATTTTTCAGTCTCTTTTTTTTTAATCCCTTTTAGTCTAATTTTTAATTCATCTTCTTCGTGAACTTTTATTATATAATTTTTTGGCTTAATTCCTATAAATTCTTTTATTAATTTACCATGGGTTTCATCTTTAAAATAACCAGCAATTTTTTTATTTTTTTGATTATATAAAACATGTTTTTCAGGATATTCACTGAAGTCGTAATATTTTGAATTTTCTTTCATATCATTATACAAATCTTCTGTATATATATTATAACATAATGAATCTGTATCTGTAAATAACAACTTACTTTTATTATCAGGGTATTGTTTTTTGATAACATTGTAATGAAAATCATACATCTTATATTTAGATATCTCTAAAACTGAATAACCAACTGGTATAGGTTTATCATATTTAACCCTTTTTTTATTTAATTGAACAGCGCATAAATTATTATTAAAGATAGTAAATGAGTTAAAATTTGGTTTTGATACTAATTTTATAAATTTCTTTGAATCACTAACTAATTTTACATCAACTCTTTTTTCAACATTCTCAACAGTTTTACCATAAATAGAGTTGTTTAATAATTTAAATAATTCTTTTTCATAATCAAGTTTAGTTTCAGCTCTTTTCATAGTATTAAACATTATAAAATCTTTGATAAATGGTTCTTGTTTAAATTCTAATACTTTATTTACTTTCATTATTTCAATACCTAATTGTTTAAATTGTTTTAATATTCTATAATGACATATATAATTAATCTTATTATATAAATTAGGTATTAATTTATTTACTTTATTATCACTATTTATATTTAATTCATTAGCAATATTACTCATAAATGGAGAATCATGAAATGAAGTATTATTTACACCTGGGGCATAATCACTAAATTTATCATGTAAATGTTCAGGATATTTAATATTTACACTAACAATATAACCTTTATCACTATTATCATTAACTTTTAATAATTCTTTTAAGGTTATTTTTTTATTCCATTTATAATTTGATAAAGGTAGATATTCACTCATAGCATAACCATAGAGATTATTACAATCAAGATATATAATATAATTATTTTCTTTAGTTGGGTCATATGTTTCTTTTATGTAAGGATTATTAGCAGTAGCATACCTATGAGATATAACAGATATACCACCTCTAATACTTCCTTTAATAAATTCTAACATATCTTTTTGAAAACAATTGAATGTATCAATTCTTAATTTATAAGTTTTATCATAAATATAGTCTATATCTTTATAATATTCTAGTTTATTCCATGTTTCATTTTTATTATTCAATGGTATTGTTATTATATTAGTTCTAAAATAACCAAATAACATAGCATCCCAACTAAAACCTGGCGCAGTATAATAATTTAATAATTCTAGTCCATAAAACTTATAGCATATATTTCTAAAATTCTCCATACAATCAGCCAGTAATATAACATCAGTTTTTAAGTATAAATCTAAGTAATCTTTAAAGTTTTTACACTTAGATAATTGATATACTTTTTTTGCCCTGTTATAATTTTCTTCACTACATTCTTGTTTATTAAGTAATGAATAGAATTCACTTTTAGCAGGTAATTGTTGATATAATTTATCTTCACTATCATACCAATCATAAGGAAAGATTCCTTTTTGTTTTAATAATATATTTAATTCATTTGATATATTTGTGAACTCTTCATTAAAATTTTTAAATAATGAGTTATCTTTTGAACTTAATAACCCTTCAACTAATTTTTCTAAACTAGCACCTGTATAAGCTAGAGAATCTAAAAATCTTAAATTAGATATATCAAAACCAATATATTTTTCTTTATTTAATGGTATTACTTTAAATTTTTTTTTGAATTTACCAGCTTCTTGAAGTAATAAATGAGAATCATAACCTTTTAAATTATGAAAGATAACAGGTATTTTATATCCCTTATTATTTAGTTTTAAATTACAGCTATTATGAGCAGCACCTCTATAATTATTATTTGGTTTTAAATGGTCATGGTCAGCAACTTTATCATTATTTAATTTTTGTAAGCATATCCAACAACTAGAAGCTTTTTCATGGTTTATTTTATCTTCTTCTGTCATATCTATATCATAATTAGTTTCTTTAATTATTTTAATTATTTTCTTCTCCATTTTAAAAAGATATTTTAATCCATCTTCTGTAGCATTATCACCATCAAATTGAATATAATTATCTGTTATTAATTCAGGATATCTTGAAACTAATTTTAAACCAAAATGTTTAGAAGAATGAAATTGATATTCTTTTGTATTAATATCATTATTTTCATTTTTTATTTTTATTAATCTAGCTTCTTTATCAGCATAAATAGCAACTGGGGCTATAACTCTAGCTTTATATTTTTTGAATTCAACAAAAGCTTTTTCAGGGTCTGGTAATACTTTAATTGCTTCATCAATATAAATTTTACATGATTTCTCTTCAATATGTTTATTATATATATCTTCTGTTGAGAATCTACAAAAACATCTATTACAACAATATCTAGTATGTTTATTTACTCTAAATAAAGCGTTTAATCTAGTAATAGCTGTATAATGTGAATTTTCTTCATTTTTTATTAATAATAAATCATATATCTCATCAACAGCATTTTTATGAGCATATAATAAATCTATCTCATCATTATCTTTATTATTCTTCCATACATTAATAGCAACATTATTTTTAAATTCAAATTCTGTTATTTTATGGATAGAAGTTGGATAATCTAACATACTAAAATCATGGTTTTTTTCAAAATCATTATAATTATAAACTAAATTTTTATTATTTTTTACTTTATTATTATATTTAGCTATTAAAAAAGCATATTTAAAACATTTATTATCATCTTTATTAACTGGATTAATAATACATTTTTTTAATCTTATTTCTAATGGTAATTCAATATAAGAACTACCACTCATTACTTTATATTTAACTATATTAACTACTAAACCTTCTATATTTTTCAAAACCCATCCAGAACCATTTTTAGAAGTTCGGTCTTCTAATTTTTTCTTAAATATATCATTTAATGAATCATAATAATCAGTCATATCGTTAATATTAAATATATTTCTATGAATAGCATAAAAATAAAATTTCATTGTAATTTTTTCATTTTCATTATTATCTTCAATTTCTTCACTATTATATTTATTTTTTTCTAATATTACTTCAAGAACATAATATAATCTAATACTTGATAATCTTTCTAATTTATTAGATATGAATTCATTAACAGGGTCTTTTAATTTTGATAAATATAAATCTATGTCTTTAATTGTTTTATTTATCATAAATTTATTATATACACCAATACCATTATTATAATTATTGTTTAGAGTTGATATTTTTATTTCTTCATTATCTTCTTTATTTTCTTCAATTATTTCATCATTTTCTTTTATTTCTTCATTTTTTTCTAATTTAATTATATTATTAATTACATCCATTTCTTCTTTAATTTCATTAGGTTTAGGTTTATAATTATTTCTTAATTTATTTAATTTATTTATATTCTCTTTTGTATTTAATACAAATCTGTTTGTAATCTCATTATATAATAAATTAGTTTTATTGTATATATAATCATTTATTGTAAATTTTTCCTTATTCAAATCTTTTTGAGCATTTTGAAAGGTTTGAATTCTTCCAGTAATTTTATTAATACAAAAGTTATTATATATAATAAAATTATCTGAATTAGTTAACAAACCATTTTTTTTAGCAACTAGTAAAGAATTATTTTTCTTAGTTAGTTTGTTATATATTATAATATCCATATTAATTATTTTATTATATATATATATAAGATATTTTTAAATAATTTATAATTAAATTAATTTATTTTATTTAATTTAATTAATATAAAGAAAAACTATATATTTTAAATTTTTAAATTTTTTAATCAATTTTAACAAACAGTTGTTAAATTATTATTATTATTATTTATTAGTTCATTATAATCTTTATTAATTGTATTATTATTTATTAGTTCATTATAATCTTTATTAATTGTATTATTATTTATTAGTTCATTATAATCATTAATATTACAATTTTTCATTTTTATTATTATTTCATTAAAGAATTTTTTTTTATTTTCATATAAAAATTTAATACATGTTTTACAACTAGGAGCAAGATAATGTTTTACAACATCTTTATATTTACAATTGATATAATGAAACTCATTATAATCTTTTTCTTTATTGCATAAATTACATGTTTTAGTTTCTTTTGAAATATTAATTTTAATTACTTTATTATTTTCTATTATTTCTTTTTCATAAGTTTTATTTTTTTTTATTTTTATTAATGGTCTAACTTTAGTATGATAAAAATTTTTAGTTATTTCACTATTACATTTTTTACAGAGCTTATTTGTTCCCATTTTTTTAGCAATTTCTATTTTACATTTTCTACAATACATAATTTTAACTTTTTTAATATTAACTGTATTATCTTCTTTAGTATTATTATCTTCTATAGTATTATTAATAGTATTATTTTCAATTGTATTATTAATATTCATTGTATTATTAATATATATTTAGATATTTATTTTTTAAATTAATTTATTTAATTAAAATATTTAAATAAAATACTATATATTAATTTAAAGATAAATAATAATAAATAAAAAAAAATATAAACAAAATTAATATATTATTAATCTTAATTTTAGATATAAATAATAAAATAATAAAAATTTAAGATATAAAATTAAAATAAAAAAAATAGAAATAAATTATAAAATGATAAATAATTTAATTATTAAATTAAAGCTTTAAGTAAAAAAATAAAAGTAATAAAAAAATTAAAGTAATAAAAAAATTAAAGTAATAAAAAATTTTTTAAAAGTTTAATAATTTTATAAAATCCTTAAAATAAAATTAAATAAGATAAATTAAATAAGATAAATTAAATAAGATAAATTAAATAAGATAAATTAAATAAGATAAATTAAATAAGATAAATTAAATAAGATAAATTAAATAAGATAAATTAAATAAGATAAATTAAATAAGATAAAT
>Ga0214923_10009415_pt1 | contig 10181 bp, 8 predicted proteins | sample LL1510_MetaG_FD_177993 | JGI IMG/M metagenome (GOLD analysis project Ga0214923, IMG submission 177993) | Freshwater microbial communities from Lake Lanier, Atlanta, Georgia, United States - LL-1510 | ecosystem: Environmental > Aquatic > Freshwater > Lake | place: USA: Georgia | collected 2015-10-15
GGAAAATTTTGAAAGCGGAAGCGTTGGTACTGATACAACAACTGCGATTACAAATTTGGGTAAAATAGCTGCTCAATTATTAGCTGGTGGTGCTACTGTGCCGGGTAATTTAACGGTAAGTGGTGAGATTGTAACACCTTCAAAAATTTATGGAGGTGTTATAGGATCTAGAAATTCTAAAGATGGGTTTTCATATCAAATGTTCGCTACTCAAGCTACTGATACAGGAGTAACACCTAGTGCTCTTGACTTGCACGCATACAATGGAAGTGGTAGTTGGATGGCACATTTAGCGGCATTTAGAAATAATGGTACAACTGACTTGTATGGTCCTGTTAATACTGGTGGTAAATTAACTGTTGCTGGTAGGGACATCTTAGCTGAACTAGATGCATTAAAAGCAAGTATTGCTGCATTACAAGCCAGTACTATTAAAGACCAAGATACCATTGATTTAAGAAACACTAAACGTTTTACTCCAGATGGTAGATTAGAGTATACAGCTCCTGGAAGCGGTTCTTCAGTATTTGTAGCAAATAATAGTGGTCCTTTATCCTCTGAAAATAGAGCTGATTATTATGTTTCTCAATTTAGAATCTCAAGAAATACAAAATAAAATGTATTATAATTATTTTATAATATATTTTATATAGACACATTCAAAATAGTAACTATCTTATTTATGATAGTAGCTTGCATTTTATTTTATTATCTTTTAACAGAAAAAAATAATATAGAAAAATTTGAAAGCGGAGGTGTTGGTACTGATACAACAACTGCGATTACAAATTTGGGTAAAATAGCTGCTCAATTATTAGCTGGTGGTAATGTAACAATACCTGGTAATTTAACATTAAATACGAATGGTCAAAATATTGGTATTGGGGTAGATTCTAGAAATTATTTTAGAATTACTAATAATGGTAATAAAGAATTAATCGTAATTGGAGTTGGTGGTTCTGATATGTATTTTGGAGCGACAACTACATATGGTAATAATATTGCAGCTGGTGGAAGTATTAGTGCAAAAGGTATAGCAAATACGGGTGATATTTCAACATCCGGAAAAATAATCGCTGGTGGTAGGGACATCTTGGCTGAACTAGATGCATTAAAAGGAAGTATTGCTGCATTACAAGCCAGTACTATTAAAGTAAATGATAATATTAAATTAACCTCTACAAGTGATGTAGGTGGAAGCGCTGATAGAGGTGCAGTTTATATTTCGTCGTGTGGTAAAAATGGTGGTTTTTGTACTGGCTCAGCCATGGTGGTAAGTAATAATAGCCAGCTTGCTTTAACAATGTCGGTAATTAGAGGTTAATCTTTTTAGCTATTTATCATTTTATTTTACTAATACTCATCCTAAAAATTGCCTTGCTAAAAAAATAAATTTTTTTTATCCAGTAATTTTAAAAAAATTGCCAACATCCAAAATGCTTATAATTGCTTCATCAAGCTTAAATAAAATAAACCCGAATATACTAACTAATAATTAAAATATATTATAATTATTTTATAATTTATTTTAATGGATAAAAAAATTATTTTAGTTTTATTAATTCTTTTAGTATTGGCTATTTACTACTGCTATACTCACGAAAGTTTTACGGAAAATTTCAAATCTGTTGCGGAAATTGTTAAAGGGGGAGTAATCGAAAATTTTGAATTGGTTTCAATTGTAGGAAGTGCATTAACTGCTAAAAGTTCTAATGGTGGATATACTTTTTATGCTGGTGGTGCAACAGATGCAGGTGGGGTTGCCGGTAATTCTTTGGACTTACACGCATATAAAGGAGATGGTAGTTACCAAGGACATTTAGCAACATTTAGAAACAATAATGTAACTGACTTTTATGGTCCTGTTAATGCTAGTGGTAAAATAACTTCTGCTGGTAGAGACTTATTAGCTGAAATAGATGCATTAAGAGCTGGGTCAGCGGGTAATGCAACCAAAGGTGGTACCGATACAAACAAAGCTATTGAAGATTTGGGTAAAATAGCTGCTCAGTTATTAAATAGCGGTAATTTGACGGTACCTGGTAATTTAACGACAGCTGGTGATATTACAGGAGGTACTTTACAAGCTAAAAATTCTAATGGTAAATATACATTTTTTGCTGGTAATGCAACAGATGCAGGTGGGGTTGCCGGTAATTCTTTGGACTTACACGCATACAAAGGAGATGGTAGTTGGATGGGAACTTTAGCAACATTTAGAAACAATAAGACAACTGACTTTTATGGTCCTGTTAATGCAACTGCTATTAATGCACCTCAGTTACAAGCTAAAAACTCTAATGGTGGATATATTTTTTTTGCTGGTAATGCAACAGATGCAGGTGGGGTTGCCGGTAATTCTTTGGACTTACACGCATACAAAGGAGATGGTAGTTACCAAGGACATTTAGCAACATTTAGAAATAATGGTACAACTGACTTTTATGGTCCTGTTAATGTTAAAGGTAGGAACATCTTGGCTGAACTAGATGCATTAAAAGCAGATAAAATATCTGCTAGACAAATTGTTTATTTAAAAAGAGTCCTCAATGATGATAGTGAAAATGCATATTTTGTAGGTGATAATCAACATTGGGATAATAAAGGTAATAATTGGTCTAAATGGAGAATTTTTCCAGAATAAATTAATATGGACCAAAATTTTCCTAACAACTATTTTTTTTTATAATTATAATAAAGGCTAAACTTAACAATAACCAAAAGTATTATCGCAATCGTTACCATAATAACAGAATAAAGAACATCTGTAATATCAATTGCCTTTTGAAGAGGCATTTCATATTTCAAGTCTTTAATTTCCTTTTTTGCAAAATGAATGGCATTTTGCACCGCGCTTTCCATAGCAGTAAAACTATAATTACTATTACCATTAAATATACCAACAGCAAATAAATTGGTAAATTCATCACTGGTTTCTTTTAAAAATTTATTATCCGTGGTTACCACATAGGCAGTGTCCATATTAATCCATTTGTCCCCACTTTTAACAACATTAGGTGAAATAATAACTAGGTCAGGTTCTGGGAAAAAATTTAATTCTTCTTTAACATATTGTATAATTTCGTCTTGAGAACATTCGTGAACTGTTTTTCCATACTTATTTTGTCTTTCAGGAAAAGTAATAGTTATACTAATTACCGTTTTTGATGGTTCATCGCTAAAATCCATATAATTAGATAAAATAATAAAACCTATTCCCCAATCCGTTGTTGGAAATCCTTCAATATTGGGTAATTTTATTTCTTTGAAATAGTGAAACGTTAATGGAATATAATCAAAATAACTATTTTTAGATTTCCATTCTTTTAATTTAGTAATATCACCGAAAGCGTTTTTAGCATCTAATGAATCATTTAAAATATGATACAATGGCTTTGGAGGAACTGCTAAGATAATTTTACCAGCGTAAACCTCTTTTACCACCCCATCTTTAGTATAAGTAATGCTAGTGATTTTATCACCTGATTTATTTAATTTTAATACTTTGGTATTTTTCATAATGGTTACATTACCAGAGTCAACTAATTTCTTTTCCCATAGTTTAATTAGCCCTTTATCATTTGGTAAAACCGGTTGATATAATTTATAAAAGTAATGTTGGTTGGAAATTTGTAAAAATTGGAATAAGGTATAGTCATCAACATCAGCTCCATCGGTTAGTCTACAAAATCTAGCTACCCAATCTTTTGAATTATCCGAAAAATGATTATTATCCATAAATTTAGCCATTGAAATATCTTTACCGTAATTTTCATTAAAAATTAATTTAATAAAACCCCAAAACAAAGCTGATTTCTCTTTCTTGTTAAATGATGAAGCGGTTTTATTCCCAATTTTAGATATTTTAGCTTTATATTCAACATATAGATGTTTAAAACAAATATCCATCTGCTTTAATATTTCAATAAACATTAGATAGCCATTGGAATATACTCTAGGACCGTGTTCTGAAAAATAACCATTTACTCTATGAACTCTATGACAACCCCCTAACTCATTTTCTTTATCAATTAGTAAAATCTTTCTTTTCTTATCTTCTAAAAGCCAAGCCAAAGTCATTCCTGTTGGACCTCCGCCAACTATTATATAATCATATTTATCCATTAATTATACTGATAAAATAATCTAATTAAAATCTTATAAATAATCTTATAAGATTTTAATTTTTTGATATATGGTTTCTGCTAGTCCAGTAATTTTTACCATAAGATACAAACATTTCGTCTCCAGCTTTGATATCTTTAATTGCAGTAATTTGTATTTTGTCTTCACCAATATAAGAATACATTAAATTTGGATTATCAGAATGATTATAAAGAGAACAATAACCAAAACCAATCAAACAATGTTCTTTATCTAAATTAAATACATAATCTCTCGCTCTATCCTGAATTAGTTCTTCTTTTGTTTTAATAGCCGGACAAATTTCAATTATTTCCCCAGTATGATAATTTTTATTAGAAAATACTCCTCTACCTCCAACTTCAGAATATTTTATACTAGCATTAGGATGGATGTATTCTTCTTTTGCTGAAAAAAAGAAATCTTCTCTTGTATTAATAGTCATCAATCTTATAGCTAATACACCAATGATTATTATAAAGAATAAAATCAAGTGTTTCATATCTATATATAAAGTATTATAAAAAAAAAATTTATATTAATTTAATGCTCTCAAAATTTTTAACTTTTAGAGATAAAACTAATACGAATATTTCTCTCATCATTCACGGTCAGGGTGTCTTCATTTTCAGCTCTGGTAAAGTATGCTCATTTAATATTTATAATAAAGATAAATCTAGCGGTTTAAATATCGAATTTAATGAAAACTCAATAATTCTAAAAGAATTAAATAACAAAATTTTATTTGAAAGTGAAAATCTTATAACCTCTAATGTTACAGGTGCCTTCTATTGGATAAGTTTAGATTCTCAAAACTTTCTTTTTAAAGCTGGTATCGGTGAAGCTCGTACTGAAACAGTCCTCTCAACTTATCAATTTACAAAAAATTATAAAATGTTTTTAGAAAACTTGGAAACAATTGTTATCACTGATGATGTTACCCCAATACGATTGTTAAGAGACCCAATTACCCAAAAAGTACCACTTTTAATTAAAGACACACATTCTTTAACCATGGAAAAAATAGCTAAATCAAATGTTTTACCCAAGTCTAATTTATCATTAATTGGTCAAAAGCTCCACGATTGTATCTCTGGTAAAAAATTTATTCTGGATGATAATAGTTTTCCTGATTTTTCCAAGGCTATTGAAAGAAGTATTGTTACTCCAGGATTGTGGTGTAATAAACGTTTGCTTGAGAAAGCTAATGAATTTGGTAAAGAGAATGTAAATGAAACGTATTTAAGAATTACCCTAGGACAGAATAACGGTGAATCACCAGGTATTCCCTATGTTATGGAAATATGGCCTCCGGGTCACTATTCACCGATACATAATCACGGTGGAGCCAGTGCTATTATAAAAGTATTACACGGAAGTATAAATGTTAAATTATTTCCCTTTTTATCAAGTGAAATTAGCGAATTTGCAATTGCTGATTTTCATAAAAATGATATTACTTGGATAAGCCCAACATTAAATCAAGTTCACCAACTCCATAACATTGGTGAAAAAACCTGTGTAACAATTCAATGCTATATGTATGAAAACGATGATACAACTCATTATGATTATTTTGATTATATAGACGATGACACTCATAAGATAGAACAATTTGAACCGGATTCTGATATGGATTTTCTTTCTTTTAAGAAATTAATGAAAGAAGAATGGGCTGCCAGACCTACCTTTCTCAAGTCTTTATTTTATTGGGATAATTAAAAAAGCTTATAAACACATCTTAATATAATAAATAATATGGGAGACTTATATATGAATGAATTAAATGAAGAATTATTTGTAATTATTCAAGAAAGCTTAATAACATCTTTGTATAAAAAAGATATTTTGAATAATACGAATAATTATGTTCAAGAAAGAATAATTTATTGCTTACAAAAATTAAATTATTATAATATTGACACGATAAATGAAACAAAAGAATATCTAATCAATCACTTAAATAATATAATTACACCTTTTTCACTAAAAAATGGGACACTTAACAGTGAAAAAAATATAATTGCACCTTTTCAGGCATGATGATATTTGACACTAACGATGTTAGGGTTATCATCTTTTATTATTTCAGGAAATTTATAACATCTCCTATATTTTTCTGGTCTTGTTTTATCTATTAAATATGATTTAATTATTTTTATCATATTATTTACTGCATTTTCATCACGATTAATACACCCCATTCGATTGCTTTCGGTTTGATACCTTAGAATTGAATGTATTTTTCGTTCTGTACCCTTTTTATCAGGTAAATATAAATTTTCGCATTTAGTTTCTGTTTTATAATTTAAACACGATGTTCGGAATTCATCTAAATTATATATTTTAAAATATTCTGCCAATTTTCTTTTTAATCCTAAATTTGGAGTTGATATATATTGAATTCTAGATGGTGATGTTTTTAATTTATCACTCCAATCGCCTAATATTATTATAGTATCTTTACCAAATTTATTTTTAATTTCTCGTGCTAAATCAGTTTCTGCACGCTTTCTATTTATATAACCATACCATTTATATTTTCTAAATATATCATCTTTATATTTTTCTAACAATATTTGATTATATTCATTCTTTTTCTTAATAAATTTTTTAAATTCTTTATAAATACAACTCCTTGAATTATATTTACTTAATTTATTTTCAATACTTGTTATGCTATTCTTATCTTTATAATTTTTAATTAATCTTTGATATTTTAATCTTTTAGTTTTATTCATATGTGTTTTATTTGTATATCTAAATCTTATACCATCTTTGTTTTTCATATACAATAAACATTTTTTTCCTGGATCACTAGAAACCCAATTATTATTTATTAGTTCTTGATATTGTTTATCATCTAAATCTTCTAAATAAGGAAATTCAATATATTTACTATTTTTATTATTTTTGTTTAATTCTTTCTTTTGTTCCCTAATTTTTATTTTTTCTTCTTTTGATAATTTTTTAAATTCTTCTTTTTCTTTATCTCTTTTTAACTTATTTTGTAATTTAATTTTTTCATTTGTTTCTTTTTTATTATTTTCTAATATTTTTTTATATTCTTCTTTTTCTATTTGATTCATATCTTTGCATTGTTCTTTCATTACTGTTTTTTTATTTTTCATATTTAATTTTTTATTTTTTTCTGATTGTATAGAATCAATATGAAGTAATTGAATAGATACAGCCATACAATCAGTTGAAATTTTATAATCAAAATTATATTGTGATTGTTTAAATATAGGATTATTCAATTTAAAATATTTATTCCATAATTCATCTTTTGAATTTTCAATATCTAATAAATATTTATTTTTATCTTCTTCAACAAAAAGTTCAATAATACTTTTAGTATCAATTGGAATATATTTTGGTGCAATATCTGTTCTTAATGGAAAGAATTGAAAAGATTTTGTTCCTATTTTTTCAATTTCCAAACACATATAAATCATACATTTAATATAATTTTGTGGATTATTTTGAATATCAAAATCATAAGAATTTGTATATTTAGATGGAAATATATTTACTTTGTGAAGATTAATCCATTCATGATATTTATCATTTGAATTTAATGTATTATTTAATAAATCTTCTTTAATTTCATATAAATCTTTATTAAGTTCTTTTCTTAATTTAGTTTTAGTTCCTTTTTGACAATTTTCTAATATATCATTATGATCTTTTTTAAATGAAGAATTAACAAATCTTCTAACATATTGAATAAAATTCATTTTAATATTATTTTCAATATTAGTTAGCATATCAGTTGCCATATAACTTAAAATTTGGGATAAATTTTTGCCATCTATCTTTGTTTCATAGTTTAATTTTTTATATTTTGAATTATAAAATTTAACAAATTCGTCATATATTTCTAAATTAGTACCTTTTGGTTTTGGTCCTTGGCTTTCTTTAATCAAAGATTTGAACGCCATTTTAATTAATTCTTCAGTAATTATCGGAATTTCTAATTTTTTATGATATTTATTTAATATCCATAATCGTAAGAATTGATAAGTATGAATAATTATTTTATGAGTTCGCATCATAGCATCAAATAATTTACCTTTATCCAATTGATTTTTAATTATAGATTGGAGAGAACATTTAACAGTTCGATATTTATCTGGAGGTTTCTTTGGATTCATATATATACTTATGTAGAAAATAAATCTTTATATATATTATTTATAATAAATATAAAATTCTATATATTTTTTTAATAATATATTTAAAAAAATACTATATATTATAATTATGGACCAACAAACAGAATTTAAATATAATTGTGTTAATTGTAACTATAAATGTAATGAAAAATCAAAATGGGAAAAGCATATAAATACAGTAAAACACACAACAGGACAAAAAAAAGTAAGGTCGGATTATGAGGGACCTTATAAATGTACTATTTGTATTGATTATGAAACACCAAACAAAACAATGTATAAACAGCATATTTTAAATTATCATTCTAGTAAAGAAGAAAGAGAAGAGGGTTTTAAATATTATTGTAAATTATGTGATTATGGTTCATTTTCTAAAGATTTATTAGAAAAACATAATTTAACAGAAAAACATAAAAAGCACGAATATAATTTAAAATGAGTGTATGTATTTAAAAAGAAACTTATTTAACTAATAATGAACGAATCAAAGAATAAAAAATGTGATAATTTTCAAACAAAATTTGCTTTTATTAGAAATAAAAATATAACAGTAGATGATTATATAAAAAAATATGTAAATAATAATAAAAAGGGTAAAATACTTTGTAAAAATAAACACGAGTTAATTTGTTGTGCGATTGAAAGTAATAAAATGGAACCATATTTTAGGCATAAAAACAATGAAGATACATGTAGTAATTTAATGACAGAATGGCATAGTGAATGGCAAAGTAATTTTTTAAATACTGAAATTGATTTTAAAAAATTAAATAAAAATCAAATTGATGATAGAAGAGCTGATGTTGTTATTGAAGAACATAATTTAATTTTAGAATTTCAACATAGTAAAATTGATATTACAGAAGTTAATAATAGAATGAATGATTATAATTTACATAATAAAAAAATAATTTGGATCATTGATGGTAATAGTTTTATTAAAGTTACTGAATTAAAAGATAGCAATAGAATTTATTTAGAATTTGAAAAAGAAAATTGGAAATATAAAAGCTTTATTTCATATGATTGTATTTTTATCGATATTAAAAATAATATATATAAAGTATATCCAAAAGAAATTAAAAGTGATATGATTGATGTTGATAAACCATATAATAAAAAAGAATTTATTAAATTATTAAATAATAATGATAACAAAATTCATACTTTAGATATACCAAACCAATCAATATTATATATTAAACAACAAGGAGCAGGTAATGGTAAAACTTTTGGTTTGATTCAAATGTTAGAATCAACTGCATTCGAACATTATAAATATTTTATTATAGTTACTAAACAACATTCTGCAAAATATGTTATTTTTACTGAATTTCAAAATCAAATTAAAAATGGTGATTTAAAATATATAAAAAATGTAGAAAAAGAAGATACTAATAAGAAATATAGTATTAATTATTTTAATGAAAAATCAAAATTAGATTGTCAAATTAGTATTAGTACAATAGATTCTTTAATGTTTAGTTTAGGAAATACAAATCATAAAGAATTAGATAAATTTTCAGGTATAGTTAATTCAATTATTGATGGCTATATTGAAAAAACTAATAAACCTTCAACATATTTTAATGGTATAAATTTAAAATTAAATAAAGAAGTTTGTTTAATTTGTGATGAAACTCAAGATTTAACTATTGATTATTCAAAAGCAATAATTCAAATTATGAGAAATAAGTATATTGATTCATATATTGTCGGTGATAAATTACAAAGCTTAATGAATACTGATAATGCATTCACTTATTTATTAGATAATGATTTCTCGTATATTAAAAAAAATATATATGAACCACAAAATATTTGTAGAAGATTTTATCAAAATGAATTAATTAATTTTGT
>Ga0214923_10009416_pt1 | contig 10180 bp, 10 predicted proteins | sample LL1510_MetaG_FD_177993 | JGI IMG/M metagenome (GOLD analysis project Ga0214923, IMG submission 177993) | Freshwater microbial communities from Lake Lanier, Atlanta, Georgia, United States - LL-1510 | ecosystem: Environmental > Aquatic > Freshwater > Lake | place: USA: Georgia | collected...
AGTGATAAACTAAAGTTAGTGCCAGAAGGTGTTGAGGGCAGGGTGCCTTATAAAGGCCCGGTTGCCGATATAGTTCATCAACTTGTTGGTGGTTTAAAAGCAGCTATGGGCTATACGGGCAATGCCAATATCGAGCAAATGCAAAAAAATTGCACTTTTGTTCGCATTACTAATTCTGGGTTAAAAGAATCTCATCCGCATTCAATTAGCATTACTTCCGAAGCTCCAAATTATACTACCGAAAATTAAAATTTATGCATCAAGATTTTTATTTAACCAGCACTTTGCCGCCATATGTTTTTGCCTCGATTTATCATTTAAAAAATCAAGCAAAAGATAATGGTCTAGAAATAATTGATTTTGGCATGGGCAATCCAGATTCCGCACCTCCGCCTCATGTAATGCAAGAATTAGCGATGTTAAGTAGCGATCCTAAACTTTATGGCTATTCGGTTACGGGTGGTATTGAAATTTTAAAAAGAGCCATAGTCGAATATTATGCTCGTCGCTTCAATGTTGAGCTTGATTATAAAAGTCAAGCACTTGTAACCATTGGTGCCAAAGAGGGCATAGCTTCTCTTGCTACCGCTATTGGCGATAGCGATAATTATATTTGTGTACCATCGCCATCTTATCCGATTCATACTTTTGCTTTTACTATTGCTAAAGCTAAAACAGTGCATATCAATGCTTTGTCTGCTTATGAATTTTTGCAAAAATTCAAGCACTTGGTCGAAACTGCCAGCAAAAAACCTCAAGCAGTAATTGTGAGTTATCCATGTAATCCTACTACCGAAATTGTTGATCTGTCTTTTTACCATGATTTGGTGCAGTTTTGTATCAAGCATCAAATCTACATTATTTCTGATATTGCTTATTGCGAGCTTTATTTTCGCCCAGAGCATAAACCAAATTCAATCCTAGAAGTTCCGGGTGCTATTGATATTGCTATCGAGTTTTCTTCGGTATCAAAATCTTATTCAATGGCAGGAACTAGGGTTGGTTTTGCTGTTGGCAATAGCCATCTTGTTTCAGCTCTTTATAAAATCAAATCATATCTTGATTACGGCTCATTTTCGCCTTTGCAAATTATCGCCGCTTCGGCATTATCAAGCAAGAGCGATAGTTATTTAACCGATCTGCGATCCCTGTATCATAAAAGAGGGCAGTTTTTTGTTGATCTATTTGCTAAAGAGCTAAATTGGCAAATACCAGAGCCAAAAGCTAGTATGTTTGCTTGGGCACCTGTTCCGAAAGCTTTTTCACATCTTAGTTCGTTTGAGTTTTGCAAACAAATGATTCTAAAAGCTGGAGTAGCAATGTCGCCAGGCAGTGCTTTTGGTAGCAATGGCGAGGGTTTTGTTCGTTTTTCTATGATTCGTACTCAAGCTGAGATGGTTTTGGCGGCACAGCGATTGAAGCAGGTTTTTGCAACCTATGCTTAACTTTCAGATTTTTAGTTTATTTCCTCAGCTTTTTCCGGGGCCATTGGCCTATTCTATTACGGGCGAAGCTCTAAATAACAAACTCTGGTCGTTGCAAACAATCAATATGCGAGATTATGCTACAGATAAAAGAGGTACGGTCGATGATATTGTTTATGGTGGCGGTAGTGGTATGCTATTAAAACCAGATGTTGTTTATAATGCGATAACTGCAAATATAAAACAACCGAGCAAATTGTTATATTTATCGCCTCGTGGCAAAGTTTTATCGCAACAAATGGCTGTTGATTTTGCGACAGAGCAGAATATTGGTATTTTGTGTGGTCGCTACGAAGGTATTGATCAGCGAGTGCTAGATGAGCTTGATATACAAGAGATTTCGATTGGCGATTATGTTTTGTCTGGGGGCGAGTTGGCTTGTTATGTGTTGATAGATTGTATTTTGCGTTGTTTACCTGGTGTTTTGGGCGATGCTAATTCGTTAGAGCAAGAATCTTTTAGTGGTGCAGAATATGCTTATTTATTGGAGTATCCGCAATATACTCGCCCCGCCGTTTGGCAACAGCGAGAAGTGCCTGCGATATTGCTTTCTGGGCATCACAAAAACATTGAGCAGTGGCGAAAACAGCAGGCAGAGGCAATAACCAAACAAAATCGTCCTGATTTATTTGCAAAATACCTAGAAATTACAAAAAGTTAATAAAATATTTAATAAATTAAAAAATTTTGTTGACAAATGAAATTGTTATAATATTATCATGTTGCATAATATATTTCATTTAAATTAATTTGATAATATTTTATGTAATCAGATACTTTTAATTACTAACTTTTTATTATTTTTTATGCAAGCCAATAATGAACCCAGACCAACAGATACAGGCCCACAAACATATCCTAGTGGACCAAATGCAGGATTAATAACTGTTTGTTTTCTTGCGGGCTGTTGGGGATTTTTTAATATTGGAGCCATATTAGGTAGTAACGGATGCATTTCGCCTGAGGGTGCTAGCGCTTCAGGAATTGCTTTTGTTGCAGCTTCTTCTTCTTCTGCTGCGGTAGCTGTTATTTGCGGATCTCGATGTTTCGGATCTGGACAAGGATCCGATAATGATATTGAACATGGCCCGCAACCAACTACTATTGGAGCAACTTCATCTGGGTCGTCTGCCCCAGCTTCTTCCGACTCAGCTCCATCTGGGCCGTCTGCCGCAGCTTCGCCAAGCACAACTGCAACTTTGTTATGTGGTGACCAAAGACAAAAGTAGATCTTTTATGTTTTTGCATAATATTCGCAGGATTAAATTCTTGCGAATATTATTGAAAACAATATTCTTTCTAAAATTATCAACCGCCTATTTATTTAATAAAACAAAAGGCTTAATGCAAAATTATGCAATCCGCTTTGGTTTTTTTGCTTTGTAGCACAAATTGTTGACAAAAGCTTTCTGCTACTTCTTTACTAGTAAAGTCGCCTATTTGTAAGCGAAAAAATATTCCTTTAGTGCCAAGATCGGCTTTTTCAATAAAATATTGATATTTTTTTAATAAAGAATTATGGCTTTTGTTGAGTTTTTGCCAATAATCTTTTGCGGATTCTTCGCTAGACATCGCTGCTATTTGCACTCTGATCTTTTTCTGCTCTTGTTGTGCTGGCTTAATCGCTGGCTCTTTTATTTGCTTGGGGAGGTTTGCTGGATTTTGCACTTCGTATGGAGCTACTTCGGCCTTGTTTGCTTGATAATCTTTGATGTTTTCGTTTCTTTTGTTGAGAATATTTTCGTAAATCGAGTTGTTTTGTTCGCTTTCTGGTTGTTCTTTATAGGTTTTGATGTTGGCTACTCTTGGCTCAATAATATCTATTTTGGTAGGATCGTTGTTGCTAATAAAATCGTATGATTGCAAGACGACATAAAAAAAACCGATAAATGAAAACAAAACCGCAATTGCGATATAGCCTTTTTTGTTGTTTTTGTTTGTTTTGCGATAACCAAAATCTTCCATATATTTTAGTACATTTCTTGTAAAGGAGTGATGTTAAAAATAGACAATCCTTCACTAATTACTTTCTGCACTGCTAAAACCAAGCAGAGTCGAGCATTAGTGAGTGGTTGGTTGTTTTTAATGATAAATTTAAGATTTGCATCTGCTACTCCGCATTGCCACCAAGAATGAAATTCGCCACTTAATTCTTGCAAATAAAAAGCGATGCGATGTGGCTCAAAATTTGTGGCCGCCGCCTCAATGATGCGAGTAAAATTGGCGATTTTTTTTAGTAAAGATATTTCGGCAGGATGTTGCAATAATGCTAAATCAGCAATATTGTTGCTATCGACATTGTTAGCATTTCGTAAGACAGAACAGCAACGAGTATGAGCATATTGCACATAAAAAATAGGGTTATCTTTGGATTGCTCTATAGCTTTATTGAGATCAAAATCAAACGGAGCATCGTTTTTGCGAGTTAGCATTAAAAATCGTAGGGCATCAGGACCTATTTCGTCGATAATTTGTCGAGCAGTAATAAAATTGCCAGCTCTTTTTGACATTTTTAAGGCGGTATTATCTTTGACAAACTTAACCATTTGACATAAAATAACCTTAATTTTGGCTTGCTTGTTGGTGATTATTGCGGTTGCGGCTTCAAGTCTTTTGATGTAGCCAAGATGATCGGCTCCGAGAGGCATAATCATTAGTTTAGCTCCTCGCTCAAATTTGTTTTGGATGTAGGCCAAATCTGCACCAAAGTAAGTTATGGTGCCATCAGCTTTTTTTACCACTCGATCTTGATCGTCGCCAAAATCGCTTGAACGAAATAATGCTTGTGGCTGATCGTCGTAATCTTCTGGTTGTTGAGCTCCGACACCTTTAGCAGTTTTAGGCATAGTTAGCAAGCCATTATAAATAAAGCCTTTGTTAGTTAGTTCGTCGATGATTTGGTTGATTTTATTGGTATCGTGTAGTTGTTTTTTTTCGGAAAAATAATTATCATGGACAATGCCAAGTGCGGCTAAATCTGCCTTGATTAGCCCTAGCATTTCGCCTAAAACTAAATCGCGAATTTGTGGCGATGTAAAGTTTATTTGATTAAGATTGTTGCCAAATTGTTGCTTAATTTTAGTGGCTATATCAATGAGGTATTCGCCTGGATAATGATGGCCAAGTAACTCAACATTATTGCTACATGCTTGCAGATAGCGAAAATATGTGGATTCAAGTAAGGTATCGATTTGTTTGCCTGCATCGTTGATGTAGTATTCTTTAAGAACTTTGTAGCCAACTTTTTGTAATAATTTTGCCAAAACATCGCCGTAAATAGCTCCTCTGGTATGGCCAACATGCATTGGCCCAGTAGGATTAGGTGAGGCATATTCGAGATTTACAGATATTTGTTTGCCTAAATCTGGATATTGCCAAGGCGAATTGACGACATCAAATAATAATTGATGATATGCTTCGCAATGTAAGAAAATATTAATAAAACCACTGCCCGCTATTTCGAGTTTGGCTATGTAACTATGTTGTATTGTTGGTAAAATTTTGGTTGCTAATTCTAGCGGGTTAATTTGTAAATGTTTTGCATAGATCATAGCTATATTGCAGGCAAAATCGCCATGATTAGCTACTTTGCTTGGCTCAATGTTAAAATCTAGCTCTAAGTTGCTGAAATTAGCTATTGCATTAATAAATTGCTGTTTGAGTAAAAAAAATAGATTTAGCATTGTAAAAACAAAATAATAAGTTAAAATAATTCTAATACAATAATTTTATTTTAAAAGACAAAATATGCAAATTAATTATTCGAGCACATTTTATTTAGCTAAACGAATTACCAAAGAATGTTTATTGCCTAATTATCGTTTTTTTTTGCTATCAATATTGTTAATGATAGTTATCGCTGCCACTACTTCGTTGCATGCTTGGTTGATACAGCCTGCTTTAGACGAGGTTTTTGGCATTGGTGACGGCAAAACTAATTTCGCTAATTGGCTACCAAGCAATCTTTCTCTTAAATCTAGCCTTGCTCAAAAATCACAAAAAGAAAAAGCTTTGATCGTTATACCTGTTTTGGTTATTTTTGTTACTTTTATTAAGGGTTTTGCAACTTATTTTCAGCTATTAATTAGTAATCTTATTTCTCTTAAAATAACTTCAGAATTAAGGTTGAGACTATATCGCCATTTTATTACCTCCGATATTTCTAAATTGCACAGCAAATCATCCGGCGATATGATTGCCAGCATTATTAATGAAATAGGTGGCATAGTTGGCCTAATCAATTCTTGTATCAACGGTTTTGTCAAACAATTTTTTACTCTCGGGGCTCTTATTTTTGTGATGTTTAAACAAAGCATTGAGCTTTCTTTGATCGCTTTTATCGGTTTTCCGTTAGCCGCTTATCCAATCTATAAAATCGGCAGAAAGCTTCGCAATCTTTCTTTTCGCAACCAAGAAATGGCAGGCAAATTTAATTCGCAAATGAGTGATACTTTGCAGTATTCCAAGTTAGTTAAAGCTTATCACTGCGAAGAATTCGAAATCAATCGCATGGCAAAAATTATTGATTCAATTTATAAAATGGGCAGAAAAATATCTAAATTATCGCTAATTTCTTCGCCGTTCGTCGAGAGTTTAGCTGGTTTTGGAGTGGCTGCGGTAATTTGGTATGGCGGTATGCAGGTAATTAACGGTACTACTACTCCCGGAGCTTTTTTCTCTTTTTTTGCTGCTATGATGATGGCTTATAGGCCTCTTAAATCAATATCTGGAATGAATAGCGGTATACAGCTTGGTTTGGCGGCGGCAACTAGATTTTATCAATCTCTAGATGAAAAGCCTAAAATAGTCGATAAAAATAATGCTATCGATTTGCAACAAGTAAAAGGTAATATTGAGTTTTCTAATGTTAATTTTCATTATCAAGAAGATCAACAAACTATCAACAATCTTAATTTTTGTATCAAGGCTGGGCAGTCTGTGGCATTAGTTGGACATTCTGGTGGCGGTAAATCAACAATTATGAGTTTAATCCTCAGGTTTTACGATCCTTCTTCTGGTAAAATAACCCTTGATGGCAACAATATTGCCGATCTTACTCTTAAATCACTACGAAGCAGTATGTCTGTTGTTAATCAAGAAGTGATGTTATTTGATGACACTATTCTCGAAAATATTCGCTACGGCAAAACTGATGCCAGTGAGGAGCAAATAATTAGAGCGGCAAAAATGGCCGAGGCTGACGAATTTATCTCGGCTTTGCCACAAAAATATCATACTAAAGTTGGGCAAAATGGTATTCGCTTATCAGGAGGGCAAAGACAACGAATAGCCATTGCTAGGGCAATTTTATACGATGCTCCTATTTTACTGCTCGACGAAGCGACTTCTTCGCTAGATCCGATTTCAGAAAGATTAATCAAAGATGCTTTGACAAAATTGATGCAGGGCAGAACATCGGTTATTATTGCTCACAGGTTATCAACCATTATGCACTGCGATAAAATAATTGTTATCCAAGAGGGTAGAGCGGTCGAAGAAGGTTCTCATCGAGAACTGTTGGCAAAAAATGGCTTTTATGCTAATTTGTATCACAAACAATTTTCTCTTGCTAATGAATAAAACTAATTTCAAAAAAAACACTCAACAAGACAAAAATTCGCAACAAAAAAAACTTGCCGAAGCTCTTCGCAAAAATTTATTAAGACGAAAAAATAAAGATTTGCAAAAAAATATTGTAGATAAAAAACTTTAGTCCGTGATTTAATTTTAGAAAGCTTATGACAATTCCAAAAATATTGTTAAAACTATATTTACAGAAATTAGCAGAGCAGTATTTTTATGAATCTGATGATTCGCAAAAACAACAGTTATTAGAAAATGCAAAAACAATATTACAACTAGATTCGCTCGATTCTTCTGATAAACCTGTGGTTTTGTGGAGTGGTCCTGGTGGCGATTATGCTAAACGGCATCCTGATTTAGGAGTATCTAATCATTCAGTGCCGATACTGGGTGAATTATTTGAGACTTGGGAGGAAGATTTTATTAAAAAGCAATTGCAACAACCATTTAAAAAGCCTGACAATATAGCAGATATTTTAAATCAGGCTATCGATCTTCAACAAGAGATTAAAAAACCACAACAAGTACCGCAATCAGAAATGCTAAAAAAACAGCTGTATTTTAGCTATCTATTATCTCAAATATTAGGTCAGAAATTAGCATTCGATGAATACAAAAAAGGTGTATATATAGCTCAATTTTTATCTGCATTGTTTTTGCATCTTGCCGATCCACAAAAAGAAAAACAAGTTATCGCCTTAATAGGAGGCGGGGTTAGTTCAGTAAGTGTTTTATGGAGTTTGGAGGCAAGAATTGTTGGTGGCAGAAAAATTGATTTTTACAAAGTTGCAAATGGAAATATTGAGCTAGTTGAGCCAGTTTTTCTTCGACTAAAACTTTCAAGTGAAAAGCTATTTTTGCAGCATCTTATTGCGGAAGCCAGATTTCCAGTAAAACCATTTTTTGATGGTTATGACCCAGAAAAACTAAACCAAGATGAGAAAAAAAATTTAAAGGAATATGAAAAGCAAAAGCAAAAAACAGAACTATCGCCAATAGTATATCAGCCAAAAAATGTTTTGCAAAAGCTTGTATCGCAGAAAACAGATGTAAAAGATTCTCAAGAGATTAGGATTGATAGCGATTCGCCACAACCATTGTGCTCATTATTTGATTTCTCATGTTTAACATCGCTTTTTTGTTGTGAAAGATAAAAGCTTAAATGCGTCTTATATTGTTTTTGAGATTGTCGTATTAAGTTTTTATTAGGTTAAAAATTGCTTTTGCCAGTTTGTCAATATCTTGTTTGTTGTGAGTGGCATTAAAAACTATTCGTAGCCTAGATTTATTTGGCTCGACACTTGGAGGACGAATAGCTCCAACCAGAAAACCTAATCGTTTTAGTTTTGTAGCTATTTCTAGTGTCGTTGATTTTTCGCCAATAATCATTGGCACTATGGCAGAATCTAGATATGGTAAATTTAATTGTTGACAAAAAAAACTTGCATTATCCAAGGCTAATTCGGCAAGATTTTGTTTGATTTTTAGGGCGACGGATGCTGCTACTATTGCTGATGGCGGTAGGCCAGTGGTATAGATAGCGGTGCGACAATAATTATTGAGATACTGTATTAAATCTGCACAACCCGCCACATAACCACCAATGCTACCAAGTGCTTTTGATAAAGTGCCAATATGTAAGCAATTTTGTTGATATTGATAGACTTTGTTGTATAAACTATGGGCATGATCTACTAATAGCAGGCAGTTGAATTCGTTAGCTAGCTGTTGTAAGGCAGGGAGATCAGGAGAGTCTCCATCCATTGAAAATACCGCTTCGGTTACAATAAGGCAATTGCGAAAATATTGTCGATATTGTTGTAATAAAGAGCGGCAATGATCGATGTTGTTATGCAAAAATCTCTTATGCGATGCCTGCGAAAGCTTGATGCCGTCGATTAGCGAAGCATGTATGAGTCGATCGGCGATTATTAAATCTTTGTTGCCAACTAATGCACTAATAGTGCCTAAACAAGCCAAATAACCACTGCTAAAAATAAGGCAAGCTTGCTGATTGTAGTGGCGAGCAAGTTGTTGCTCTAGTTGATTATAAACATTATGCTTGCCAACAATAAAACAAGAAGATCTTGCTCCAAAGCCATATTTTGCAATGGCTTGTTGAGTTGCTTGAATGACCTTGGGATGGTTAGCTAGGCCAAGATAGTTATTGCAGGCAAAGGAAATTAGCTTTGAGCTAGTTTTGTTGCCAATAAAAATATTGTTGGCAGTAAAATTATAGCTCGCAGGTTTTCGCTCGATTAATTGCTGTTTAGCATCTTTATTTTGTTGTTGATAATAGCATAAAGTGCTGTTTTGCATTTAGCGGACTTCGATAATGCCCTGAGCAGTTTTTTGATGAAAATCACCATAGAATTTATAGTCACCTTGCTTTTGCGGACCGACATTAATGGTAATTGTTTTGCCAGCTCCAACCAACTTTTCTTTTTTAAGATCGTCGCTTTCGAATTCTTCGAGAGTTTTGTCGAGATTTTTGATTGTTAAGGTAAAAGCGGTATTAGCAGGAACTTGAATTTTATTTGGCTCAAATTTATGATCTTTGATACTAATTAAGTGATTTAGTTGCTCGCTAGCAACAGCACTTGTTGCCATAAAAAATAAGAAGAAGAAAAATCTCATATATTTATTCGATTACTTTTGGAACACAAAAATAGTTGTATAAACTATTGGGCGAATTTTTAAAAATATCGGCAATATCGTTTTTTTGGTTGATAATGTCGTTGTTAAGTTTTAAGATTGCATTATGCACATTGTGCAAAGGCTCAATGCCTTTCGTATCGATGCTGTTTAGCTTTTCAACCCAATCAAGCACAATGCTAACTTTTTTGGTGAGATCGCTAATTTGTTGATCGGAAGTTGCTATTTTTGCTAAATCGCACACTTTTTTAATTTGTAATTCGGTAACAGACATGATTGAATTAGATGCTATAAAGTTTAAAAAATCATTGCCAAAAAAGGCCAAAATTTTAGCCATTGATGTTGGCACTAAAAAGATTGGCATTGCCGTAACCGATGAAGATAGAATATTTGCCATACCTAAAACAATCGTCATCAGAAAAAGCAATGTGGTAGATTTTAATAAATTAATTTCAATT
>Ga0214923_10009417_pt1 | contig 10179 bp, 7 predicted proteins | sample LL1510_MetaG_FD_177993 | JGI IMG/M metagenome (GOLD analysis project Ga0214923, IMG submission 177993) | Freshwater microbial communities from Lake Lanier, Atlanta, Georgia, United States - LL-1510 | ecosystem: Environmental > Aquatic > Freshwater > Lake | place: USA: Georgia | collected 2015-10-15
CTCTCCTCCCGAAAGTGAGAACCCGGGTTGTCCTAATTGAAGATAACCGAGACCCACATCGACTAATAACGAAAGTTTAGTCCGAAGCGAAGGTATCCCTTTGAAAAACTCATAGGCCTCATCAATCGTCATTCTGAGAACATCGTCTATATTCTTGCCTTTGTATTTAACGCTAAGAATATTTTTTTTGAACCTCTTCTCATCGCAATCTTGGCAAGGAATCCAGACATCTTCCATGAACACCATGTCTATTTTGACGCGTCCTTCGCCCTCACACGTCTCACATCGGCCCCCAGACACATTAAAAGAAAAATACCCAGGAGAAAATCCCTGTCTAACTGATTCTGGGGTTTGAGCGAAAAGGGCCCTGATTTCATCATATCCTTTAATAAAAGTAATAGGATTAGAGCGCGATGATTTTCCCACAGGACTTTGATCGACTAGTTCAATCGAGCTTAAATTTTCAAAACCGCTAATAGAAGAAAACTTTCCAATTTTATCGCTGGTGCCGTTTAGAATTTTTGAGAGTGCCTGAAAAACAGTATCGACGATAAGAGTGCTTTTTCCAGAACCCGAAACTCCTGTTACGGCCACGAGGCATTTCAAGGGTATGTCCACATCGATATTTTTTAAGTTATTACTTTTGGCTCCCCTCAGTTCGATAAAATCGCCTTTGGGCTCACTCAATGGGCGCAAAAGAGAATGCCGACATTCATTGCGCCAATCTTTTACGGCTCTGGAAGTTGTGGAATCGGCTTTCATAAAGAGTTCTTTAGATCCAGAAAAAATAACTTCACCACCTCGCATGCCAGAGCCGGGACCCATGTCGATGATATGTTGTCCCCATTCAATGACTTCAGGATCATGTTCTACCAGTAGCAAAGAGTTCCCCAATTTGTGCAGTTTATCTAACACTTTTAATAATTGGTGAGTGTCTTTAGGGTGGAGTCCTATGGAAGGCTCATCCAATACGTACAGAGTATCTGTTAGTCCCTGGCTCAATTGAGTTCCTAGAAGAATTCTTTGGTATTCGCCACCTGAAAGAGTTCGAGTCAGGCGAGAAAGAGTTAAGTATCCCAATCCAACTGTTTCTAAAGTATCTAATCTTCTATCAAGCTGAGAAAAGATATCCTTGGAGATCTGTTTTTCCTTGGGAGTTAAAGAAAGACCACTGAAGAAATGTCTGAGCTGAGAAATCGTCATGGAAGACAGCTGAGCGATACTCAACTCAGCTATTTTGACTCTTAACGAATCATTATTGAGTCTTTGCCCCTCACAAGATTTACAGGTAAAGGGAGAGGTATAGCGACTCAGAAAAACCCGAATTCGCATTTTGTATTTTTCTTCTTCAAGAAGCTTGAAGACGCCTCGAACACCACGAAACTTCTTGTCTCCATTAAAAATGAGTTCACGGTGTTTTTTCGAAAGCTCCTTGTAGGGGAGCGTCTCATCAATTCTTTGGTTGTGACAAAATTCGATCAATTTCTTTTGCCAGTTTTTCAATGAAGGTTTTGTGAACGGGTCTATTGCACCCCTCACAAGCGAAATAGAGGGATTTGGAACTATAAGCTCCTCGTCAATTTCTAGCGTATTGCCAAAACCCTTACATGTCTCACACGCCCCTAAGGGGCTATTAAAAGAAAATGAGATAGCTGATTTTGGACTACTGGTTTCATGACATTTGGGACACCGGGCCCATCGGGAGAAATTTTCTGCAATTTCAAAAGTTTTATTATCTCCCAAATAGAGATTGGCTTCGTTTTCTCCCATTCCCATCGCATTATGAATAGCTTCAATGAAACGCTTTTGTTCGTCCTTGTTTGCATCATTTGAAATTTTTAACCTATCGATCACAACTACAAAGGACTTGGGTAGTTTTTTCTTTTTTAAAAGATCCTCAACTAAAATAGCCTCGGATTGGACTATGATTCTTGTAAAGCCTGTCCGAAGAAGCTCCGCCAGGAAATCTGCTGGGGCTTCTCTGGGCTTGGTGTGAGCGCAAATCAGCAGTGTTTTGTTTGTGTATTTTTTCTTTGTAGCTTCGTAGATGTCTTGAGGGCTTTTTTGTTCCTTAGGAAGATGACATTTAGAACAAAACTCTTTACCAATTTTTTCAAAAAGAAGTCGAAGATAGTCATTGAGCTCAGTGGTTGTTCCCACCGTGGCTCGAGAATTTCTAACTGGGTTAATTTGCTCGAGGGCTATCGAGGGTGGAATGTTTTGTAGTTTATCTACGAGAGGGGCTTTAAATCTTTCAAGAAACTGCCTTGCGTAGGTTGATAGCGACTGCATATACCTTCGCTGGCCTTCAGCATAAATAGTCTCAAAAGCCAGGGAGGATTTACCGGAACCGCTGGGCCCAGTCACTATGATGCTTTTACCTAGTGGAATATCCAGATCTATATCTTTTAAATTGTTTTGACGAACCCCTCTTAGGATAAGTTCGGGTTTAGATTCTATGTTCTTTTCTTCATTCATCGGTTAGAGTGTTAAACAACAAAGGTACTACCAAGGTTAGTTTCCAGCAATGGACAAGAACAACAAAGTTTTATTAGGCATCTTTTTAGCCGTTGCACTGCTAGGCGGGGGAGCAGTGGCTTTGATCGCAGATGCTTTGATACGAGTCCCTGATTTTTCGCAAATGCGCAACAAGGTCATCGTTCCCATCAAATTGGCAGATAAAACGTGGATAGATAGAGAAGTGGGCCCCAAAGCAGACGATTGGGTTGGAGCTAAGCAGATCTCAAACCCTATGTTTATGGCAGTCATAGCCTCCGAGGACACCAGCTTCTTCAGTCATCAAGGAATCGATTTCCATGAACTACAGGAATCCATAAAAAAGGACTGGGAAGAGAAAAGATGGGCTAGGGGGGCCAGCACAATAACCCAACAGGTCATAAAAAATGTGTACTTGAGCCGAGAAAAATCGCTTTGGCGTAAATTTAAAGAGCTTGTTTGGGCTAGAGAGATAGAGAAGGTCCTGTCAAAAACAGAAATACTCACTTTTTATTTAAATATGGCAGAGTGGGGTCCCAGTATTTATGGGGTTCGGGCGGCTTCTCAGCACTATTTTGGTATCTCTCCAGCTGAGATATCCGCTAAACAAGCGGCTTTTTTAGCGATGCTTTTGCCATCTCCGATTAAGTCACATAGTTACTTTTCCAAAAAATCACTAACTCCCTTCGCGATGGGTAGGGTGGGGAAAATATTAAGAACGATGTGGAGGATGGGGTTTTTGGAAGAGAAGCAGTACCGCGAGGCACTTAAGGAGAAGTTGTGGGGAGTCGCAGGAGAGCTTCCAGTCTACAAAGAGGGCGACCTCGAGCCAGAGGAAGAGTCTGAGTCCGTAGAGGGGGCCGATATTTTATTAGAGCCCAAAGTTCAGAAGGAATCTGGTCCAAAAGAGGATTCACCAGAGATTGAAGTGATATTGCCTCCCAAAACACCGACCGAATCTAAGGATGTTTTAGTTGAACCCCTGGTACCCGAAGGTTCAACTACCACTCTTCCATCAGCCACTGAATGAGGAACTGGCACTTAAGATGCAGTCCATTGAGTAGAGAAGTTACTTTTTGGAGGAAAATCTTATGGCAGCTTTGGCAACTAAGGAGATCAGCTCCGTATTAGAAACGCCCTATGTAACAAGATATAACTTTCTGCAACGATTCGCTCTACGTCGTGCTCACCCGCGTCGATTATTTTTTGATATGGCCGCGTTACCTTGGGAGGTCTTTTATCTTTGGCAAGGCAAATGGGGTGTGGCTTTGACTCTTTTTGTCATGTCGAGCGTGGTTAGTATGATTGCTGCATCCGATGCCGAATATGAAAAAATAGCCGAGACTACTTTGGGTAAAATTGCCTTACTTCATTTAAAACCATCAAATGTGTTTTTTCAATTAAGTGGGGTGGTGTTTTTGATTAGCGGTTTACTATCTCACACCGCTCAATCGTTATTGATAGGGGCATCGGCTGTATTTATTGGGCATATGTCAGGATGGGGAAAAGTCCATCCCGCGTTAGAAACTAGAACTTAATTTTTTGAATAGTTTGTTTTCCCAATTAAAGTTTCTGAGGTATCTTCTTTGCCACAAACTTTATTTTGGGATGACCCATGAAACTCTTCAATGCAATAAAATGTCTTATTTTTAGTGGCCTTCTTTTATCCTGTGGTCACACCCCGAGCCAGCCAGTTTCTAAAGCGATAAACTCTGAAATGCCGGAAAATAATTATCCGCTCAGAGTGATCGATGCCCATAGCCACTTTTCTAGTGAACAAGCAGATAGAGAGTTGCAACCGGGAAGCGAGATGGAAAAAGAATTTCAAGAGGCTAATGTGGTTGGCGCAGTTGTCCACCTTCCGCGAGACCGAGCAAAGTTTCAAAAACTTAAAATTGATCGTCAAAGAGTTAAATTTAAGATGGCTATTTGTGCTGCCATCGTTCCTGGTGAAGATCCTCAGCGAATTGAAACAGGGTTAAAGTCCAATGAGTTTCAGTGTATGAAAGTTTATTTGGGGTATGTTCCCAAGTGGGCATCCGATCCATTTTATTTAAAATTCTATCAGTTAGCCGAAAAGTATAACGTTCCGGTTGTTTTTCATACTGGAGACACTTTTGATAAAAAAGCTAAGGTGAAGTATGCTGAGCCCCTTCAAATTGATGAAGTGGCACTCAAATTCCCAAAAGTAAATTTTGTCATCGCTCACATGGGAAACCCATGGATCCAATCAGCTGCTGAGGTGGTGTACAAAAATGACAATGTCTTTGTGGATATCTCGGCACTCATGTTGGGCGATGTTTCTAAAGCCAGCCCGGAGGCATTAGAGGAATTGGCTATTAAGCCTATAAAGTGGTTTTGGCTATTCGTTGAAAATCCAAAAAAAATGATGTTCGGTTCAGATTGGCCTTTGATGAAGGTTAAGCCCTATGTTGAGGCAGTCATGAGAGCCATCCCCCGCGAGAATTGGGATGATGTTTTCTATAAGAACGCCGCTACAGTCTTCAAATTTGAGTAGCCAAGATTTTAAACATAGTTGAATTACTGAATGGGGCTTAAATAAAGAATTCTCCACTGAGTGTGGCTGAAAAAAGCAGATAGTCCAATTCCAAGCGAGTTTAATAGATTATCCCATCGACTCTCTTCATCGACATCGCCCAATAGAAGGTTTTTCAACAAACCTCGTTTGGGTTCTTTGACAATAACCGGAGCGGAATCAGGTAGCTTGGCCAACTTTTTTGCTTCCCTAACAGCTTCTTGGTACCCCCCTAGAGCATCCACCAAATTAGCTTGTTTGGCTTGTGCCCCTGTCATAACTCTCCCGTCGGTGAATTGTTCAATTTCTTCATTAGATAATTTTCTTCGTTCTTTCACGGCCGCACGGAACTGACTATGAACGTCGTTTAGAAGGTTTTGCAGAAAGTTTTTTTCTTCAGGAAGCATTTTTCTTGTTGGAGAGCCTACATCTTTCAGTTTCCCAGCTTTGATGGCAAATCTTTCAACTTTGGCCCACTCTAAAAGCCGTTCAGTGTTCATCATTTCCATAATAACACCGATGCTGGCAGTTAAAGTTCCGGGATTTGCAAATATCTTTCTGCCGCCCAAGGCGGCATAGTACCCTCCCGATGCAGCAAGAGAGCCCATCGAGACTATCACTGGAATTTTTTGGTCTAAAGATTTAATGGCCTCGTACATTTCCTGTGAAGGGCCTACAAGTCCACCTGGAGAATTAATTCGAAGAACTAAAGCTTTGGATTGCTTATTGTGTTCGACAGCTCCGATCTCTTTAATGAAGGCATTACTAGAGTAAATGACCCCACTAATATCGAGCACTGCGATATGCGGTGACATGGGTGATTGGTGAGGGTCGAAAAAAGAACGATTGATGAATGAGAATGTAAAGATGGCAATCATGGCAGTGAAACACACTGCCACGATTGCCCCAAGAATTCGCATGAGAGTCTTCATACTTTTTAGTTAGACTCTCCGCCTGTTCCTTCACCGGAATTATCAGAATCGGGTTTGCCAGCAGCTTCTTTGAGTTTAGCTGCTAGTGATTCATTAAGAACATCTCCGAAACTAGTGCGTGAAGAGGTCGAGGTTTGTTTAGCGTAGTGCCGAATATTTTCTCTCTCCTCAGCTTTGTTCATAGCTTTCACAGATAGAGATAGTTTGTGCTCTTTTAGGTCTACTGCTGTGACCATACACTCGATCTCAGTCCCTTCAGCTATTGTTTTGAGTTGTTCCTTAGGTTTAGCGCCTTCTCCAGTTTCAAGTTCAGACACATGAAGAAGCCCTTCAACCCCTTGTTCAACTTCAAGGAAGATTCCAAAGTCAGCCACTTTAGTGACTTTTCCTTTTACTTTTGTTCCAGGAGCATATTTTTCAGCTACGGCTCTCCAAGGATCATCAGAAAGTTGTTTGATTCCAAGGCTGAATTTTTCAGCAGCTTTATCAATGGAAAGAACCATACATTCGAGCTCTTCACCTTTTTTGAAGTGGGTGTTGGGATCGATTGCTTTGCTTTCCCAGGTGATGTCACTGACATGCACCAACCCGTCAATGCCCTCAGGGACTCCAACGAAGACACCAAAGTCAGTGGTGTTTTTGATGACACCCTTGATTTTGCTTCCGACAGGATATTTCTCAGCAATGATATCCCAAGGATTGGGTTCGATCTGTTTCATACCGAGAGAGATACGTCGATTTCCAGTGTCCACATCAAGCACGATAGCTTCGACTACATCGTTTTCGTTTAGGATCTTAGAAGGATGTTTCACCCTTTGTGTCCAAGACATTTCGGAGACGTGAACAAGTCCTTCCACACCGGGCTCGAGTTCAACGAAAGCACCGTAATCAGTTAAGCTGACCACTTTACCTTTGACTCGCATTCCGATGTTGTAGCGTTGTTCCACTGTGTTCCACGGATCTGGCAACATTTGCTTGTATCCCAAGCTGACACGCTCTTTGTCTTCATCATACTTAAGAACTTTGACCTGGATTTTATCTCCAACTTTGAAAAGTTCTGAAGGATGCTTGATGCGTCCCCAGGACATATCAGTGATATGAAGAAGTCCATCCAATCCACCGAGATCGATGAAAGCTCCGTAGTCTGTAAGGTTCTTAATAGTACCTTCAGTCACAAGACCTTCTTCGATGTTGGAGAGTGTTTTCTCCTTCATGCGCGCACGCTCTTCCATCAACAGCATTCTGCGAGAAAGAACAATGTTTCCACGTTTTTTGTTGAATTTAATAATTTTAAATTTGTAGGTTTTGCCAAGGTATTGATCCAAGTTTTTGGTTGGACGAATATCCACTTGTGAGCCGGGTAAGAAAGCCTTAACACCGATATCTACGGATAGACCACCTTTAACTTTTGCAACCACAACACCTTCCACCAGTTCGTCTTTTTCACAAGCTTCGCTGATTTCATCCCAAGCACGAAGAACATCGGCTTTTTCTTTGGAAAGAATCAAGCGACCTTCGTCGTCCTCAACTCTTTCGATGTAAACGAGAATATGGTCACCGGCACTTACAATAAGCTCGCCCTTATTATCGAGAAATTCTTGTGAGCTGATCTGTCCTTCGGATTTGTAGCCGATGTCGATTGTCACGAAATCACGGTTAGTTGTTACGACTAAACCTTCTACAACTTCACCTTCTTGGAATTTGGCCCCTTTTTGGCTCTCTTCTAAAAGTTGCGAAAAGGTTTTGCCATTTTCTTGTAGTTTCTCCCCAAGATCTTCTAAAAAACGATCTTCTGTGGGAAGTTCCGGTAATTCAGTGACCGAAAGTTTTTTTAATTGAGATAATAAGCCTTTGCTTTTTGTTTCTTGACTCAAGCCCATCCTCTTTTGGTTTCTAGTGGTTTGTTCTCCCAAACCAGGGTTATCTAATGACATGTAATATAACTCCACACTCGAACCGTGAAATTCGATTCAAGTTACCTGTGATTTTCATCAGTCAGGGTTTTTTAAGGGGCCTAGGCCCGTTGAACTACTCCAAAACGTTTCTGGTTTTGCCCCCTAGAATCGCAGTCAAAGCACAGCTTCAACTCTGAGGAATTATAAAGAAAGGCGATAACTCCCCACTTTGAGATTGCCTGTTTTCCTACTTATTGGCTCTAGTGTCAATAATTTTAATACTTTAGAAAGATTTTACTCTTTTAGAACGCCACGGGCGATCTGGTCTCTTTCGATGGCTTCAAAGAGCGCGGTGAAGTTTCCTTCACCAAAGCCGTTATCCCCGCATCGTTGAATCACTTCATAAAAGAAGGGTCCTACCACATTTTTTGTGAAGATTTGGAGCAGATAACCTTTATCAGAGCCATCAACTAAGATATCTAAGTCAGCTAATTCACTTAGGTTTTCTCTTAAGTTAGGAACTCGTTTCGGAACTGCTTCGTAATAGGTTCTCGGGACAGAGAGGAAATCTAGACCTTCTTTTTTAAGTTTCCTTAAAGTTTCAGCGATATGGTTAGTTGTTAAAGCCAAATGTTGAACCCCTGGGCCATGGTTCATGTCTAGAAACTCCTGAATCTGAGAGGCTTCTTCAGAAGGTTCATTGACTGGCATTTTAATCACTCCATTTGGGCTTTCCATCACTTTAGAGTAAAGACCCGTTCGCTTAGTATGGATGTCGAAATATCGTGTGTTTTTTAATCCAAAAATTTTCTCATAATAGTTAGCCCAAGCATCCATTTCGCCTTTAGCTACATTGTTCGTCACATGGTCGATTCCCATAAGTCCGAACCCACGACTAGTTAATTTGTGAGGAACATCAAAACCCTCCGCAAAGAGATTCCCGGTTCTCGAAATAAAAGTGTGTCTGACATCTCCAAAGGCTTTGATTGATGATTGAGTTACTGAGCCCAAATCCTTCTGATAAGACCTAGGCGCTTCTACAACTTGAGCCCCTCTTGAGGTGGCTATCTCAAGCGCTGATACTGCGTCTTCGCAAAGAAATGCAACAGACATGATTCCATCCCCATGGGCTTGTTGAAATTTAGCCACTGGGTCTTTAGGATCGGAGCTGTGACTTAAAATGATGTTGATATCATTTTGAGCGACTCTGTAAGATTTAAGCTTTCTCTCATGGATTTCACGAGTTCCTGCTTTCTCAAAGCCCATCTGAAGGTAAAGAGAAAGAGCTTTATCGAGGTCAGCTACTGCAAATTCAACATAGTCAAAACCAATAATCTTTAAGGCATCAAAGTCTGTCATAGAGTTACAAAATACAGATTTCTCTCAGCAGTTGTCAATTTAAGTCGGTTTAGGAAAGTGCAGTAGGAGTTATTAGATCGGGTCGCCTGCTTAAAGTCTTTTCCTTGGATTTTTCAAGTCTCCAAGCTTCAATTTTTTGGTGATTTCCACTCAATAACACTTCAGGTACCCGTAAATTACGAAAATCGCTTGGACGGGTGTAGTGGGGGTATTCTAGTAAAGAAGAGCTACCTGACTTTAATGAGAAAGAATCGGTATCCACTGTTGTTTCGCGACCTAAAGCTCCTTCAAGGTGTCTAATCATAGCATCGGCCATCGCTAAGGCGGGTAATTCTCCGCCCGTTAAAACAAAATCTCCTAGGGAAATTTCTTCGTCTACCCAATGATCGATAAAACGTTGATCAACTCCTTCGTAGTGGCCGCAAATGAAAATGAAGTGGTGCGTTTTCTGGGTCAAAACATAGTCTTTTACGATTTTGTGGTTTAGAGTTTTTCCAGAAGGAGAGAAGTAAATGATCTTCGTCGAGGTCTCTCCGAGGTTTTGCTTAATGGTTTCTACTGCTTTTACTAGGGGCTCGACTCTCAAAACCATTCCGCCCCCTCCACCATAAGCGACATCATCAACACTTAAATGCTTGTCTTCGGAGTAGTCTCTCAGTTGGTGAATGTTAAAATCAAATAGCCCTGATTTGCGAGCTCGACCTACTATACTAGTAGTCATCCAAACCTGAATAGTATCAGGAAAAAGAGTAATAAAATGAAAAGTCGGCTTCATGATTCCGGAGATAAGATATCTGAAAGATTTTTGAGCCAAACTGTTTTCTGTGCAACGTCGATTTTTTGAATGTATTTTGTAGTTGCAGGAATTGAAAAAAAGTTTCCGTTAGATTCAATCCACCATCGGTCCTGCGAGATTTCATTGGCTGCAGGAGCTACCGGTTCGATCGAGGTTAGCGTTCCC
>Ga0214923_10009418_pt1 | contig 10178 bp, 3 predicted proteins | sample LL1510_MetaG_FD_177993 | JGI IMG/M metagenome (GOLD analysis project Ga0214923, IMG submission 177993) | Freshwater microbial communities from Lake Lanier, Atlanta, Georgia, United States - LL-1510 | ecosystem: Environmental > Aquatic > Freshwater > Lake | place: USA: Georgia | collected 2015-10-15
AATTGGGGGGTAGCTGATTATACAGATAAAGGAGACTTTAATACTGCTTATTATTCTGCAAAAAAATCTGGTGAAAAAGAGTTTATGTGGAATGGAAAAAGATATAATACAAATTATGCAGGTACACCAAGACAAGAAGTTGGTGCATATGGAATAAATGGCAAGCCTGTTAATTCTAAAGATATTAATAGTCCCGCTCAAGTTAATTTATATCCAGTTTTGGGACGGTATTTACCAGGACACATATCCGCCTCTATAGGCGATAATATAACTTCTATAGATTATAGTGGTGCGGGAAACATCCCTTATGGTATACCTAAAGTTGAACGTAAAGGAGAAAAATCATTTAATGTTTATGGCCAAGATAATTTAACATTTAGTAATAAAGTAGCTAGTTTACCCCTGGGAGAATATAGCTTTTTGTTTGATTCTGAGTATATGCCATCTGATTGGAATTTATTTACAAATAACTGTGCGGATAATGTGTGTGATGCTTTTGGTATTCCCAGAAGTAAAGGAATAGAAACTCCACCTAGAGCAATGTCGAAAATAAAAGAAAAATATCCAACATTAGATGTTACAGGTAGAACTTATGATGATTATTATAGTTTAGGAGTTAAGTTAAGACCTATATCATTTCATGAACCTGAAAAAGTTTTAAACCAATCTAAACATCTATTAGGTATAGTCCAATCACCTGATTTAGCAAATACTGAGGCCGAGAAAAAAATAATATTTGCTTTACAAAATTCTTTACTTAAAAAAGGTTATAAATTACCTAATTCCACTAAAGAAGATGGAAATTTAGACCGCGTATTAGGACCTGAAACTATAAAAGCATTACAAGATTGGCAAAAGAAAAAACAAGGTGGTCAAATAAACTGGTTAGAAAATTTTAAATAATATGAAAACACAAATTCTTAAAATAGCAGGTTTAAACTCAGAAAAAGAGTTTTATAAAAAATATCCAACAGAAGAATCATTCTTTAGAGCTTTTCCTCAAGCAAAACAATTATTAAAAGCTCAGTATGGATTAGAGTCTAAATCATCTCTATACACAACTGATAGAGGAAATCAATATGAACAAGTTACTAAAGATCCCACGCAAAATACATTAAGTTATACATCAGAAACTCCCGCAAGACATTTTAATTATTTTTCTGATGAGAATAATTCTGAAATTAACATTAAAGGTTCTGGTAATCAAACTTTTTTTAAACCAGATCCATTGTTGGAAAATTATTTAAAAACTAAAGTTCAATCCGGCACATTAGAAAGATTTCAAAAAGGAAAACAACTTTCAATTATTCCGCCTGAAGCAATGGGAAGATTTTCAGGTGATATTCCTTTAGCTCCTACAGATGAATTTTATAATATACGAGATTATAGAAAAGTAAGAGCTACTACAAATAAACCAATAAGACCAAATGTAGATGCTGTTTCTGGAAAATATCCGCGGGAATATATAGAACACGAATTAAAACTTGCCAGAGATTATGGTTTACCAATGGAGGATATTTGGAATCTTGCAGCAATGGCTTTTCAAGAAACCGGTTGGGGTAAGAGCGATAAAGGAGAGGGGCATTATAATATAGGACACGTACTAGGAAGAGCGGGTGATGGCAAAGCCCCCACTAGATTTATTAATGCTTATTTAAATAAAATGAAAGAAGCTGATAGATTAAATATAACAGATCCTACAACAAGATTGCAAGTGTATAATGGTTTAGGATTAATTACACCAAATACTGAAAAAAATTATCACGGTTTTAAAATGAAAAAAGTTTATGGTGTACCTGTGCCGCCAAAAGGAATATCAATGAGAAGAAATCCATTATATGGAAAACAAATTATCGACATTAGAGATAATGTTCTTAAAAAAAATCCAGAGATAGTAAATTATATTAATTCCTTAGAACAAAGATTTCCATATAAACAATTTGGAGGTTTAAATCAAAAAGAATTAGGTAATTTTTATAATGAATTATTTTCAAACATATCTAAAAGAAAAAGAGAAAATTCAGATAAAGTTAGTTTTTTAAATAGAGCTCTTGGAAGTTTAGAAACTATTGTTGAAAATCCAAAAGATGCATTAAAGTTTCTATTAACAAAAAAAGAAAAAATTGAAGATTTTGAAAACAATCCTTATAATGTTGAACCTTTTCAAAGTGGAGTAAATGTAACTAGAACTTGGTATCCAAAATATAGAATCCCTTCAAATGAAGAACCCACTCGAGATGATACAACATATACTCCAAGATATAGAATTCCTGCAGAAACTTATAGAGAAAGAACATTTCTTAATCGGATGAATCCTGTTAGTTTTAGAGAACCAACACTTGAAACGAGACAAGAATTTAACATTCAGAATATCCCATCAATTCCTATACAAACAATTCCCATGCGGAGTTTAGAAATGGAACCAACATTTGAATCAAGACAAGGAATAATTCCTGAATACGAAGAAACACCAGAAAAAGAATTTACACGTCAGTTTTTAAATTTACAAGGATTAAGAAATAGAATAAATTCTCGAAATTCTCCGAGAAGAATTAACACCAGAACTCCAAATGTAAGAAGATTAAAATCAATTCGTTGTCCAGATCCTTCAAAAAATTGTTATAAATAAAATGGAAGAAATAATTAAACAAATACAAATCCTTATTGAAGAAGGATATGAGCCAATTCAAATTGCAAGTAATTTAATTGAGCAAGGTTTAAGCGAAGAAGATACATATAATATATTTAATCAATTAGGAATTGATTTAAATACATCTATTCCTGAAGAATACCAGTATCCAGATTATATGGAAATGGCTCAATTAGGACAAGAGACTAGGATTCCAATTTATGAATATTTGGATTATGAATATAATGTACCAAAAGCGGCTTATGAATTTTTAGATAGTCTAACTAAATTTCAATTTGCGGGACAATATAACGAGGAATTAGAGGAACCAGAAGAGACTGATTATGTGAATCAACTAGCTTCACCACCCGAAGAACCTTTTAATTTTAACATGTTACAAAAACAACCAAACATGTTAGAAACTCCAATTCGTCCTGAAAATGTTCAAACAATTCCTCCTGTACAAATGCAGGCTATTCCAACTCCCGAGCCTCAAATAAAATCTACACAACGAGCAGGAATAACTCCAGAAACTATTTCTCCAATGTCAGAAACAAATTTAGGAACCGCTTCTTCGCCTTTTGAAAAATCAAGAAAAAAAAGTAAATATAAATTAGGAACAATTTCAAATGTATTAGTAAAAGGAGCTTCTTTATTTAATAATGCTACAAACTTAAGAAAAGCAAGAGAAGTAAAACAAAAATCTAGAATTTTAACTCAAGCAGATAATGTATTTCCTTATTATGAAAATCCCGAAAACAAACAAGGAACATATGATGTAAATACCGGGGAGCTTATGAAGTATGGAGGAAATGCTGGAGATCAATATAATTATAGTTTAAATCAATACGGTAGTAATTATAATAATAAACAAACTAAAGTTAAACAAACATTAAAAAGAGTTCCTAGAGAAGAAGCTAATTTAGAAACAGAGGGTGGTGAAACAGTATTAACAGATTTAAACAATGATGGATTATACAATTTTTATTCAATAAGTGGTCCCAGACATTCTCAAGGAGGAGTTCCTTTAAATTTACCGAATGAATCTTTTATCTTTTCTGATACACCTTCTTTAAAAATGACTAAAGAAGAAATGAAAGAAATGGGTATAAAATCTAAAAAAAGACTTACACCTGCACAAATATCAAAAAGATATGATTTAAATAAATTTTTTGGAAAAATTAACGACGAATTTGCAGATAATATTCAATTAAATACAGCAGAATTAATGCTTAATAAGAATAGAATGTCTTTGTCAAAGTTAGCATTTTTACAAGAAAGAAAGAAAAACTTTGAAGATGGCATTCCTTCTACAGCTTATCCTTTTTTATTATCTCAAAATGTAGATCCTTTTACAATTAAAAATAAAAACTTACCAAAGGCTCAGCGTGGTAATTTTGAAACATTATTTCCAGATTTAATTGTTCCTCAATATAATCAACAAAATCTCGGTTCTTTAAATCAAAATGAATTAGGAGCTTATGGAAATATTACAAAAGAACAATTAGAAAACTGGCAAAATACTTGGAGTAAGTATCGGGGTTTAGATGATAAAAACTTACAAGCTCCAAAAGAATTAATAGAAAGTTTAAACCAATATCAAGAAAGTAATCCAAAAGTAGAAGAATTTCAAAATTGGTACTATCAAAATTATATTCCAGCTATTGTAGATAACGCTATTCAGCGCGGATATATAAATCCTGAAGATAAAACTAAAGCCGTTAATGCACTAAAAGAAGATTATAAAATTAATAATGATGGTAAATTTAGTCCGCAAACTTTAAATTTACCAACCATTACAGTTACAAAAATGCTTCCAACAGGAGAAATCAGAAGTACAATACCAGAAGAACAAATTGAAGAAGAACCAATAATTGAACCACCGGGTTCGTTTTCTTCATCTTATTCAGAACCAGAAATAAGTGATAATATGCTTCCTCCTTTTGAAGAATATGTGTTTCCAAATCCCGAAATGCCTCTTCAATTTGAATATCCTCAACAAAAAGATTATTATCCAGATGATTATTTAATTCAGGATCTAATAAATATGGGAGCTATTGCTAGAAGAGACAGGCAACTATTTTTACCATGGATGGCGCCAGTTACACCAATAGATATTGATTATACCTTAGAAGATCCAACAAGAGCAATTGCCGCTATTAACGAACAAGTTGGAACATTATCTGATTCTGTAAAATCTTTTTCTACACCTCAAGCTTCATCTGCTAGAATTTCAGAAATTCAGGGTGCTGCAGCTAAAGCTGTAGCTGATGAATTAGCAAGAGTTAATCAGAGAAATACAAGAACTATAAATCAAGCAGAACAGGCGCAAGCTCAATTAGATTATTATACTAACGAACAGCGAAGAAGTGCTTTGGAAAAAGCTTATGATAATACACAAGTAGCGCAACAACAATATTTAAATGAAAAGAATTTTGATAGAGAACAATTAGCTGCGTTTTTGGCTCAAGCTGAATCTAATAGAGCTAATATGTATAATTTAAATCAAATGCAAGATTACTTTAGAATTGATCCCAGAACAGGAAAAGTATATAAATCTGGTTCTAGAAAATTTGAACCAAGTAATATAGATAGACAAGAAGAAATTCTCAGATATTATAAAGAAGGTCTAAAGTTAGGACTAACTGGGGAAGCTTTAAATAAGTTTGTAGAATTATATAGTAATTAAATAGAATACAATGGCAATATACGTTCCCGGAACACAGTCTTATCAACCAAATTGGCAACCCTTTGTTCCAGATTATAAATTTTTATCAAATGTCTTAGATTATAAAACAGCAAAATATAATGCTAATTTCGATAAATTAAATAATTTATATGGAAAAGTTGTATTTGCTGATTTAAGTAGAGAAGATAATATTTCTAAAAGAGATCAATATGTAAAAAATTTAAGTAATCGATTAGAAAAAATATCAGGATTGGATTTTTCGTTAGCGGAAAATGTAGATAAAGCAAACGAATTGTTTTCTCCTTTTTATAAGGATAAACTAATAATATCTGATATGCTTCATACTAAAACTTACAAAAATAAAATAGAAGAAGCAAATGAATTATTAAACTCTACAGATGAAGCAAAAAGACGGTTATATTGGGAACAAGGCGTTAAGGGTTTAAATTATCAAATGAAGGATTTTTTAGAAGCTAAACCAGAAGATGCTATAAAAATGCAACTTCCTAAATATATTCAAAATCCTGATTTGTATAATAGAGGAATGAAAATTCTAAAAGATTCGGGATTAAAAATGTCTCAAGAATTTATAGATCCAACAGGACACTTTATTATCAAACAAACAAACGGAAAGCTTACTGAAACCCCTGCTTTTGAAATGGTAACGAATGCTTTAATGGGAGATCCGTTAGTTGCGGAAGCTTACCAATTAGATGCATATATTAAAGCGCGAGAATACGCTGAAAATAATAATATACCTTTAGAAGAAGGTAAAAAACAATGGGCTTCACAAATTATATCTAAATATGAAGTTGAAACAGGAAAAACATTAGTTGATGTAAATAATCAAATTGACAAATTAACAACTGAAATAAGCAATTTAGATTTAGATAGAAGTAAAACAAAAGTTGTTCCGGGAAGTGATCAAGATAATTTATATCAAGATAAAATATCTACAAAAAATGCCTTATTAGCTAGAAAAGAACTTATAGAGAATAGTATTTCTAATTTAAGAGCTGGAAATGAATCAGGAGATGTATTAATAAATAAAGCTTCAAATTTATTAATTAATGCAAATCTTCGAGAAGATTTCAAAAAGGCGGCTTTAGATTATTCTCGAATAGACGCAGCTACAGAAATGAAAGAAAATAAATATACACTTGAAGCATACACTGCAAATCTAAATTATGCTTTAGATATGAATAAACTAAATCAAGAGTATAAATATAGAGCTGCTGAAAAAAATCAAGAATTTCTTCAAAATAAAGAATTAAAACGTTTAGAGTTTGAATATAATAAGGCTTTAAAAGGTTTAGATTTTGAATATGATAAAATATTGAAAGAAATGGACCTTTCGGCAAAAAACTCTGAGGGAGATGCCGGTGAAATATTATCCAGAGCTCTTTCGGGTACAATTCCCGGAGTTACAGGACAAATGATAGAAAAGTCTGTAGATTCTAATAATAAAGAATTACTAACTGAAGGAACTAATATTAAAACAGATGCTGAAAATTTAATTTTACAAACTTTAGAATTTTTGCAAACATCTTCGGGTAATTCATCCGGAAATTATACATTAAAAATAAAAGGAATAAATACAAGTGGAAATATAAACTATATAAAAAATGAATTAAGACAATTAAGTGATCAAGATTTATTTGATACTTTTGTTATTTTAAATCAAGACTTTGAAAATATAACAAATAACAATCCCCAGTTATATAAAAACAACATTGACAAATACAAAAATTTACAGACTAAAAATTTCAATCTTGTTGGAAGAATGGCAATGTTTAATAAAGCTTCAGATAAAATAAATGAAGTTTATTGGGATAATTTTAATTATGCTTTGCAAACAGAAAAACCTAGTTTTTATAAAGAGATTGGATTTTATGGTACAATTTTTAATCAAAATAAAAAATTATTAACAAGAGATCAATACATAAACATAGGATTAAATAAAGCAAAAACAGCTATTAGACCTGATTATTTTAAGGGAAATGCGGGAGAAAGAGAAGAAAACAAGTTTAGAGAAAGCATAGGAGAAATTTATGATAAACAAATAGAATTACTTAATGAAACATTGAAGTCTTCAAATAAAGGATATAAATATGTAGATGTTCAAACTTTAATGCAAGGAAAAAATGTAGAAAATGCTTCGGATTTAATTTCTATTAATACAACTACTGGATATATAGGAAAGGGCAGCACACTTGAATCTAAAGAATTATTATATCTTTTAGCAACTCAATATAAAAATACTCCTCAACAAGACAGAGTTATTACTTTGGATGAAAAAGATTTAGATAATGCAGATCAAATATTTCTTGAATTAATAAATAGTAAAGAACCCTATCAAATTACATACAATAAAAATATAGGTGAAGGAAAAGCTGCATATAGCATAGTTTATAAAGAAGACGATAAATATAAAACTTTAAATATTACTTTTCCTCAATCTAGTGATATCAATCCTCAAAGATATGGTGGGTATAACTTTTCTACAATTTCTTCTTTAGTTGAGCAAAATGGATCTTATCGAGTTGCTGTACCAAATGGAGGAGAAATTAATGTTTTAAAAAATTCAGAAAATGATTATATTGCAAGTATAAAAATGATGGAATATAATAAAAAAACAGGCAATTATATTTCTGAAGATAGATCTATAAACTTAAGTGAAATTCAAAGAAATAATAATGTTGGTGTTGAATATATAGATCAACTTTTTAAGGAGATACAAAACCAGCTATACGAAGCTGCAAGGTTAAATCATGCAAATATGAAAGGTTAAATGAATACAGATATTTCGATTATTCCGCAAAATTTAGATAGCTCTTCAATTATAGAGCCTTTAACACTTAATCAAAGCGAAAACCTTATAAGTGATGAATATAAATCCTTATTGGAAAATCATGCTTCTTTATTAAATAAGTATATTCCTCCTATAAATAATAATATATCTTTTTATAATCCGGGAAATAGTACATTAAATTATAGCCCTCTTGGAGAAAAAGCTCTAGAGGGAATAGATAAAATTAAATTTAATTTAGAGAATTTAGGAAAAGAAAAGCCAATTTTTGATATTCCTAAAATAGATTCTGTTATTAAATTTGGAGCTACGGAAAATAATTTTGAACATTATTACAAACATCCTAAATTTTCAAAGTTAGGTTGGAGCCCTTATGCAAATAACGAAGAGTACTATAACGAAAATAGTAATGCTTTTGATGATTTTGTAAGAATGGCGGGTCAAATGCCTAAATTATTAAAAACCGGATTTGTATCTTCTTATAGAAGTATAGGGGATATAATCCAAGGACAACCTGGAGCTGCTGATTTAGAATCAGCAAGAGAATTTGCAAAAGCCACAAATATAGGATCTTCTACAAGAGATGGCGCTTTGGGATTTTCAAATAATTTAATACTTCAATTCGGGTATACTCTAGGAATGATAGCAAACATTGCAGCTGAAGAATTAGCTTTAGCTTATGTTACAGCTCAATCAGGAGGAACCGCAACGCCTTTTACGCTTCCTAGATTTTTATCAAATATCCGTAGACTCGGAAGTACTATCTCAAATTCATTTGATGTAACAAGAACCGCTAAAGCAACTAGAGAGTTATATAGAACAATGAATAACGCAGCTACTGCTAGAGATTTTTATTCTGCGTTAAGAGGAGGAGGACAATTTATAGGAAAATTAATTCTTCCCGAAACATTTGAAGCTATTAAAACTTTAAATTCTGCAAAAAATGGACTTGAAGGTTTATCCAGTATGGCAAAAGTTGGCAAAGGTTTTGGTGGATTTTATAGAGATTTACGTTCTTTAAACTATGCTCTTTCTGATTCAAAAATGCAATCTGGTTTTGCGTATGATGAACAAATAAGTAATGGTTATGATATTAAGTCTAGTTTATTAGGAAAAAAAGAACTTTCACCAGAAGAAATAAATGAAATAGTAGAAAATGCAGATAAGGCGGCATTTTCTAGATTATTGTTAAATGCACCGGTTATCTATTTAAGCAATCAATTAGTTTTGGGTAATGCTTTTGGATCTTATAATAGAAGTCTTGCAAGAATTTTAAGAGAAGGAAGCGAAGGTTTAAGTGGTAAAATTATTAATAAGGGTGTTAGAGATTCTGCTGGAAATTTAGTAAGAAGACCTTTAGAATATGTAGGAGATGGTTTTGGAGGATTTATTAAAAAATTAAAAAATGCAGGTGTAAGAGGTTCATTTAAATCAGGAGCTCATGCTTCATTAAGATACTTTTCTGCAAATTTAGCTGAGGGAACGCAAGAATTATATCAAGAAGCAGTGGCTAAAGGTGTAGAAGAATACTATAATTCTATATTAAAAGACCCAACTGGACAAAATCAAGATTTATTAAAAACAGCAATATATGCGGGATTAAAATCTCAAATGAATACTCAAGGATTTGAAGTATTTATGTCTGGATTTTTAATGGGGGGTTTAGCAAATGTATCTCAAAATATTTTATTTAAAGGATTACCTAATTTAAAAAATAGAATATTTGATAAAAACTATAAAGAAAAAGCTGCTAACGAAGAAAACTTCATAAAGAGTATTGTTGAACAAGCTAATGATGCTTATGAACTAACAGCAACAACGGGCTTAGAGTCAATATTTGATACAAATAAAATAAATTTAGTTTTACAATCTCAAGCAGACGCGGATTTACTTGAATCCACATTTAAAAATTCTGCATTAGATTTTATAGATGCAAAAGACTTTGTTAAATTTCAAGCTATTTATAAAGTATTAGATAATAATCTTACAGATATATTCAGACAACAAATTAAAGATTATTCTAAATTAACAGATACTGAATTAGAACAAGC
>Ga0214923_10009419_pt1 | contig 10178 bp, 7 predicted proteins | sample LL1510_MetaG_FD_177993 | JGI IMG/M metagenome (GOLD analysis project Ga0214923, IMG submission 177993) | Freshwater microbial communities from Lake Lanier, Atlanta, Georgia, United States - LL-1510 | ecosystem: Environmental > Aquatic > Freshwater > Lake | place: USA: Georgia | collected 2015-10-15
GTTTGGCCTCGAGGTGGAGGCGAATCTCGTCGGCCAGACGGGCCGCCTGCTCGCCGAGATCCATCGCCGCGTGAACCACCCCGCCCTGGTGCTCGTGTTCGACGCGGCCAACCTCACCGTGCAGGGCTTTTCCACCGCGGAGGTGTATCGCGAGTGGGAGGCGATGAAGCCGGGGCTCGGCTGGGTGCACATCAAGGACTACCGCAAGGTGTCGGGCAAGGCCCGCGGCCGGCATGTCGAGGAGGATGCCCTTGCGAATTTCGTGCCAGCCGACATCGGCGCCGGCGGCCACGAGCGGATCCTCGCCGATCTCAAGACGATGCTTCCGGCCCTCTCGAAGAAGCTCGAGAAGCGGGGCATTCCCGGCGTGTTTCTCGATCTCGAGCCCCACGTCCGCGGCGGCGGGCAATTCGGCGGCACGAGCGGGCCGGACGGGATGGGAGTCGCGCTCCGCGGCCTGTGCCGCGTGCTCGACAAGGCCGGCGTCGCCTATCATCTGAGAGATTTCGACGATCTCCTCGCGGCCCGCGGGCTATGACCGAGCAGACCGAACCGGGCAGTTATTTCGTCGCCAACTATCCGCCGTTTTCCCGGTGGCACGCCGAGGCCGTGCCCGACGTGCGGGCCGCGTTCGCGGCCCCGCCCACGTCGGCCCCGCTCGGCCTCTACCTTCATGTGCCGTTCTGCCGCAAGCGGTGCAAGTTCTGCTACTTCCGCGTCTACACCGATGTGGCCGCCGCCGACGTGGAGCGGTATTCGCAGGCCCTCGGCCGCGAGGCGGAACTCGCCGCCGCGCAGCCGGCGGTCGCGGGCCGGTCGCTCAGATACGTCTACTTCGGCGGCGGCACGCCCTCATTTCTCTCAGTGAAGCAGCTCGAGCGGCTGGTGGACCGTCTTCACAAGAGCTTTGGCTGGGACGACGCGGAGGAGGTGACCTTCGAGTGCGAGCCCGGCACGCTCTCGGAGGCGAAGGTGCAGGCGCTCGAGCGGCTGGGCATGACGCGGATCTCGCTGGGCGTCGAGAACTTTTCCGACGCGATCCTGGAGGCGAACGGCCGGGCCCACCTCTCGGCCGAGATCGACCGGGCCTGGGGGTGGATCAAGGCGGCGGAATTTCCCAACACCAACGTCGACCTGATCGCCGGCATGGTGGGCGAGACCGACGAGTCGTGGCGGCACACGGTGGAGCGGACGCTGGCCATGGAGCCGGACAGCGTCACGATCTACCAGATGGAACTGCCGCCCAACACCGTGTTCGTGCACGACGCCAAGGCGAGCGGCACGGCCACGTCCGTCGCCGATTGGCCCACGAAGCGGCGCTGGGTGGGCGAGGCCTTCGACGCGTTCCTCGCCCGCGGGTATTGTATCTCCAGCGGCTATACGGTCGTGCGCGACCCGGCCACGGTGCACTTCCGGTATCGCGACATGCTCTGGGCGGGGAGCGACCTCGTGGCCCTCGGCGTGGCGAGCTTCGGGCACCTGTCGGGAGTGCACTATCAAAACGAGCCCAACTGGGAGCCCTACCTCACGGCGGTCGAGTCCGGCCGGCTGCCGATCGCGCGGGGGCTCGCGCCGACGCGGCGCGAACTGCTGCTGCGGGAAGTCGTGCTCGGCCTCAAGCGGGGCACGCTCGACACCCGGCGGCTGGCCGCCAAATACGGCATCGACCCGCTCGCGGAATGGGCGAAGCAGTGGGACTCGCTGGCTGCCGAGGGCGTGCTGGCCGCCACGGGCGTGTTTGCGGCCGCGGCTCCGGGGCCCACGCTCACGCGGGAGGGCCTCCTCGAGGTCGACGCCCTCCTGCACCGCTTTTTCGACTGAAGAACCGCCGGATTTCCGCCGTCCGGCCCCGCCTTCGCCTCCAATCCGCGGCCCGGCCGCCTACAGTTCTTGGCCAGGAGGCCCACTCGCGTGCTACAAACTTCCGTCACCGTGTCATCGACCCCCGCCCTGCCCCTGGAATCGGCCGCGCCCCCGCGGCCGTCTCTCGCCTGCCCGGCCACGAAGCCGCTGCGCGAACGGCTCCGCGCCATGGCCACCGACCTCGTCACCTCGTGGAGGGCCCAGGGCATGCCACCGGCCGCGAAGACGGCCGGTGGGCTGCGGCGCGAGGCTCAAGCGCTCGTCGAGCGGGCCGGGGGCACGGCCGATCTCATCGGCTGGACGATGGTCACGATCGTGTCGGAGCACTGGCGTGAGAGGCTCGCCGCGGGCCCGGCGGGCCGCCGGCTGATCCTGCTGCCCGACTGCCCCGCGGCTCCCCAGCACGAGCAGCAGGCCACACCGGGCGTGCCGCGGGTGTGCGGGCCGTCGTGTGCCATCGGCACGATCTGGTCGGCGGCGCGGGAGAGCGGCTGGGTCGTGGAGTCGACCGACCGGGCCGTGGCGGCGATCGGCTCGCTGTTGACCGGGCAATACGACGGCATCCTTGGCGTCGCGAAACTCGCGCATCTCGAGAAAGCATTCGCCATGCTGCCGGCCTTCTCGCTGCCGATTGCCGCAGTGCCTTTCGACGCCGCAGCGGGGGCGGGCGCCGCCGGGCGATCGTGTGCGGCGGTGCAGGCGGCCGCGGCGCTCGACGTGGAATGGGTTCTCGGGCTTCTGGGTGTGGCCGGCGGCTCGGCGCCGGTGGGTGACTATCTGCCGCTTCTGCGCGAGGCGGCAGAGATGTTTTCCCAGCCGGCCCTCGGCCGGCTGGCGGAGCGGTGCGGCAGTCCGGCGGCGTTCGGGCCGGGTGGCGATGCGGCATCGTGGCCGCCGCTGGAGGCGACCGCCGCGATGGCCGGCGATTACCTCGCCCGGGGCGGCAAGTTTCTGCGGCCGTTCATCGCGCTGGCGGCCTTCGACGCGATCGATGCCGACAGAGCCTCGGGTGCGGAGCGGGCCTCGATTGTGGGCCGGCCCCAGGTCGCGGCCCGCGATGCCGTCAAGGCCGCGGCCGTCGCGATCGAGATTTTCCACAAGGCGTCGCTCATCCACGACGACATCGAGGATGCCGACACGATGCGGTATGGCCGTCCGACGCTGCACCTCGAGCGGGGCATTCCCGCCGCGGTGAACGTCGGGGATTATCTGCTCGGCCTCGGCTACCGGATCATCGCCACGCTCACCGGTGCCGAGCCCCAAACCCAGCGTGATCTGCTGGCGATCCTCTCCGACGCGCACGTGAGGCTGGCCCGTGGACAAGGAGCCGAACTCTGGTGGCGGGACGCCGCCGACAAGCGGCTCACGCCGAGAGAGGCCCTGGAGATCTACGGCCTGAAGACATCGCCCGCCTTCGAAGCGGCGGTGGCGATGGGGATTCGGCTGGCTGGCGTGCAGCCGGCCGAGGCCGGCGCCATCGCCAGGTATGCCCTCCACGTGGGCACGGGCTTCCAGGTACTCAACGATCTCAAGGACTGGTGCGGCGATCTGGAGAACGACCGGCGGGCCGCCGGCGACCTGTTGGGCGGCCGGCCGACGGTGATGTGGGCGCTCGCGCTTGAACGGCTCTCGCAGGAGGACGCGGCCCGTCTGGCGACGCTTGCCCGCGAGGCTGCGGGAGCCGCCGAGCCGGCGGCCGCCACGGGTGCGATCTCCGCCGCGCGGGAGCTCTACGAGCAGGCCGACGTGTTCGGCCGCGCGGCGGCCATCGTGGAAGAAGAGCGGCGGCTCGCCGCGGAGGCGGCCGCCACCTGTGGATTCGGCCGGCTGCGGGACGTGCTCGAGTTCCTGCTCGATCTGGCAGTACCCGAGCGGGCTGCGGCCCAATATGGCGGCGTGCAACGACGCGGGAACGACGCCCCATGACGGCCGCCGACCGGGGGGCGGGTGACGTCGAGCGGGCGGTGCGGCTCGCGACGATCTTCCATCCGCAGCCCGGCCGATTTGCCCACTTTCGAGCGGTGTCCGGCGAGGCATTGCCGAGACATTTTCGCGAATTGCTCGATCACGCAAGCCACATGACCGTGGTGATGGAGCGGTTTTACGGCGGGCCCGTCGGCGTCGTGGTCGTGGCGGAACACGCGGCCGGCGGCGGACCGGAGGATCGCGAAGCCTGGTATGAGCGGGAGATCCTGCTCCGGTCAGCCGCTGGCCGCATCGTCCAGCACGGCATCGTTCGGATCGACCTGGCCTGCACACCGCCGGCGGTGGCCGCCGAAATTCGCGCGGGCCGCACGCCTCTCGGCCGGGTGTTGATCGCGGCCGGAATGCTGCTCAAAGTGCATTGTGTGGGGCTGCTCGCCGTCGATCCTGGCCCTGAATTGCAGGGCCTGCTCGGCGCGGATGACGCGGAAACAGGCGCCGCGCCGCAGGCGTTCGGGCGGGTGGCGGAGATCGCGGTCAGTGGCGTGCCGGCGGTCGAGTTGCTCGAGATCGTGGCTCCAGGACCTTTGCCGAAAGTGTTGCCGTGAGGGAGTTTCCGGCGTTCGAGGCGATATTGACTCACTGCGCAAGATGACTGTACAGTTCAGAAGCGGGCAAGGATGGCAAGCAGGGTAGCGGTCGGTCAGGAGCCGGATGCTCCGGACGCTCCCCCCCCCGAAGCCTGGGTTCTGTGCGGACGGCAACAAGGAGGCCTCGATGCAAAAGACGGTGTATACGACTGGCGAAGCCGCCAAGATCTGCAAGGTGAGTCAGCAGACGATCATCCGCTGCTTCGACTCCGGACAGTTGAAGGGGTTCCGGGTTCCGGGCAGCCGGTTCCGGCGGATTCCCCGCGACCAGTTGTTCCTGTTCATGCGAGACAACGGCATCCCGACCGACGCGCTCGAGAGCGGCCGGCGGAAGATCCTCGTGGTCGACGACGATCAGGATCTCGTCGAGCTGATCACCGACGTGCTCGAGCGCGACGGCCGGTTCGAGACCCGCAGCGTCAACAACGGCTTCGATGCCGGCATGATGGTCAAGGATTATAGTCCAGACCTGATCGTGCTCGACGTCATGCTGCCCGACATCAACGGCAAGGAAGTGTGCCAGCGGGTCCGCAGCGACTCGACGATGGACGAGGTGAAGATCATCTGCATCTCGGGCATGTGCGAGCCGGACAGGATCGAGGATCTCAAGGCGTCCGGCGCGAACGAGTTCCTCCAGAAGCCGTTCGAGGCCGAGGTGCTCGTCGATCGGATTTGCGGCCTGCTCGACATCGAGTCGGTCGCGGCCGGTTCTTGAATCTCGGCGCGGGGCCCGCGGCCCGTCGCCCATGGAGTTGAAGGGTGTCGCAGGACTCCGGCGCGTGGTTGATCGTGGGACCGCGGTCATCGCCGTCGGACGGCGGCGAGTTTGTCGCGTTGCCGGTCCCTCGCCAGGCCTGCCTCGGCCTGGCGAGGGCCGTGCTCGCGAACGTGGACGACGCCGCACGCTGGCTCGCTCTCGCGGGAGACGACCGGTCGGTTGCCGCATGGCTCACGGCGGGCGTTTCAGGCCCGCTCCTCGAGCGGCTCGCGGAAGATCTCGTGGTGGGCACGTTGCCCGCCGGCGTGCGTGGTGGCGGACTGGCGGCCGTGGCGGCAACGCCCGAAGCCCTTCTCCTCGCCGAGGCGGTTGCCCGAATGCGCGAGCACGAGCGGCTTTCCGGCCGGTTCGACGTCGCCCTCAAGGCCGCCCGTCTCGAGGCGGCGCGCGAGTTGGCCTACGGGGCTGGTCACGAGATCAACAACCCGCTGGCCAACATCGCCACGCGGGCGCAAGCGCTGCTTCTCGAGGAACGGGATCCGGAGCGGCGGCGAAGACTGGCCACGATCGTGGATCAGTCGTTTCGGGCCCGCGACATGATCGGCGGTCTGATGCTGTTCGCTCGGCCGCCGAAGCCGACGGTGGCACCGGTGGACGTGGGCGGGATCATCGCCGCAGTCGCCGAGTTCGCCCGCAGTCAGGCCGGGCCCCGGGGAGTCGTTTTCGACAGCGTTCCTCCGGCGACGGAGATCGACGTGTTCGTCGACCGCGGCCAGATCGAGGAGGCCCTGCGGGCGATCGTGACGAACGCGATCGAGGCCGTCGGCAGCGGCGGGCGGGTGACGATCGTGGGCCGCGTCATCGACGAGGTCGTGAAATGGGGTGAGATCACGGTTGCCGACGAGGGCTGCGGAATGGACGAAGCCACCCTGCGCCGCGCCTTCGATCCGTTCTTCAGTGGCCGTGAGGCGGGCCGGGGAGCGGGCCTGGGTTTGTCGAAAGCATGGCGGTTTATCGAGTCCAACGGGGGCAGCGTGGCGATCGCCACGCTGCCCGGTGCGGGCACCACCGTTTCCGCGCGGTTGCCCGCCGACCGCGCCGGCAGAGTCGCCCCAGGTTCCCAGGTGTGACACGCCGGCGGGTTCGCTCCGAGACGCCCTTGTCGGTGCTTCCGGCTTTTCCTATCTTCTCACCGTCGATATCGCGGGCTCAGGGTTTGGAGCCTGAAAAACCGGAGCATGGATGTTCCTATGAGTCATGACGCGACGTCTGCCCGCGGGCGGACGCTGGGATTCGCATGGCGGGCGGCCGCGGCCGATCCCGTCGATCGGCCGGCATCTCTTCCATCATCCGTCGTGACGGAAGCCACGCTGCAGGTCGATCGAGTTCGCGGGGGCTGTCACGCCGGTCGCAAGCGGCATGAGTTGTTGCGGAGCGCGCTGAATCTTCCGGAGGCGAACCGGCCCGGCCGGCCCGGCTGTGATGCCGCCGCGGACGCGGCCTCGCGCACCGCCGCCTGGCTCTTCGACCGGCAGGAAAGAGACGGCCATTGGCGCGCCGCTCTCGAAGGAGACACGATCCTCGAAAGTGAATATCTGCTGATCCTGGCCTGGGCCGGTCGCACGGCGGATCCCCACGCCCGCGGCGCGTGCCGGCGGATTCTCGCCCAGCAATTGCCCTCCGGGGGCTGGGCGATTCATCCCGGCGGGCCGGCGGACGTGAGCGCGAGCGTGAAGGCGTATCTGGCGCTCAAGATCTTCGGGCACGACCCGGCGAGCGAGCCGCTGGCGCGGGCCCGGGCCGCGATCGCGGCCGTCGGCGGCCCGTGGGCCGTCAACAGTTTCACGAAGTTCTATCTCGCACTCCTCGGCCAGATCCCCTACTCCGAGTGCCCGGCGGTGCCACCCGAGATGGTGCTCCTGCCACGTTGGTTTCCGGTGAGCCTCGACCGCGTATCGGCATGGTCGCGGACGATGATCGTGCCTCTGTCGCTGATGTGGGCCTTCAAGCCCGTGCGGCACATCTCCGCCGATCGGGGGCTGGCGGAGTTGTTCGCGGGCGCTCCTCGGCCGCAGGTGCGGTCGCGGGATGGCTGGGCCATGTTTTTCCGCGGTGTCGATCGGATCATCAAGGCCTCGGATGCGTTCGGCCTGCGGCCGCTCCGGAGCCGCGCCGTGATGGCGTGCCGCCGTTGGATGCTCGAGCGGTTCGACGGCAGCGACGGGCTCGGGGCGATTTTTCCGCCGATCGTGTGGAGCATCGTCGCGCTGAGGGCGCTTGGGTGTGACGATGGTTCGCCCGAGGTGCGGGAGTGCTGGCGGCAGCTCGAGCGGCTCGTCGAGCCGCAGCCCGATGGCACGACGCGGCTCGAGCCCTGCCGGTCGCCCGTGTGGGATACGGCCATCAGCGTGCGGGCCCTCGCGGACGCGGCCGGGGGGGCCCACGAGAACGCGACGGCCGATGCGGCCCGCGTGGCGGAGGCCGTCGATTGGCTGCTCGATCGGGAGGTGCGGTCGGCCGGCGACTGGACGCAGTCGGCCGGCAGGGCTCCGCCGTCCGGCTGGTGCTTCCAATACGCCAACCGGTTCTATCCCGATGTCGACGACACTGCGATGGTGCTGATCGCGCTGGCCACGTGGCGAGAGGCGCTGGGTGAAGCCGCGGCGCGGACGCCCGTGGGCCGCCGCCGGCTCGAGCGGATCGCGGCGGCCGTTGCCCGGGCGGTGCCCTGGCTCGAGGCGATGCAGAACACCGACGGCGGCTGGGGCGCCTTCGACCGCGACAACGACTGCGAACTGCTGTGCCGGGTGCCGTTCGCCGACCACAATGCGATGATCGATCCAAGCTCCCCCGATCTCGCGGGCCGCGTGCTCGAGGCCTTCGGCCGGCTCGGCCTGCGGCCGGGGCACCGCTCCGTGGACCTCGGTGTGGCATATCTGCGGCGGGAACAGCGGCCCGACGGGGCCTGGTTTGGCCGCTGGGGCGTGAACTACATCTACGGCACGTGGCAGGCGATCGAGGGCCTGAGGGCCGTAGGGCTCGGTGCCGACGATCCCGCCGTGTCGTGCGGCGCCGACTGGCTCGCGAGCCACCAGCAGGCCTGCGGCGGCTGGGGCGAGAGTTGCGAAAGCTATGCCGACGAGCGGCGTGCCGGCGTGGGAACGCCCACGGCGTCGCAGACGGCCTGGGCCGTCGCCGGGCTCGTGGCGGCAGGGCGCTCCGGCAGCGACGAGGCGCGGCGCGGCGTGCGGTGGCTCGTGGAGCGGCAGAGAGAGGACGGCGCCTGGGAGGAACGCGAGTTCACCGGCACCGGTTTCCCGAAGGTTTTTTACCTGCGCTACCACTACTATCCGATCTACTTTCCGCTCATGGCGCTCGCCCGGTGGTGTGCGGCCCGGGAGTGGGCGCGCGGCGCCGAGCCCGCGCGGGAGCGGGTGGCATGAGCGTGCCCGTCGGACAGATTCTGGCCGTGCTGCGGCACGTGGCGATCCAGCGGCTACGGGGCAACCGGCGCTATCCGCTCGTGCTCATGCTCGAGCCATTGTTTCGGTGCAACCTCGCTTGCGGGGGCTGTGGCAAGATCCAGCATCCCACCGAGATCCTCCGCTCGCACCTCACCCCCGAGCAGTGCTTCCAGGCGGTGGATGAATGCGGGGCGCCGGTGATTTCGATTCCCGGAGGCGAGCCCCTGCTCCACCCGCAGATCGAGCAGATCGTGGCCGGGATAGTGGCCCGCAAGAAGTATCTCTATCTGTGCACCAACGCGCTCAAACTCCAGGAGATGCTGCCGCACTTCACGCCGTCGCCGTACCTCGCGTTTTCGGTGCACCTCGACGGCCCGCGCGAGGTGCACGACCACGCCGTGTGCCGCGAGGGCGTCTATGACGTGGCCGTGGCGGCGATCCGGGCGGCCCGCAAGGCGGGATTCCGCGTCACGACCAATTCCACGCTCTTTGCCGACGCCGACCCGGATCGCTACCGGAAATTTTTCGACGAGGTGATGGCGCTGGGCGTCGAGGGGATGATGGTGTCCCCGGGCTACTCCTACCAAAAGGCCCCCGACCAGGAGCACTTCCTGCGACGTCGCCGCAGCCAGCAACTCTTCCGGAGGATCCTGGCCGACGCGCCGGCGCGGTGGAAGTTCAACCAGTCGCCGGTCTTCCTCGAGTTTTTGAAAGGCTCCTGGGAACTCGAGTGCAGCCCCTGGGGCACGCCCACCTACAACCTGTTCGGCTGGCAGCGGCCCTGCTATCTGCTCGACGAAGGCTACGCACGGTCGTTTCAGGAACTGATGGACGATACCGACTGGAGCGGCTACGGGCGGGCGAGCGGCAATCCGAAGTGCCAGGACTGCATGGTCCACTGCGGCTACGAACCGGCGGCCGTCGAAGCCACGCTCGGGTCGCTCGGCGGCCTGCTGGCGACGGCGAGGCTGATGTTCTTCGGGCCGCCGCGGGCGGAGCCGATGCCCGAGCCGGCTCCGGCTCCCCTGTCGCAGCCGGCCGTCCAAGCCAACGGTTTGCCGACGCTGCCGATTCTCGATCGCGTCGCGTAGCGAATCGTCAACTGCGGGCGAAGCGGGCCGCTTCGAGCGCCGCGCCACGGGCGCCGGCGGTGTCGCCGTTGGGGATCACGTGGATGGGAATTCCGGCCTGTTCCGCGCGTTGGGGAGGCATGGCGGAGCGGATCTCGTCGAGGAACCAACGCTGGAATTCCGGTGTCGCTTCGATCGCGCCGCCGCCCACGACGAGCGCGTCCGGATCGAAGACGTTGATCATCTCGTCAAAGAACAGCCCGAGCGCTCGCGCCTGCACCCGGAAGATTGCCCGGCACAGAGCGTCGCCTGCAGCCGCCAGGCCGCGCACCTGCCTGGCGGCCTCGGCCGGGTCGAGGCCCGCGAGGCGGTGGTCGGGATGCCGCCGCAGAAAAAACGGGAGCAGCGTGCGGCGGATCGCCGTCAGCGAGCAGAGCGACTCGAGGTCGCCTGTGCGGCCGCAGTTGCATGTCGGGTCGAGGCCTTCGAT
>Ga0214923_10009420_pt1 | contig 10177 bp, 7 predicted proteins | sample LL1510_MetaG_FD_177993 | JGI IMG/M metagenome (GOLD analysis project Ga0214923, IMG submission 177993) | Freshwater microbial communities from Lake Lanier, Atlanta, Georgia, United States - LL-1510 | ecosystem: Environmental > Aquatic > Freshwater > Lake | place: USA: Georgia | collected 2015-10-15
ACAAGCGAACAAGGATGGAACGCCATGGCGAACAGCCCACCCAGCCGAGAGTGCGGAATACCCGACATTCTATAACGATCCTGCACCCACTCATGCAATCAGTTTCTATCGACAGGGTTGCCCTGTTTGAGTACGCCCCCATCTCTGATCCAACTGGGCTCTTCGCCAGACAGCGAGTGAGCCTGCTCGCAGGCCGGGGATTCGCCGGGCGAACCGGCCGGTGATGTCCACACCGCGATTCCGCCGTGATTGCCGGGAAAACACCGCCGGCCGGCGACAGGCCCTTGCCTCACCGCGGGCGGCGGGCGACGGTTGGTCGCCGAGGCAGCCGGGAGAGCGTTTCGCTCGCCCGAAGGCCCCTGGCGATTTTCTCGGAAGACGAGTTGCTGGCAGCTTCGCCTGTTCGCGGAGCCCCGGCGCAGCGTAGGCCGAGTGGGCGAACGCTTTCGGGCGTTTCCCCACCCGGCTTTTTTGTTGCGCCGAAACGCAGTTTGGCGCCGGTGGGCGCAGCGGACGCCGTCGTACGGCCCTCTCTCAGGGAGCAAGCTCCATGCGGTTCCTCACGTATCTGTCTCGCAGTCTGCTTCTTTCCACGACCGCCTCGGCCTTGGCGGTGGCGGCCGTCGCTTTTGCACCCCGCCCGGCGGCAGGCGACGTGGTCTTCATGGCATCGGGCACCTCCCGCCTCGGCACACCGGTGGCGTTTCAGGCCCTGCTCTCCATCGACGGAGACAACCTGGAGATCGTGCTCGACAACCTGTCTCCCAAAGACACGACCGGCGCGGCCGACGTTTTGACCAGCTTCTACTTCGACATCTGGAACGGCACCGATCGGCCGCAGCTCGCATACGAGCGGGCGAGCGGCCACGTATATCAGGTGAAAAAGGGGCCCGGCGACGACGAGCCGGTCTATTACACGCCGCAGATGCCCCCCCTGCCCGCCGCCGACAAACCGAGCAACCTGGTGGCAACGGAAAAAGGCGATGCCTCCTGGCAGTTTTTGCGGATGGATCCCGAGGCTGCCCCACATCTCGGCTTTGGGATCGGCACGGTGGCCAATAATGCCCTGTCGCCCAACGGCTTCGCACCCGCGGTCGTGGGGCCCGCGTGCAAGGACTTGATCAACTTCGGGATCTATCGCCTCAACGACCCCGAGAAGGGCGACATCGCCCCCGACGGCGTCCTCGACAACAAATTCCTGGTGCAGAACACCGCCACGTTCAACTTCGCCGGCGTGGGCAAATACTCGGAGAAAGACATCCGACCCACGGCGGTGTTCGGGCTCGGCACGCGGCCGGATTCGATCGTGGTGGTGCCGGAGCCGGGTGTGGTCGTGATCGCCAGCATCGCCCTGCTGGCGGTGTGGCGAGCGCGGTGGCGCCGGAAGGCAGGCCGGGAGCCCGCCCCACCGACGACAGGCTGAAGGCTGTCCTCCCCTCGGCGACGAGTCGTGGCGGCATCTTCGCCCGCTGGCACCGCGCGAAAGCGGTCAAGCGGGCCCCGGCCGTTCCGCTCGAGCGGTCACCAGCGGCGGAACGGGTCGTAGATCCGCAGCGTCAGGAGCATCTCGTTACACGCGAGGCCCGTGTCCACCGGATCGAGCTTCACGAACTCGGCCAAGGGGCCCGTTACCGTCGTTCTCCCAAGGCCAACTTGATAGAACCTGTAACCGAGGTCGAGCGTGATCCGCTCGTGCAACGCGTAGAGCACGCCCGCGCCCACCTGCCAGGCAAACTCGGTGTGTCGGTCACGGGCGTACAGAAGTGGCGGCTGGCCGGTGAGGCCCGCGTTGAAATTCAGCCCATAGCCGCCCGCACCGATGCCGCCGCCGCCGTAGATCCCGAGTTTGTCGGTGATCGAGAAATCCCGCCAGCCGTTGACCATGGCCGACCAGTTGTCGGTCACCTGGAGGTCGGCCGACGCGAGGCCCAGCGGGGTGGCACCCTGCCGGTCGATCGAGAACTGGTCGCGGTAGCGGCCCTCGAACTCGAGTCGAACCTGTCCGTTCGTTCGGGCAAACGCCATGCCGCCGGCGCCACCGGCGGTGAACAGATTGCCGTTGACCAACGGTTGGTACTCTTCGTCGACCAACGTGGCCCACGACGTACCGACGATCGGGGCCAGGTAGAACCGATTTTCGTCGGTGAACAGTTCCTGCCCGCGGCTGCCGGCTGCCCAGGCGGCCATCAGCATCCCCGTCAGAATCGTGGTGCGCATCCTCATGAAACACTCGCTCCCGGTGGTGAACCGTCGCGTCGACGCTGCATCCGTGCAGGCCCGACCCCCCATCACAAACCTCATCGGGCGGCCGGCCCGACGAGACGATTCGGCCAGCATGGTGCCCGCGCATTCGGTACGACCCGCACCGCCCTGAGGGGCCGCGCGCCCCGGCGAAAGGGCAGGTCGGCCAGCTACTTTTTTCCGACGAGCGTCGCCTGAAACGCGACCAGTTTCCAGATGCCGCCCTGCCGCAGGAAGATCCGCGTCCAACGGGTCTCGCCCGCAAGCGAGCCGGTCGCATCGTCGGACACGATGCCGGATCGCCCCGTCAGGACCGCCGTATCGCCGTAGAGCCGAACCGTGACGTCGGTCGACTTCAGTCTGTCGTCGTTGACATTCGGCTCCGCCTCGTCCTGCTTGACGCTCGCGAGAAACTGGCCACGGTCGGAGACGACGCCTTTCGGCCGAGTATGAACATAAACCGGAGAGAGCACCTTTTCGAGAAAGGCGACGTTCGTCCTCGACGACGGCAGTCTGGACATCGGCGGTGAGCTGCTTCAAGTCGCGCTCGTCGCCGGCCACGTCGGCCGGTCCCGACCTGCTTCGCCCGCCGGGGTTCTCCCCAGGGCTCAGTCGGAGATGGCATGCCGTCCACCCTGGGCCGCGCGGCCTCTGAGCCCGTTCAGGAACGCCTGCTCGTGCTGCTTTGGGTCCCACACCAGGAGCACGGCGAGGAGGCCGTAGAACGGCAGGTGCCCGATCAGCTCGAGCCAGTTGAAGTGGGTGAGGGTAAGGTTGAAGGGAAACCAGGCGATCACGATGATCAGCCGGATGAAGATCCCGAACGCCACCCAGATGCCGACGAGCAGCTCCACGGCCCCGGCGCAGATCGCGAACACGGAGTTGGAGAGCGGGATTCCGAAAAGGTGGGTGAAGTTCACCCGATGCACTTCGAGGAACTTCTCGGCCAGGGCCGGATTGCCGAGTTTCTCCGTGAACGCGACCACGATCAGGCTGACACCCAGCCCGATCCTGGCCGCCTGCAGGGCATGACGCTGCAGGCGGGGTGACGGCTCAAGCGCCGGAAACAGCAGCCGGTCGATCGACCACGGCCCCCGACCGCAGAGCCAGAAAAAGCCCGCCAGGCCGAGGAAGTGGGCGTTTTCCAGCATCGGCTCGAGGCCGAAGCACAACCCCCCGGCCAGCCAGACGACGCCGAGCAGCGCGGCCGCCAACCGGGTGAATCCGCCGTAGAACAGTGCCAAGGCGATGCCCGTCTGCATCAGACCGAGCACGTACTTCGACCAGCCCTCGAGATCGTTGTTGGGCGAGAGCCACTCGCCGTTGACGCCGCAGACGAGCAGCGGAACCGCCGTGTGGATCCCGAGGATGAAGGGCACCCAGCCGTAGAACATCGCCAGGCTGTCCTGCGTCGCGCCGAACTGCTCCGGCCCCGGGAGCAGCGTCCGCCGGTCCCGCGACACGAACGCGGCCCACGCCAGCGTGCTCACGATCACGACCGCCAGGATCAGCGAGAGCGGCAGCGGTTCGGTCGCCCGCCAGAGGGTGAGCTCGGGAAGATCGCCGTCGAGAAACCACTTCTCGTGGGCAAAGAGCGGAGCGAAAGCGTGCATGCGGCGGCTCCTGGCGGGCGACTCGGCCTGCTTTGGCTCGGTCGCCCGGCGCGAGTTTACCCGGTTCGATTCCCCAGGCGTATCCTCGGCACGCCGTCCGGCCGGGACGGTGTTGCTGAACCGTCCGGTCAATAGTTGATCTGAAACTGGAACCGCAGCAGGTCGCCCTGAAACTGGGCGTACTGGCCGTTGATCAGGATCGGGGCCTTGCCCGAGGTGTTCGTGCGATTGACCCAGTCGTATTCGCAGGTGAGCTCCATCTGCGGCGTGATCTGCCACTCCAGGCCGAGGTCGAACTCGCCGAGATAGGTGTTGGGGGAGTTCCGTTCCCAGATGAAGCCGCCCCGGCCGGTCTGCCAACGGAAGTAGGGAAACAGCCGGCCGAGGCGTTCCGTGTCGACCTTGTAATTGACCAGCACGTAGCCGCCCGACACGGGCTGGCTGGAGATGGTCGGCGGGTTCGCCTTCGACACGTTGTTGAGGCTCGAGAGTTGGGGCCCGAGGCCCACGTTCCACTCCGCCGTCACGCCCAGTCGCTGCGGGTAGTAGACGAAGGTGGCGCAGATCCGCTGGTCGAGGACGCCGTTGGAATCGGAGACCACCACCGGCTTGTAGCTGTTCGGCCCGATCTTGATGTCGGCCAGCGTGGGCACGTAGTTGCCGACATAGGCCTGCACCCCGGCCTCCACCACCTGGTCGTTGTCGAACTGGTAGGGCGAGTTCAGCCGCATCACGAAGTGCATGTTGTTGTTCTGGTCGAGCGTCGAATTCCCCTGGCCGTTGTAGCAGCCGATCCCGAACACCCCGTAGTTTCCGGAGCCCTTCAGCCCCTCGTCGAGGACGTACTTGTAGAGGTCCTGGGCGTCGATCGGAGTCCAATAGTAGAACACGCCGAGGCCGCGCTCGCTCTTGGTGGCGTTGATGAAGTCGGCCCGGTCGAGCGGCAGGCGGTTGGAGCTCGATTGCAGGTTATCCCAGCCGTACGGCACCTTCGACTGCCCGACACGGATGCGGTGCACCTTGTCGGTGGTGATGTAGCAGTCGCCGTAGCAGTCCCGAAGCTGGGCGTAGTTGATGGCGCCTGGATCGGACACACCGCTGAGCCCCGAGGCGAAATCGGGCTGGATATAGATGTAGAGGTGATCGCTGATGTCGCCGGAGAAGATCAGCCGGCAACGGCGGATGTAGAAGTTGTTGTTCGGCCCCACCGACTTGTCGTTGGGATGATACGGACCGGCCCCATCGGGGTCGTACCACAGCGTGCTGTTGATGCGAAACTGGGTGTAGCCGCGGATGTTGATTTTCTCATACCACTCCTTTTCGCCCGAGTGGTCGTTCCCGCCGGCGGTCTGTTCGTCCACGGTTTCGATCGCGGGGTCCTGGATGTTGCCGAACCGCCGCCCCAGCTGGCGCGCGAACGATTCGTCGTCCGGACTCACCGCGCGGCCGCTTCCCGGGCTCGCCCCCGCAGTCATCTCATCGACCGTCTCGACGGCCGGATCGCCGATCTGCGCGAGCATGGTGGCGGGATCGAAGTCCACCCGGGGCGGGTCGGACTCGTTTCGGTCGGACGGTTCCTCGGGGAGCGTCACAACCTGGTTGGCCTGCGAGGGGAGACCGGCCAGGGCCATCGCGACCACTGCCGCCCGGCACGAGGCCGCCAAGACACTCACGCCACGCCACGTGGGGCACCACGATGCCGCGCAGGGAACGCCATGCATCGGAGATTCTCGCGGGAGCGAAACGCGTGTCTCGAAGGCGCGGAGGTGCAACGGCGCGTCACGGCCTGCCCAACCAGCACGCTTCCCTCAATCGGATCAGCCGGGGCCGTAACTTGTTCGCGTTGCGAGGCCTGGGACGGATTTCACACTCCGCACCCCCCATCGGAGTAATCGGAACACTTCCCTGGCTTGCCCGGGGGATCCGTCCTGCCGCCCTTCCACCTCGCCGCACGGATCAGGAGGGGCCAGGGCCTCGGGCGTCAGGCGAGCACCGCCGCGATCGGCTTGCCACCGCCGCCAATCTTGAAGGGGCGGCCATTGGGAGCCTCGAACTCCTTCTCGTAGGGCAGACCGCTGGCGGCGGCGATCGTCGTGTTGAAGTCCTCGATGCTGACGGCATCCCGCTCCGGGCTCCGGCCCTGGGCGTCGGAGGCGCCGTGGACCACGCCCCCCTTCACACCCGCACCGGCCAAGACACACGAGAAGACGGCGGGGTGATGATCGCGCCCCGCGTTGTCGTTGACCTGGGGCGACCGCCCGAACTCGGTGCCCAGCACCACGAGCGTCGAGGCGAGCAGACCGCGGTCGTCGAGATCACCGAGCAAGGCGGCCATCGCCCCATCGAGCTGGCCGGCCTTCTCGGGAAGCTCCTCGAAGATCTCCCGGTGCATGTCCCAGCCACCCAGCTCGACCTCGACGCACCGCACGCCGGCCTCCACGAGCCGGCGGGCCAGCAGACAGCCCTGGCCGAACGGCGAGTCGCCATACATCGCGCGGAGTTTCTCCGGCTCCTTGGCGATGTCGAACGCCTCCAGGTCGACGCTGCCCAACAGGCGGACGGCATCCTTGTACATCTGGTTGTAGGCCTCGATCTGCTGGCCCTTGTAGGTCTGCTTGAAGTCGCGGTCGATCCGGTCGGCCAGGGCCAGCCGGCGTTCGAAGTTCGTCTGCGACAGATACGCGGGCCGCACCGTGTTTTCCAGGCCGAGCGTCGGGTCGGCGACCGGAACGGGCGTGACGGCCGGGTCGAGGAACCCGCAGCCCGGGTGCTCGTTGCCGTTGCCCACGAGGACGTAGCCGGGCAGGTCACGGCTCCGCTTGCCGCTCACGTGCAGCGCCCACGAGCCCATCGAGGGATGGCGGATGCTCGCGATCTGCGGGTAGGACGTCCGCAGCAGATAGGTGCCCTGTTCGTGGGCCCCGGTTTCCGTCGTCATCGAGCGGATCACGGCGAGCTTGTCGGAGAGTCCGGCCAGCTTCGGAAGATGCTCGCCAAACACGACTCCCGGCGTCTTCGTCTGGATCGTCTTGGTCTCCCCCTGCTCTGCGCGGCCCGGCTTCGGATCGAAGGTGTCGATGTGGGTCATCGCCCCGCGCATCGTCAGGTAGATGATGTTGACGCCGTTCTTCGCCGTCTGCCGGGAGGTGTCCGCCGCGGCGAGGCTGCCGGCCAGGCGATCCAGCACGGTGACGCCGAGCGCCATGCGGGCGCCATGGCCGATGAGCGCCCGGCGGGAGAGCCGAGCGTCGCGGCCGGCGGCACAGACGGGCGTTGGACGGGCCATGGACGGACAACCTCCGGGCGAGACGCCCCTACTGGATGAAGATGAACTCACGCGTGTTGAGCAGCGCCCAGATCACGTTGCCGCAGCCCGTCGCCGGGTTCTCGGCGGTCGTGAGCTCCTGGATCGCGAAGCGGCGATCCTCGGGCGAGGGCCGATGGGACAGCACCGACAGGAACACGACGTCGATCGCCTCCTCGGGCCGGTGAGCGGTCACGTTGTCGTAGATCACGGAGCCCCGTTCGAGCATGCTGTGGGTGATCGGGCCGTTGAACATGGCCAGGATCTGGGGAATCGTCGCCACCTGCCGCGCGGCCTCGATCGCCTCCCGATCGCTCTGGCCGAACTGCCGGAGAAAATGCCCCAGCGGCAGCGGCGCCGGGATCTCACTGGCCCGCACCAGCAACTGGCCCCGATAGCCACAGATCTGCTGCATCCGCCGGAGATAGCCGCGGCCATACGCATCCATGAACTCATCGCACTGCCGTTCCACGTCCTCCACGCGGGCCTTGCCGAGGTCGAGGCTCACCGCCGAGGCGATCTGCTCGGGCGTCGGCCGCTGAACGCTCCAGGCGTTGCGGGCGACGAGCGTGAGGATCGAGTCCCAGAGCTGCTCGGCCGTCATCCGTCGCAGGGCCGGCGCAGTGAACCGAAACGGCGCCGCCGACGTGGGATCGTAGGCGACGGCCCGCCGCTGATAGGCGTCGGTCGAGACGATGATCCGAACGAACTCTCGGAGGTCGAACTCGAGCCGCAGCATCTCGTCGGTGAGATGCTCGAGCAGCGCCGGAAAACTGGCCGGGTTCTCGTCCCGGAAGTCGTCGACCGGCTCCACCAGGCCGACCCCCATGAGTTTTCGCCACATCCGATTGGCGATCGTGCGGGCGAACTGGCGATGGTCGTGCGTGACCACCCACGCGGCGAACTGCTCGCGGCCGGCCGCGGTGGCGGCCGTCGCCGGCACGTCGCCCCAGAGCACCTTCGGGGTCACCACCGAGAGCGGTTCGGCGTCGTCATACTGGTAGTCGTGCGGCAGCTTCAGCGGGGCGTCGGCAAAGCTCACGGCCGTGGCGTTGGCCCGCACGAAGCGGGTCAGCAACGCAGCCTTCTTGTCGTCCTGCTTGCGGATCTCGCCGATCAGCCTGCGGACATCCCCGCCCGGCACTTCCTTTCCCTTGGCGGAGATCCGCCCGCTGCCGGCCACCATCCGCGTGCCCGCCGTCAGCGCAGCCAACTCGTAGAACTGCTTCTGGGTCCACTGGTCGAAGGGGTGATCGTGGCACTGCGCACAGCCGATCTGGGTGCCGAGAAACACCCTCACGGTGTTGTCCACGTAGGGCAGTGGCATGCCCTCGTCGCGCAACTGGTATCCGACCGCCGGGTTCTCCCAGAGGCGGCCGTCGGCGGTGAGCATCTCGTAGACCCACGTGTCGTACGGCTTGTTCGTGCGGATCGCATCCTTGACGTAATACAGGTAGGGCTCGAACGGCAGCGTCTTGCTGGGGCGTTCTTGAAGCCTGAGGATGTCGGCCCAGAAGTTGTAGAAGTGACTGACGTAATCCGGGCTCTCGAGCAGCCGGTCGATCAGCTCCGCGCGTTTCCGTCGATCCTTCGACGACAGAAACGCCACCGCCTCTTCGTAACTGGGAATCCGGCCCCCGAGTTCCAGATGGATCCGGCGCACGAACTGCTCGTCGGTGAGGCGGGCGGACGGCTTGGCGGCGTGCTCCTTCCAGTGGTCGACCAGGAGCGCGTCGATCTTCGCGGCCGCGTCCGCCACCGCGGCGCGACCGTCCCGGTCGACCTTGGGGAGCGTCATGACGCTGCCCTGGGGCGATGCCATCACGGCCTCGGGAAGCCGGAGCGGCGTAGCCTGCTGGCGATTTCTGGCAGCCGCCTTGGGAGGGGCGGCGGGGGCCACCGCCGGGCCCGCCACGAGTGCCAGGGCGGACAGTACGATCCAGCGGGACGGCCTTCGGATCGGGCTGACGGCGGTCATTGGATCGCCCCCTCGAGGATTGGACTGGCTGCGGACCGCACCATGAAGTGTAGGACGGTCAACCGGCCTTCCGCAACCATCGAGACCAGCCCCGCCATGAACCCCAGCCGCCGACACTTCCTCCACGCCACCAGCGCCAGCTTCGCCGGGCTGGCGCTCGACACCCGCCTGCTCGCGGCCGAATCGGTGGCGAGCGATGTCTGCGTGTACGGTGCGACGGCGAGCGGAGTCGCCGCGGCGCTCGGTGCCGCCGACGCGGGGGCGAAGGTGATCATGGTGGAGCCGTCGCGCTGGCTCGGCGGCATGAGTGGCGGCGGCCTGAACGCCATCGACTGGGGTTCCCGGCGCTCGGTCGGCAGGATGGCGACGAAGCTTCTGATCGAGAACGACGACGTGGCGATGCGAGCGCTCTACCGGTGCGAACTCGCCCACCGCGGCATCCCGGTGATCCACGAGCATCGTCTCGCGGCGGTCACGAAGGAGGGCGTGAGGATTCGCTCCCTCACGCTCGATCACGCGCCGCCGGACAGGCTCGGCTGCCCCAGCGAGAAGCCGGTGACGGCGAACGCGAAGACCGTCTCCGCGCGGGCGTTCATCGACTGCTCGTACGAGGGCGATCTGCTGGCGAAGTCGGGGGTGAGCTACACCTGGGGGCGTGAATCCCGCGAGGAATACGGTGAGTCGCTCGGCGGCGTGCGGCCCGTCTTGATGCGGTACGCCATCGATCCGTACGTGAAGCCGGGCGACCCGAAGAGCGGCCTGCTGCCGCTGCTGCAGGACATCCGGATCGGTCCGCTCGGCAGCGCGGACAGGCTCACGATGATGTATGCCTTCCGCTGGGTGCTCACGAAGCAGGACCCGATCCGGATCGAGAAGCCCGCCGACTACGATCCGCGCCGCTACGAGATCTTCCGGCGCGGTTTCCGCCAGGGCGTGGAGATGCGCGCGGGCCGCAAGATGCACGTGCTCGGTGAGTACACCGAGAACAACGGCTGGGGTGTCTTCGGCGGCAACTCCAGCCGCGCCCTCTGGGCACAGTCC
>Ga0214923_10009421_pt1 | contig 10177 bp, 9 predicted proteins | sample LL1510_MetaG_FD_177993 | JGI IMG/M metagenome (GOLD analysis project Ga0214923, IMG submission 177993) | Freshwater microbial communities from Lake Lanier, Atlanta, Georgia, United States - LL-1510 | ecosystem: Environmental > Aquatic > Freshwater > Lake | place: USA: Georgia | collected 2015-10-15
CCACCTCTTCCGGCTACCAGTGGTGAGCCAACGAGCATGCAGAGCAGCGCAAAAACAAGAGAATTTCTTAGAAAAGACACGATTTTAACCTTCCATTTCCCCGGTCTGTTCTGATTCTAGTTCCTTGCTTTAACCCTACTAAAAAGTGGGGGCAGAAAGCAATAAAAAGGCCCTAAACTACGGCCTTAAGTCCTTCTTGGTAGAGTTGCTCAACGTATGGCCAGTTAATGACTGACCACCAGGCAGTGACGTAGTCCATCCGCTTATTTTGGTATTTGAGGTAGTAGGCGTGCTCCCAGACGTCCAGCCCCAGAATAGGGAATAGGCCAAGCGCCAGGGGGGTGTCTTGGTTTGCTGTGGAGGTAACCACCAGCTTTTTATCCTTGTTGAGGCATAGCCAGGCCCAGCCACTGCCAAAGCGTGATTGTGCGGCTTTGTTGAACTGTTCTTTGAAGGATTCAAAACTGCCCAAGGAGGCATTAATCGCTTCTGCCACCACGCCGTTAGGACGCTCTTGCGCGTTGGGAGCCATCATCAGCCAAAAGAGCGTGTGGTTAAAATGCCCGCCAGCATTGTTTTGCAGCCGTGTGCGGACGCTTTCTGGGAGGCTCTGCAGGTTGGTCAACAGTTCTTCCAGGGTGTACTTTTGCAGGTCTGGGGCTTCTTCCAGCGCTTTGTTGGCGTTGTCGATGTAGGCCTGATGGTGCTTAGTGTGGTGAATGCGCATGGTCGCTTCATCAATGTGTGGCTCAAGCGCTTTGTAGTCGTATGGCAAGGGTGCGAGGGTGAAGGGGTACTTAAGCCCTAAAATGGTCATCTTTGTTGGTTTCATGGATAGTTCCTTAGTTGGTGTAGTGCGATAATAATGCCAACCGATGCAGGCTGCCAGACTGAGCACGGCGCCGGTGGCAAAACGGAAAAGTGACATAACCTACTCCTTTTTAAGTAGAGCAGGAGTATAGCGACGATAGCGCTTTCGAGCAATGGAGCGGCGGGTAAAAGAAAAAGGGGGAAGGCAATATCCTTCCCCCTCCTAGTCCCTTTGTGCGGCAAAATGCGTCTATTGAGCGGGTTTTTTATCTGGACCGTATTGCTCGCTTAGTGTCTGGTAGGCACCGCTAATCTTTTTGAACCTCTCTCCAGCTGAAGCATCCGGGTTTTTGTCTGGATGCCATTGCAAGGCTAATGAGCGATAGGCGCGTTTGATGCTTTGCCAAATGTCATCCGCTGCTTTGGCTAAAATATCGGCGGCTAAGCCCAGCTCTGTAAGAGCCGCCATGATGGTTGTCTGGTCAATCTGCTGCCGCGCTGGGTTATTTGCCTCTTCTGCCCCTGCATCGGACGTTGGCCTGCTGAGGGCTTCTTGAGCCTGCTGATTTCTTCTTTCATAATCTGTCAGGAGAGCCTCTATAAAAAAATGAATCTCTGGTTGGGACCGCTTAATGTTCTCTATTTTAACAGCCCCCTTACATACTTCTAAATCCGCCTGTAGGAGAGTAATTTTTTGTGTGGCTATTAGATCAGTAGCTGCTTCAAGCTTCTTAACCTTTAGCAAGAAATAATGTATGCGTGCTCTATTTATTGCCAAAGTTCGCATCAAGCCATTCTCGTGGGTATACAGGATGATCTGTTGATTTATCGCTCGTGCTGCTGCCAGCAGAGCAGCGTCGTATGTAGCCCATGGCTGTGATGGGTCAACCTTCTTCCATAACGCATTTATTTGGGTTGTTTCCTCAAGAAAGGCATGTAGTTTGAATAAATAGGACGTGAACTCATCCTCATCAGCTTCTTTCATTTCTTCGTTATTATTTTCCTCGAACGCTAAAACTTCCCGCACAATCCCTGGTAATTGACTTTGCTGAGCCAGCGTAAGCTGAGGGGTCTCTTTCAAGTGCAGGAAGGTTTTCAGAGGGGTCTGTAGGCAGAGCACCATAGTTTTCATCTTCAAGAGGCGCACAGTAATCTCCTGAATCTCCTTTTTGATCAGGGGGTAAGTCTTCTGTTTCAGCTCTGTGGATTCACTGTCAAACCTTGTTGCCGTGCTTGTATCCTCGCTCCAGCCTCCCTTCTGCCACAATCTGTTTGATTCTGCGGAAATTAACCCAGATGCCTGCATTGTGGCTTGCTCAAAGGTCTTTTGTAAAAGCCCATCAATCTCTCCAATTGTTTTTGGAGATAGCAGGGGAGATTTCCCGGAGGTTCTCTGCTCGAAGAGCTGTTCTACCACCTTGTTCAATTCGTCTAGAAAGATTCTCCGGGGGCTACTGGTATTGCCCTTTGTGCTGACTGATTCTTTGAATTGGCCCAGGGCAAACGAGGAAGCTCTTGGTGAAGTTGTGGATTATCTACCGTGATTCGGCGCTCTTCTGCAGCGTAGGCAATCGAGCTTGAGGCAGCCACCAGCCAAAAGAGTAGCAGATAGCGTTTGTAGCAATCTAGAGTCGTACTAAAGAAAAACATGAAACAATCCCCCATTTTTCAGATAAAAATAACCTATTTGTATTTTATCTGATCGGGGCAAGGAAAAGATAGACTTTGATTATGAAAACCTATGCCTCTACGTGCGCCATGTCTCTGGTTAGTTGGGCTGCACGGTCAACAAAATCACCACTAAAGCCTTCAGCACGCAAGATTTCCAACGCGATGTGTTGGTGAGAAGCTCCGCGGGAAAGTTTGTGCGGGTAGCTAAAGCTTCCATCAGGGCTGACGACCACGCTTACATTCATGTTCGTAAATGCATCAGTGGTCTGCTCTAGCTCGGTGAGTGGGGCAAAATGCGTTGCTACCAGGCAGATGCATTTGTTAGAGCGGCTAATCGCTTCAGCCAGGGTCTTAGCCGAGGCGCAGCCTTCAATCGGCGTGGTGCCGCTGAACATTTCGTCAAAAATAAAGAAACCAAACTCCCCGGGAGCCGCGTTTGTGATTGTGCGTAGCAGGTCTAATGCCCGCTTTACTTCAGCTTTGAAGAGTGAGTTACCGGCACCCAAATCGTCATTGATGTTCAAATACGTTTTAATGTGCTTAAACGGCGTGAAGCGAAGATTTTTTGCCGGGGCTATGCCTACGGTTTGTCCAAGTACAATGCTTAGGCAGAGAGCCTTCATGGTGGTTGATTTGCCGCCAGCATTAGGGCCGGTGATTAGCACGTGGGGGCGTGCCCCATGTTCATTCAGCATCAGGCTATTTGGTACGGCGTTTTCATGGATGAGTGGATGCCAAAACTCTTCTGCTGCGACAACAGGCTTATGGTAGTCGGTGAGGAAGGTTGGCAGGCACCAGCGGTCCGGCTGGTTGATCAACTGCGTTGCCCCTGCGGTTAACGTGTCAAGCCGTCCCAGGGCTACCACGCATGCTTCAATTTTATCCCTTTGTGCCAGAAAACTAGCAAAGAAGCTGAAGAACATGCCGGTGTTGCCAAAAATAGCGCCGTCTTGCTCCGCTGCTTGGAAAATAGGGTTTTTACTGAAAGAGAATAGATGGCGCAGCGCCGGGTCGGTTTGTGCTGAACGCAGTGCTGCACAATCGCTGCCCATGAGCAGGTTGTGCTTTGCTAAAACGCTGATTAAATCGTCCAAAGCGCTCAGTGCCCGTCCAGTATGGTAAATAATTTTGCGGTAGGTGTGGAAGTAAACGCGCAGGCCGCGGGCCTCCTGGAGCGCTTCAATGGCACGGTGGCCGCAAAAGCCCGCAGCCAGTAGCGCCACAATGCCGCGCAGGGTTGGATTGGTAAGCCAGCGGAAGGGGTAGAAAATGATCCCGGCATCACCGATGTGCTGGTCATAACCTAGGCGGTCAAGTTCCGGAATTGCAAGCTGCGTGAGGGCTGTAACGCCGTAGGCGCTCAGCATACAGCAGGCCAGTGCTTGCAAAACGCCTTGGTAGTAACGGCTGCCAATGCTGCTTATGACGCTAAATTGCAAAGCTGGCTCGCAGGTGTTAACTGCTTCAAGCATGCTTCCGTGGCGGAAGTACACATTGCGCTGCAGATCATTGGTTAGGTGATCTTTAAAATCCCAAAAAGCCAGCAGCATGGGCTCGTGGACGGCAAAAGCAGTCAGTGCTTTTTGCACATCGGCATACAATGTTGGATGCTCAACGAGGTGCCTGATCAGAGTCTGGCGCGCCTGGAGCACCGCAATGTCGATTGTTGGTTGTGTCAGCGTGATGCATGTGCTGACGTGACCTGCCTGGGTGAGCGTGGGGAAGGCTGCTTGAGCTACATATCGCGTTTTATCTGCCTGACCGCAAAGCAGGTTCAAGTCTTGCCAAACCTGCATGTTTTCTTTGTTAGCAAGGCGTGGTGGTCTAAGTCCGGCGTCATGCGATTTGAATAAATTGAACGTAAGCCACCGGCGCTCCCAAGGGCTTGGGTTAACGGTGTTTTCGTACAGCTTGGTAGCGTATTCTTCCAGTGACCAGGAGCTCCAATTGATAGGCTTTTCCGTAAGCGTTTGGTTATTGAATGTCCAGATGAGATGGGCATGCGTACTGTTCCAGAGCGCACGTTTTGCTGCAATGGCCGCATCAAAGTCTTCCTGGCTAGCGTAAGCAGGCAGGACGCTGGAAAAGAAGCAAAAAACTAAGATGCGTAGCAACTGCATGTAGGATCCCCTGCGTGTTAGTGCATGGGAAACATAGCAGAGCGGTAAGAAAAAGCAAAAAACCTACTTGGTGCGGCTAAAGAGCGTTAAAACAATTGTAATGACTGCGCAGAAGGCTGTGCCCCAAAGCAGCTCAGTAAAAACGATGTGGGATGGCCAGTTTTTGAACACCGCGTAGTTGGTCAGCCCATACGATCCGTACACCACGAGGCCATACAGGCCGCCTTCTATTGCCGCATCGCGCAAAGAAGCCTTGAAGGTTTTGGGCAGGACAAAATGGACGATGCCCACAACCATGATGAACCAAACGCCTATTGCGGCAATCCACTGTGCGGGACGCATCATTTCAGGCGAAAGCATAAAGCTTGAAAAGGCTTGCAAATAAAGATGCTTGGCTACAAAGCCGATCCATAGGCTATCGAGTAGAATTGCAACCATAACGCCTACGAATAGCTGCATAGATAGGCAGTGGGAGGGGGTATTTTTACTCATTCAAAACTCCTTTTCTCTCCATAAAAAAAGGGCCGACAGTGACGTCGGCCCTTGATTCTTAAACAAGCTCTGGGAAAAAGAGCTTGAGTTCTGTTTGCGCAGTTTCTGGCGCATCCGAACCGTGGGTGGCATTGCTGCCAACATTCACGCCAAATACCTTGCGAAGGGTGTTAGGCGCGGCCTTTGCAGGATCTGTTGCACCCATCAAATCACGCCATGCTTGGATAGCATTTTCTTTGCGCAGTGCAAGCACAACGCATGGGCCTGAAGTCATGAATGAAACGAGCTCACCGAAAAAGGGGCGTTCACGGTGGACAGCATAGAACTGCTCAGCTAGCGTTTGAGACATGTGTATCTTTTTCATGCCTACAATCGTAAAGCCTTCTTGCTCTATGCGATCGATGATTTTACCAGTATTGTGAGCCTGTACAGCGTCAGGCTTAATGATTGCGAACGTTGTTTGCATCATTGTTGTTACTCGCTCTTGTTGTTTTTCATATGCTCTTCAAGCGCTTGCTGCAGAGCATTTTTGGTAACAACTTCTTTTTGCCGTACTGGTTCGTAGTCGTTGCGGTAGTCTTTGCGCTCAGCAGAACGGTCAGCGCGTTGTTCGCGTGCTTGACGTGGTTTTGCTTCACGGCCGCCTTGATCGCCGCCCTCGCGTTGAGCTTTAAAGCTCAAGCCAAGTTTGCGATCTTCTGGGCTGACTTTGATAACGCGCAGTTTAACTGCTTGGCCTACTTGCAACATATCTTCGATTTTCTCAACATCGTTGTTTTCTGAAAGTTCGGAGATATGTACCAAGCCTTCAATGCCGCTGCCAAGTTTTACAAAGGCACCGAAATTGGTGATTTTGGAAACAACGCCATCAACCATGTCGCCAACCTTGTATTCGCTAGCAACGGTGGTCCATGGATCTTTTTCCAGTTGTTTGATGCCAAGAGAGATCTTACGATTTTCAGGATCAAGCGACAGGATAACAGCTTCCACAACATCGCCTTTTTTGTAGCGATCGCCTGGGTGGCTTACGTGCTCAGTCCATGAAATATCGGAGATGTGTACCAGGCCGTCAACGCCTTCGATCAACTGAACAAAAATACCAAAGTCGGTAATGTTGGTAATTTTGCCTTTGATGGTGTCGCTAACTTTAAAGCGCTCAGCCACGGTCTTCCATGGATCTTCTTTAAGTTGCTTCACGCTCAAGGACATGCGACGGTTTTCTTTATCAAGCGCTACGACGTAGGCTTCGATTTCATCGCCAACATTGTAGTACTTGCTCAGATTGGTGATGCGCTCAGTCCAGGAGATTTCGGAGATGTGCACCAAGCCTTCAACACCTTTTTCTACTTCTACGAATAGACCGTAGTCGGTGATGCTGGAGATGCGGCCTTTAACCTTAGCGCCAATAGCGTACTTGGTGTCAGCATGTTCCCAAGGATTTGGTGCCAGTTGCTTCATGCCCAAGGAAATCTTCTCGTTCTTTTTATCGAAGGAGATGACTTTTACCGTAATGGTGTCACCAATGCGAACCAATTCGCTTGGGTGTGCAATGCGGCCCCATGACATGTCAGTAATGTGGAGCAGCCCGTCAATACCGCCAACGTCGACGAATACGCCGTAGCTGGTGATATTTTTAACTACGCCTTGCAGTACTTGTCCATCGGAAATAACTTCCAATGCTTTCTTCTTGTCTTCAGCGCGTTGCTCTTCAAGGTACTTGCGGCGGGAGATGATAACATTGCCGCGCTTCTTGTTTACCTTCAAGATTTTGCAGGTAACTTCTTGATCAACGAATTGATCGAAGTTGGTTACGCGTTGAGTGTCGACTTGAGAACCTGGCAGGAATGCTGGAATGCCAATGTCAACGCTCAAGCCACCCTTAACTTTATGAGTAACCAGACCGCGTACTGGCTCGTCGGCGGCTGCAAGTTCCGCGATGCGCTCCCACGCTTTAAGCGCTTTAGCTTTTTGGTAGGAAAGAACGACCGTGCCGTTTTCGTCTTCAAGACGATCAAGCATGACGTCTAAATCTTCATTCAGGTGAATTTTCTTAAGCTCGTGCTCAGAGAACTCGTAGTTAGGAATCAGGCCATCTGATTTGTAATCAATGCTAATCAAAACACCATTGTTTTCTTTAGCAATAACACGGCCTTTAACTACTTTGCCAACTTGATACTTGGATGAAAAATCTTCATACAAAGATGCAAGTTGTGCACGTTGTTCGTCGCTTACTTGCAGATCGTCGCCCAGAAGGCTTGTCGCAAGAAGAACGTTTTTGTTAGTTTTTAACATGTAAACCGACGTGGTTTTAAAGTTAAACTGATAATAAACACATGGCCTGTATCGTATCAAAAAAACGTGCAGATGGCAACTTTGGTGGGGGGAGGGCTGTGTGTAAGGATGTTTCTACCTGAAAGAATAAGGGGGTCCTTAGTCCTCTATGGTCCCGGCGATGGTGAAATTGTAGGGAGTGGCTGGGGTAGATTTTGCCGAGTTTTTGTGGTTACGGCCCAAATGCTCAATGCTTAATGTTGCGCTTGGCAGGGCCTCAGAGAGCGCTTCCAAAAAGTTTCCCACATCGTCTGGCTTGGTGGTTTTTCCAGCAATAATGACGGGGATTTTTCCATCGCCCGCTTCTTGCAGCAAGTTGCTGGCTACGTGCTTCAAGTTTTCAGTCTGTAATGACTTGCTACCAATGGTAATGCTTGTAAGCCACGTGTGCGCCGGGATGCAACTTGCTAAGGCGGTACAGATAGCGACTGGGAACTCATTTTCTTCGGTTAAGTCTTTAACCGTTTGAATACGATCTTGCAGGAGGGCGTTGTGGCCTTCAAGCTCCTTAACCTGCTGAACGCGTGGCTTGAGATTGTTTTGATAAGTAACGAGTTCTTTCTCTTGCTGGCGGAGTTGGCGACTGTTTGCGGCAAGCAAATAAGCATATCCCAGGCTTAACGCTAAGGGGCAGAGTATAACTGTTGCACAGATGCGCAAACGGTATTGCCAGCTGTCGATGGATGGATTGCTTAAGATAGTGAGTAGGTTTGGCAAATTGGCCTGAAGAGGGATGGTGCTGTTTGATGCCGTTGCCGCTGTCAGGAGGGTACCGGTGTGGATGGCGCGTAAGGGCCCGGCTATCTTGCTTACGCTCAAGGCAATTTGTAGGGTGAGCAGTGGCTGGTGGGGGAGTGTGGTTTGGAGCGTAGTGAAACAGTAGACTGGCAGCTTGTGGGGAATCTGATGTTCTTCAAGGAAGCTTTTGATAAAGTGGGCCACCTGAAAAGGGCTTACAATCCGGTTCGCAGTTACTTCGCGCAGGTCATGCATCTTGCACACAGCGTAGGTTAAAGATCGTAGTTTGATATGGCCTGACGCAATTTGCCCAAGGGCACATCCAATACCTTCTGCATCGATCTGCACGAATAGACAGAGTTTTGGTTGCATGAAGAAGGATGCGCCAAACGCCATAGGTTTCTCACAAGGTAAAAGTGGTTAATCGCATGGGAGTGCGTTGTTCTTGTTGATCCAGCTCTTGACTGCTCAGCAGGCCAGTTTTTGCCCCCAGGTGTCCAAGGACCGACGCGCTGTTCAGGATGCCACGATGCATAGCTGCCTCCAGTGGCTTTTTATGCAATAGGCTCCCAACAAAACAGGAACCAAAGGCATCGCCAGCCCCTACGGTGTTGACTACGTTGGTGCGCAAGCTTGGTTGGAAATAAATAGTGTTTTTGCTTGCTGCGTACACACCGTTAGCACCGTTAGTGACAGCAACAATGGAGGGCCCCATACTCAGTGTTACGCGGAAAAAGCTCTTCATACTAAGCAATATGCCCTGCCAAACAACAGGGGACTGCAGGAGGTAGGGGCTAGGGTCATCCAGGTTCAAGCCGCATGGCTGTTTGGAGCTTGCTGCACGAAACGAGGAGCGAAAATCCTCGTCCTGCTCGGTTAAAGTGGCCATTAGAACCTTTGCCTCAGCGCTGTTCAAAATCAAAATATCAACGTTGGCCAGCGCCTCCTTGAGGGTTTTAGGATGCTTAGTAAGTTGGCCGGTACCTGGATTAATAGCCACGGGAACCCCTTTGCTTTTAGCAAGCTTGGCAAGATCCGGCAGTAAAAACGCTGCTTGCCCGCTCAGGGACGTAACATACAAGAGGTTTGCTTGCTCAAGCGCTGCCGGGCTTATGTCAGCAAAGGTTAAGACTGTATTGGCTCCGCGGTAGGTAAAGATAGTGCGGTCATGTTGGACCGCCGTAATAATGTATGAGGTGCCCGTAGACTGGTCAGGGAATTTTTTTAGGTAGGATGCGTCTACGCCTTCAGCGACCAGGTCGCTTATAATGTGTTCTGCGCCTGCATCCTGTCCCACTGCGCTGATGCATGCCGTGTCAAAGCCTTGGCGCTTAAAACTGACCGCCGCATTCGTGGCCCCTCCGCCGGTTAGGTACGTGGTGCGCTCAATTTCAATCTTTTCGCCTGATTCAAACAGCATATACGTCTGGGTCCATTGACGCTTTGCAATGGTCATGACGTCAGCCCCTGCATATTGCAACAATATATCCTGGGTGGCGCCACCAACGGTTAATACCTTCATAAACGGCTCCTTGTTACTGCCGTGGTTAAGCAACAATATCCAAGCTGCCAGCAATAACTCAACAGTCCTGAGATATTTCTTACAGAATGAAACAGCCTAAACGGGCATTGGTACGGTTTGTTGACGCTGCTAAGGGTAGATTTTTCTCAAAAAAGGTAAAATATTTCTTTACATTCATATTCGTTACTGTAGAATTCTCCTCACTGACATGAACGAGGCGATTTGAGTCGAATGCAAAGCCGTTTTGCTTAAACCAAGCTGGTTAAAAAAAAGTAAAAAAAGCGCTTGCAAGAGATAAAAAAACATCGTATAATTCTCTGGTCTTGTTGAGAGAAATTCAAAACATGATCTGAAAAGTAAGTGGAGTGTTAGAAAGTTTTTATCTTTGAAATTCACGGTATACGTAAGTGACAAAGGTAATGAAAATTACCTGAGGGTGAGGATACTCAATTAATTCTGATATTGAGAGTTTGATCCTGGCTCAGAATGAACG
>Ga0214923_10009422_pt1 | contig 10177 bp, 4 predicted proteins | sample LL1510_MetaG_FD_177993 | JGI IMG/M metagenome (GOLD analysis project Ga0214923, IMG submission 177993) | Freshwater microbial communities from Lake Lanier, Atlanta, Georgia, United States - LL-1510 | ecosystem: Environmental > Aquatic > Freshwater > Lake | place: USA: Georgia | collected 2015-10-15
GGGGGTAATAACTTAATAGGGGGTGCTAATATGAGTCTATTTTTCTTAAAGTTAAATGATTTTGAAAAAGTGATTAGGGATATGGTTTCAAAAAGAAAAATAGTTATAATGTTAATTAAGCAATATAATGTTAGGTATACTCAATTTTATCATTTTCAAAAATATATTGTTAATTATGTTTCTTTAACTTTAGCTCAAAAAGAATATGAATATTATATTTATTTATCTAAAGGTACTATTTCATTCTATGAATCTATTTTAAATAATATGGAACTAATCATTGATAAATATGAAAATCCCAAATATTTTAAAGATCCCTTATTAAATATTGAAAAAAATAAATTATTATATGGGCGCCATTATTTTATGATTAAAATTTTAAAAAACTTTTTTACCAAATTATATTCTTATTGGGATACAGAATTTTCAAAAGATAAAATTAGTTGGGAATTAAATAGAAAAATTGATATTGAAGCTGAACCTGTATATAAAATGGTAAGAGATGAAAAAACTAAAAAATTAGTTAAAACTAAAGAAGTAATAAATTTTGCTAAAGGAAATGGTATTGGTAATAAAAAATATTTTTTCTTATTTAATATTTTCTTTAAAATGTTAGATGCATATCATATGAATTTACCACCAGTTGCTAATTACTTAAGAATTAATTATATACCTGAAAATTTAAAAAAAGTAGATACTTTTGAAAAAAAAATAGGAGAAAAAAATTTATTATCTAAAGAGAATATAGATAAATGTACTAATTTAGATAAAGATCCTATTAAAAACCAAAAGGTTGATGATGTAAGTAGAATTAAATTTAATGAAATTTTCGACCCTGATAATTTTAAAGAAAATTCTAACTTATCTTTATACATGGGTCTTGGAAATAGATTATCAGAAGGTAAATCTATTATGTTATTAACATATGGTTATTCAGGAGTTGGTAAAACATTTACTCTTTTTGGTAGTATAGATAAAGCTAAACCAGATGCTAAACCAAACCCAGGTTTATTACAAACAACATTAAATAATATTACTGATTATGAAAAAATAGAAGTCAAAGCATTTGAATTATATGGTTTAGGAGTTCCTTATAAATTTTATTGGCAAAAAGAAGGTGATAATCCTATTTTTGATCACTATATTTATAATTATACTATAAGTAAATTTGCAGTTAGTGATCCAGTTGAAAAATTACCTGAAGAATTTCCAGAAATATTAAATAAAAATTTAAATTATCAAGAAATTTCTAAAGAACAAATTGATAATTTTAGTTTAATTACATCTAGTATTGATAATATTAGAAAGAGAAATGGTAGAATTAGACCCACAATTAATAATCCAGAATCAAGTCGTTCTATTATGATTTATGATTTTAAAATTACTTTTGGTTCTTCTAATGATAAACCTAGTGATTGTAGATTTGTAGTTTTAGATTTACCTGGTAAAGAAAATTTATATCAAACTTATTGCGATTCAACTAAAAATGCAACATCGTATAATGATGATGATAAATATAGACCCAGAGAAGAATTTTTTCAATTTAGAGCTGGTCCTAATAAAAATCATGCAGATTATCGTACCAATGATCTTAATGAATTGAAAAATTATAATTTAAAAATGATTAAAACTATGATGTATATAAATCCTTTATGGTTAGCAACAATTCCTGAAATTGCTGAATATTTCGACGGTGTTAAAGAACATCTAAAATCAGAAGGATTATCCGAATCATCTGTCCTGAAATCAAGAAAAGTTTACCAATTATATGATACATCACCAACTAAAACAAATTTAGATAAATATAAAAGATTATTAGAAATTAGAGGAGATAAAAAAGATATAGATATGGAAAATCAATTTACAGAAGCATTTGCTAATGCACATCTCCAAGGAATAAAATTTGGAACTGATTATAATAAATTTGATGGAATTGGTAATATTGGTAAATTAAATTTAGGTTTAAATGGTATGTTTGAAAGATGCTTTATTAAAATTTTAGATTGTATAAAAGATTTAAATGGTAATAGTAAATTAAAAGATTTAGGAGAAAAAATTAATGATATGCTTGCAGATCCAGAAGCTAGAAAACAAAAATATGGTTATGCTGGGTTAGAGGGTATTTATATTAATGAAAATATTTTAGGTTTATTAGAAGTTCTCAGTGAAAAAATTCAAACTGACAGATTAAAAGATTCCAATGGTGAAAAGAAAATTGTTCATGTTGTTTGTGCACAAAACGAAATTTATAAGAAATTATTGAAAGATAAAAAGAAAATTTTAATTGATTATAATTTAGTTGATAAAAAAGATTTAGAAGGTGAATCTTTCAAGCCAGATGCAACTGCTTTTGTTCAAGACGATGAATTTTATTCTCAAATTTATACTTTTAGACATTTAATTGCAGTATTAAGAGGTAATACTAATGATAAAAATAGCGTACTACCGGAATCATTTTTTAAAGCTTCTGAAAAAGATAATTATAATACGGTAATGAGACATGATAAAACTTTAGAAGTTAATGGTAGTATTAGAGGTTTATCTGAAAATATAGATGATATTAAAAATAATTGGATTAACAATTATGATTATAATAAAATTTACAATTTAGAAAACCCTCCAATTAAATCTATCTTGAAAGATTATTTACAAGATGAGTCATTTAGAAACTTTTATTTATTTTTTGTAGTATCTAATAATCTAAAAATGGTTTCTAAAACAGATGGTTTAGAGACATGTGATAAACAAATTCAACTATTATATGATACACGTTATTTTATGGATGTAATTGCAAATGAAAATCCCGAAGGAATCAAAAATTGTAGTGCTTAATAGCTTAAAAATTATTTAATAAATATAAAAAATTAGAAATAATTTCTTATATTTTTTACTTTTTAATTATTATTTTTTTCCAGAATATAATAATAACTATGGAAAAATATTCATTTATAAAATATTTAAATTTAAAAGAAAATAAATTGAATAAATACAAGGATTTTTTAAAATTAAAAATACAAACTGGTGGTGAGGGCATAGAGCTGAGAACTCTTCAAAAAGAATTATTAGCTATTCGTCTAAGATTACAAAAAATTAATGAAGCTAAAAAAAATAGTTTATTTGATCCATATCCTGAACTAAAAACACTAATTGATAGTATTAATAGAATGACCGATGATAAAGATATTAGAGCTTACGCAGAACAACAAGTTAATGATGCTAGTATTCTTAATAAAATTAAAGAAATAGACGTTCTAATTAATACTACTGCAACTGATTATACTACAATAATGGCCGATAAAAAATTAGCTTATGTTAAAGAACAATTAGATGCTGGTCAAGTAGGAAAAATTTTTGAAAAATATATTACTGATACTGAAGATTTAGTTGGAACTTTAAGAACACAAATTGGTAAAGGTCCTGCTAACTTGGTTAATAATTCAGAAATAGAAGCTAATATTAGCACTATAGATCAAAAAATTCAAGAATATCAAGTAGCTTTAACTAAGATTGCACCTGTAGAAACAAGACTCAAAGAAATTATTTCACAAATGGAAAGTATTTATGATGAAAAACTAATTAATATTCAACCATTTGAACCAATTAAAATTAGAGATGATGAATATGACCAAATAAAAGTTAAAACTATTGATGATAAAACAATTCGATTTAATTTTCAAGATATAGAACAAGTTGAATTACCATTAGAAAGGGGTGAAACTAAAGAAGATGATGATAACAGTTTAATTGGATTAAAATTTTTACAATTAGAAAAAACTAAAAAATCAAGATTAGAAGAAGAAGATACCTGGGGAGAAGGTCAACTTCAAAGTCAATTAGATCAATCAGGTATAGTAGAACCTTTACAAGCATCATTATCTTTAAGTGCTTTAAACTCAGTAAATAAACAAAAATATCTAACTGATTATCAAGAAATTAGAGTAAAAACTAATCACACCATGAGAGAATTATATAATAGTTGGTTAACAAAAATTAAAAAAATTAATAATAATCATAGAGAAAACATAAACAATCACAAAGTAAATATTATTAAATCCAAAATAAATTATGATTTAAAAAAAATTAATCAATTAGGTGGTGATAAAAGTATTCAAGAATTTATTGAAAAATTAAATGAATTTGAAATTTTTATTAGAAACATGAAAGAAAAAAGAAGACAAATCCTTAGAGATATTAAAAAATATAATGTAAGATATTCTCAATTTATGAACTTTCAAAAATATATTGTAAATTATGTTTCTTTAGTATTAGCTCAACAAGAATACAATTATTATCAATATTTATCCAAAGGTATGATTTCATATTATGACTCAATTTTAACAAAAATGGAACAAATTCTTGATAAATACGAAAATCCAAAATTTTTTACCACTAATGATGAATCTTTAAATAATCCTGAAAACAAATGGCTTTATATCAAACATTTTTTCATGATTAAAATTTTAAGAAGTTTCTTAAGAGGATTACTAACTTATTGGAGTGGAAAATATACTGTATTTAATAATGAAAAAAAAAGGAGAGAAATAACTAAACAAAGCCAACCTCTAGATTCAGGTAGTCCTAAACCTGAAACACCAAAACCCTGGTCTTTGACTTTGACGCCAGAGAAATTAGCAGAATTAACTGATGCATTTTTAGATGATGAAATATTAAAATGGAATAATACTCCTAATAAGATTACTCTTGATGCAAAAGAAGAAAATGGAATAGGTAATAAGAAATATTATTTTTTATTTAATATTTTCTTTAGAATTTTAGATGAATATGCTTCTAAATTACCTCCTGTAGCAAATTATATGAGAATTAATGATATTCCTGATCCTTTAAGCTTACCAATTGGCAGAAATTTAACATTTAATAGTAAAGCAGGTAATAAAAATAAATTAGATGATCAAAGTGTTAAATTATGTGCTAATTTAACTACACAAAAGGATAAAGAATCTAGAAGTAATGCAATGCAAAAGCTGGATTTTGCTGAAATTTTCGACCAAAGTTTTAAAGATAACGATAGTTTAGCTCACTATATGGGTTTAGCTGATTCATTAAAGAAAGGTAAATCAATTATGTTATTAACTTATGGTTATTCTGGTGTAGGAAAAACATTTACATTATTTGGAAGTGCAAAAAATCCACAATCCAAGATAGCTGGATTACTTCAAACTGTTCTAAATAATATTCCAGGAGATAATAAAATAGAATTAAAAGTTTTCGAACTATATGGTTTAGGTGTACCATATAAATTTTATTGGTCAAGATCTGATTCAAATTTTGATCATTTTATTTATAATTATACAATTCAACCAGATACTACAATAGTAAATGATCCTACTGGGATTAGACCTGGTCAAGATTTTACAAATATTTTAGATAGAACACAAAAATATCAAGATCTTAAAAAAAGTCAAATAGATGGTTTTAGTGAAATTATCGAAGGTATTGATAAAATTAGAAAAGAAACTGGAAGAATTAAAGCTACATTAAATAATCCTGAATCAAGTCGTTCAATTATGATTTACGATTTTAAAATTACTTTTGAAGATGGTAAAAAAGTAAGTTTTGTAGTTATGGATTTACCAGGTAAGGAAAATATCTTTCAAACATTTTGTGGATCAAATAAAACTAATAATGGCTATGATGCAAATGATTTATTTAGACCCAAAGATGTTTTCTATAATTATAGAAAGGGTTTAGGATATGATCAAGGAAATAAGCAATTAATAGGTGGTACATATAATCCTAAAATGATTAAAACTATGATGTATATGAACCCTTTATGGTTATCATCAATTCCAGAAATTGCTGAATATTTTGATAAACCAACTACATCAATAAATAAGTTAGATCCTGAAAAACCATTAACTGATAATTCATCTGGTGCAACTATATATTATATAGAACAAAGCCAACTAACTAACCAATTATTAGACAGTTTTTACTCACTTCATACAAATAATTTAAATAGAGGTAGTCATTTAATGGTAGCTAAAGCAAATTCACAGGACCAAACTAAACATTATGGCGGGGCAACTACAGCTAAATTTGGTGATGTTTCACCAGATGATAAAGTAAAATTAGCTGTAGCCGGTATTTGTGATAGAGCTAAAAAAAATATAATAAATTTAATTCAAGATAGTAAATTATCAGAATTAGGTGAACAAATAAATAATATGTTAGAAGATGAAACAGCTAAAAAACAAAGGTATGGGTATGCAGGTCTAGAAGGTATTTATATTAATGAAAATATATTAGGATTATTAGAAATATTAAGTTTAAAGATTCAAGAAGATAGAATAAAAGATAAAAGTCTTTTAACAGCTTTCAAACCTAAACATGTAGTTTGTGAACAAAAAGAAATTTATAAAGAATTATATAAAAAATTACCTAGAACACCTGTAGATATAAAACTTTTATTAGATTTAAAGAGAGTATCCAAAGTAAATGATAATGGGCAAGACACGTATAAGATTAATAATAATGCTGATATTTTTGTAGAAGATGACGAATTATTTTCTCAAATTAAATTTTTCCAAGAGATTATTACTACAAAAAATAGAAATCCAGAATTTTTTAAAAGTACTATTGCAAATCCATTTGATACTTTTATGAGAACAGAAACAGATCTTGAAATAAAAGTTGTAAATGAAACAAAAGGTATAACGAAAAATATAGAAGATAATAAGAATAACTGGATTAATAATTATAATTATAATAAGATTTTTAATATTAGAGATCCTCCAATTAAATCTATATTAAAACCATATTTAGATGATCCCCAATTCAAAAACTTTTATTTATTTTTCGTTGTTTCTAATAATTTGAAAGTAACTAAATTAGAAACTGGTGGATCATCAACAACCGATACTTGTGATAAACAACTTCAATTATTATATGACACTCGTCATTTCATGGATATTATTGCTCATGAAGATGCTGAAGGTATTTTACCAGCAGAATGTGATGCACTTTAAAGATTTTTTAATAATTTATAAATTGGATTTGAAACATTGATTTCAAATTTTATTTCCATTTCTTTTAATTTTCCTAAATTATGTATTACAAAATCAAAAAGAATATGACGATATAATTTAAATTTTAAATTTTTATTATTATTTATGCAAATATGCAAATGAAGATGATAACATGAAGGATGGTAATGAAAGAAAAAATATAAATCTTCTTCTTCTAAATTATTTTTTTTTGCAATATCCAAACTTTTTCTCTTCATTTCATTTAACATCTTTTTATTATTTTTTGTTAAATCTCTTATTGTTTTTAAATCTGATTGAGTTGGTATTGCAAGTAAGTAAAAATCATTTTCAGTATCATAGGCAATATTTTTTATAATAATGAACGAATCAGATTTATATAAAATTCTTTCTGCTTCATGACCATTAACTAAAATATTATTAATCCATTTTACATTATTTTCTCTTATCGAATTAATATACGGTTCTATTTTTTCTGTATAATTTTTATATGTTTCTTTAACAATTTTAATTTTATTTTTATAAGATTCAATCATTTCGTTAGATACAGGATAATAGTAATTTACAACTGAATTATTTTTTAATTGCATCTTATAAAAATTTTCATTTTTTATTATAATATTTCCAGTTAAATCTATTTCATTAACTTCATCTAATAGTTTATCACAAATTAGAATTGCTGACTTTTTATTTATATAACCATAATAAGTTATTAAATTATTTTTATTTTCTAAAATTTCTATTTTTTGAAACTTCATTAATTTAAAACGATATTTATCTTTATTTCGAAATAAAGATAAAAAGTTAGTAAGTATTTAAAAATAATAAAACTATAAGTTAAAGATTTAAATAGACTTAATTAGAAAAATTGAAATATTAATAATAATAATAAAATAATGAATAGTATGAATTCTGGAAATAACATTGTTCAACTCATAGATTATAACCAACTTGCTAAACAATTTATAGAATTTTTCTATAGTAAGTGGACAACTGCACCTGAGGAATTTTTAACTAATGGATTATTGTTTGAATATTCTAAAATGAATTTTAATGGTAATCTATTGAAAGGGGTTGATTTTATAAAACAAATGGTAGAGATGAAAAATGCAGGAATAATATTTAGTAATATTAATTGTCATGCTTTAGATTCTGGTTCTCGAAGAATTGATATTATGACTTCAGGTATGATAAATCAAAAAAATTTTAGCCAATATTTTCTAATTGTTTTTGATAAAACTTCGTGGAAAATTCAAAATTCTATTCTAAATATTTTTATCTAAATTAATTTAAAATAAACTATGAAAGTATATTCATATAGTGTTCAGGGAAAAAGAGAATCAAATGAAGATCAACATTTTATTTTTACAAATCTTGAAGGTGATCATAAAGATAAAAATGATATAAATATTTTAGGTGTTTTTGATGGTCATGGTGGTAAATTAGTTTCCAAATACTTAAAAGAAAATTTACCCCTTTATTTTATTAAAAAATTTCAAAAAAATATTTTTGTTAAGCCAGAAAAATTTTCAAAATATATAAATACCATATTTGAATTAGTACAAGGTAAATTAAAAGAAGAACATCCTAGAGCTACTACATATTGTGGGTCTACTGCTTGTTTAGCAATTCATTGTGTAGATAAAACAGATAAAACAGATAAAAAAAAATTTTTATGGCTTATGAATGTTGGGGATTCTAGATGTGTATTAGCTAAAAAAAATGGTATTGGAGAACAATTAACAAAAGATCACAAACCAAATTCTCCCGAAGAAAGAAATCGTATAGAAAAATTAGGTGGTAAAATAAGTTTTGATGGTGTAGATTGGAGAGTAAAAGACCTATCTTTATCAAGAGCATTTGGTGATTTAGAATGTACTCCCTTTGTGACTCATTTACCACAAATTTATAGATATAAAATATCATCGGGTGATCGATTTTTAATATTAGCTTGCGATGGATTATGGGATGTTGTTTCTAATCAAGATGCTGTTGATTTTGTACAAGATTTATTAGATAAAAATTATAAAGGTAATCCATCAAAAGCATTATGTGATTATGCTTTAATGAAAGGTTCTATGGATAATGTTACTACAATTATATATTTTTTTAAATTATAAAATATCTTTAAAAATATTTTATCATTTAAATTAATAATGCAAAACGGATATGTTTGTGTCCCAGTTAAAAAAAATATTGAACATTTTTCTAATCCTCCTTCCAATAAAACCCTTGTTGGTAGATTTAAATGCGGTGGTTTAAACTATAGTACTGGTATGATTGGCTTCAGAGATAACTGGCAAAATCAATTAGGTATAAGTTATACTGATTTCGATGGTAATAATATTGAAGGAACCATGAATATTCTTACTAAAAGCTTACCCACTAGTAATGCTATGATTGTAGAAATTACTGATGAAAATGATGTATCGCAATTTAAATTCTTTTTTGGTGGTCATTATGACGATTTTAGTGGTGGCAGACATGCTTTATTCAATAATAGCAGAACTATTTCTCAAACTTCTGCAGGTGGTAATGAAACTCATATTTATAGATTGTATTATTACCCCCAAACTTTAGTACCTTCAAATCCTATGCCTACTCCTAATGGATTTACCAAATATACTATAGTTGGACAAGGTGAAATTCAATTGTTCAATAATAGTACTGAAATTTGTGTTTTAGACGAAGGATTTTTCCCTCCTGGAACACAAATGAATGGTAAAAGAGTGTCTGGTAATGGTGTACCTGATGGAACTATAATTGGTGATTACCGTTTTGGACCATCAAAATTTGGTGGAAAGATTCCTAAAACTATATATATTAGATTAAGTAATACTGTAGATGTAGTAAGATCTGATGGCTTCTTCTTTATTGAAAATGCCCCTCCCCCTGGTACAATCTCCAATATTGTATTTTCCAATATTTCTACTGGTGGTTTCACTGTATCATGGGCTGGAGGTGAAAATGCATCATCCTATACATTTAATTTAAATTCTGAAGTTGCAACACCTAATGTTTTTGATGATGCAATGAAAAGTAAAACTGCCACCTTTTCTAATTTAAAACCAGGTACTGCATATAATTTAGCAATTAATGCAACTAATGTTTTTGGTACTACTACTGGTAATGCTTCTACTAATACTATTGGTCCACCTCCTGCACCTCCTGCA
>Ga0214923_10009424_pt1 | contig 10176 bp, 7 predicted proteins | sample LL1510_MetaG_FD_177993 | JGI IMG/M metagenome (GOLD analysis project Ga0214923, IMG submission 177993) | Freshwater microbial communities from Lake Lanier, Atlanta, Georgia, United States - LL-1510 | ecosystem: Environmental > Aquatic > Freshwater > Lake | place: USA: Georgia | collected 2015-10-15
ACGCGACTGAGCGTTTGTGCGATAGAAAACGGCCATATCGCGCCACGCCACATTGTGGTCGTTGCGAAGTCGACGCAGCTCGGAGATCACCCAACGCCCTTCGTCGTACTCGTCCTCGCCGGCGTAAAGGCGAATGCGATCGCCCTTGCCCTTTTGGGTAAAGAGGTTCTTCGGAATACGCGACTCGTTCCGCGAGATCACCGCATTGGCCGCGTCAAGGATGGTCTGCGTGGAACGAAAGTTCTCTTCTAGCAAGATCGTCGAGGCGCCGGGATAGCGCTCCGCGAAGAGAAGGATGTTACGCACGTCGGCGGCACGAAAGCGATAGATGGATTGGTCGGCATCACCGACCACGAAGACGTTCTGGTGGTAGTCGCCCAGAATTGAGACCAACTCGTTTTGCACACCGTTGGTGTCTTGAAACTCGTCAACGAGTACGTGCCGAAACTGTTGTTGGTAGCGGTGGCGAACTTCATCGCTCGTTCGCAACATTTTGACCGCGTTGAGCAGGAGATCGTCAAAGTCCATGGCGTTGGCCCGACGCATCGATGCTTCATATCGGGCGTAGACGGACGCGATCATGTCGCGCTTGGGATCGGCGTCGACTTCGGCGTAGGCCTCGGGTGAGAGCATCGCATTCTTAGCCGCCGAGATGGCTGCCAGGATTGCACGGGGCTTGTTGCCCTTGGTGTCGATGTGCAGATCTTTCATAATCCGCTCGACTTCGGCACGACCCTCATCGGTGTCGTAGATGGAAAAACCCGGTTCGTAGCCGATCACACTCGAGAAAGAGCGCAGCATGCGCAGGCAGGCGGAGTGAAAAGTCTGGACCCACATTCGCTCGCTGCGACTGCCGACGAGATCTTGCACACGGCGCTTCATCTCATCGGCGGCCTTGTTGGTAAATGTGATGGCCAAGATCTCCCACGGCGCCACGTTGTCGACTTCGAGGAGATAGGCCACGCGTCGCGTGAGGACTCGAGTCTTGCCCGAACCGGCACCGGCCACGACCAACACCGGACCGCCGGGATGGGTAACGGCTTGTCGTTGGGGGTCGGTTAGATCGTCAATGAGGCGAGACGGGTCACGACGCGTGTTCGACGCTTCTGCCGCAAACAGCGCGTCATCGTTAAAGAACCCCTGGCTCACTCCCACTCAATTGTGCCCGGTGGCTTAGACGTGACATCGAGGGCCACGCGATTTACCCCGGGCACCTCACGAATGAGGCGATTCGAAATCGATTCAATGACGTCGTAGGGAAGGCGAGCCCAGTCTGCCGTCATGGCGTCGTCGCTGGTAACGGCCCGAATGATGATCGGATAGGCGTAGGTGCGGCCGTCACCCATCACGCCGACCGTGCGCACGGCGGGTAGCACCGCGAAACTCTGCCACAGTTCTCGGTAGAGGCCGGCCCTCTTGATTTCGTCGACCACGACGTGGTCCGCGGCGCGCAAGATCTCCGCGCGCTCGCGCGTCACTTCACCGACGATGCGCACCGCAAGGCCCGGCCCGGGGAACGGCTGGCGCCACACGATGTCGGCCGGGAGGCCCAGTTCTTCACCCACGTGGCGAACTTCATCTTTAAAGAGATTGCGTAGTGGTTCGATGAGCTCGAAGGACATGTCCTCGGGAAGTCCACCCACGTTGTGGTGGCTCTTGATATTTGCTGCGTGGCCCGAACCCGATTCGATGACGTCGGGATACAGCGTTCCCTGAACCAAGAATCGTGGTCCGTTGCCGTCTCCAGCCAAGTCGCGGGCCACGGTTTCAAACTCGCGAATAAAAAGTTCCCCAATGATCTTTCGCTTGCGTTCCGGATCGGTCACACCTTCGAGAGCGTCAAAGAATCGATCGGCGGCCTTTACGTGAATCAGCTCCACGCCGAACTGACGAACGAAGGTCTGCTCGATCTGCTCGCCTTCATTGGACCGCATGAGACCGGTGTCGACAAAGACGCAGGTGAGCTGTTGACCAATCGCTCGCGTCACCATGGCGGCCGCCACGGCGGAGTCCACGCCACCCGAAAGGGCGCAGAGAACCCGTTCGCTGCCGACTTGCTCGCGAATGCGTGCTACTTGATCGTCGATGATGTTCGTGTTGGTCCACGTGGCGGGAATCTCGGCGATCTGATGCAAGAAGCGCTCGATGATGTCTTGACCAAATTCGCAGTGCGCAACCTCGGGGTGATACTGCACCGCAAAAAGTCGGCGGGATACGTTCTCCATCGCGGCAATAGGTGCCAAGGGTGTCGTGGCCGTTACCTCAAAGCCCGACGGCGCGATACTGATGGCGTCACCGTGACTCATCCACACGTGGGTTTCGGTGGGAACAGTGTCCAGTAGTGCCGAGGTTCCTGAACGTGTCAGCGTCGTTCGCCCGTACTCACCGCCACCCGTCGCGGCCACAGTTCCGCCCAACTGCTGAGCCATGAGTTGGGCACCGTAACAGATACCGAGGACTGGGATGCCGAGTTCGTAAATCTGGGGGTCGAGACTCGGAGCCGGCGTCTCATAGACCGACTTTGGTCCGCCCGAGAGAATTATGGCCTGTGGTTGGCGTGCGCGAACGTCGTCGGCCGAAATCGTTGACGGAACAATCTCGGAGAAGACGTGCGCCTCGCGGACCCGTCGAGCAATCAGCTGGGCGTACTGAGCGCCAAAGTCAACGACAAGAACAGTGGGGATCAATGGCCCATGCCCACGCCCTGCGAGCGCTGCAACTGCTTTCCTTCAGTCTGCAGCGACGGCGCCAGCATGATCTCCGCCTTCTGGAACTCCTTGAGAGTTTCGTAACCACACGTCGCCATCGAGGTACGCAGTGCACCAAAGAGGTTCATGCGGCCGTCGTTCTCGGTAGCCGGGCCCACCAAAATCTCGCGAAGTGATCCACGAACATCGGTACGAACACGTGCGCCACGCGGCAGCGTGGGGTGGAACGTCGCCATACCCCAGTGATAGCCGCGGGCCGGCGCCTCGAGCGCGCTCGACAACGGCGAACCGATCATGACTGCGTCGGCGCCACAGGCAATGGCCTTTGCGATGTCACCACCCTTGCTCATGCCACCATCGGCAATGACGTGCACGTACACACCGGTCTCGTCGAGGTGACGCATGCGAGCTCCGGCAACGTCCGCAATGGCGGTGGCTTGGGGTACGCCAATACCGAGAACGCCTCGCGTGGTGCACGCGTTACCTGGTCCAACGCCGACGAGAACTCCGACGGCGCCGGTGCGCATTAGGTGGAGTGCCGCTTGGTACGACGCACAGCCACCGACGATGGTTGGGATTTCATACTCACGGATAAAGCGCTTGAGGTTCAGCGGCTCGACGGTCTTGCTGACGTGTTCGGCCGAGACGACCGTGCCCTGAATCACGAGGATGTCGAGTTCGGCTTCGGCGATTGCCTTAGCCATCCACTCGGTGCGCTGCGGCGTCACCGACGCGGAGGTCGTAATGCCCGCAGCCTTCATCTCGCGAATACGTTGCGTGATGAGTTCGAGCTTGATCGGCTCGAGGTACATCTGCTGCATGCGAGCCGTGGCCTTGTCGTTGTCGAGTTCACGAATCTCATCAAAGAGTGGCAGTGGATCTTCGTAGCGAGTCCAGAGACCTTCGAGGTTCAACACGCCGAGTCCGCCCAGCTTGCCAATTTCGATTGCCGTGGCCGGCGAAATCACACCGTCCATGGCGGCGCCGAGAAGAGGGAGTTCGAACTTAAAGGCGTCGAGCTGCCACGAGATGTCGACATCCTCGGGGTCGCGGGTGCGCCGCGAGGGCACAATTGCGATGTCGTCAAAGCCGTACGCCTGGCGTGCCGACTTGTAGATGCCGATTTCAACCTCAGCCACGGGGACCTCCGAGTTACCTCGACCCTCACATGGGGCCCTTTAAATCAGCCTACCGGCGCAACTCCTCGGAGGGCTCGGTTACGAGGGTCAGCAACTCGGTCAGAATGCGAGCCGTTGCTCCCCAAACCAGGTCGTCCGGCACCCGATAGAAGTGAACCCGGAAGGCTCCGTCACTCTCGGTCCGACGCGACGTCTGGCGCCACCAACGCTGCTCGCGAAAGTTCTCGAGTTGCAAAAGGTGGGTCAGCGAGACACTAAACACGCGATCGACTTCAGAAGGATCAACCCGAAACTCGGGTCGTGCCGGCACCACACCCACCACGGGCCAGATGGCTGACGAGCTGGCCAACGTATAGATCGGTGAGAGGAACCCCAGTGGAGTGACCGACGACGGCTCAAGTCCAATCTCTTCGTATGCCTCACGCAGAGCCGTCTCGAGGGGCGACTCACCGAGTTCGCAACGCCCACCCGGTAGCGACACCTCGTGTCGATGGTGTCGCAGGTGACTGGCGCGACGCGTGAGTACGAGGTGAATTTCGTCTCCCTCTTCAAAGAGACATGCGAGGACGGCCGAAATTCGAGTTTCGGGACTGTCGAGATTGGCGACGCCTTCGACCGTGTCATCGATCTCGGGCATTCCTGCATTGAGCGACAGACCACGTGTGTGAAGAACACGTGACAACTGCTCTAACGACGGTTGCGCCACAACGTCACCCCGATGCCACGGGGGAAGTCCACCCTCGGCAACACGATCAATGAGTGGTAACCGTTGCGGATACGTGTGATCGGGAAACGGCTGCGGCTGCACCGCCATGGTCTCTCCTCGGACACGGACGTAGTACTCACCGTTAAGTTATCGGAGGTATTTCCCCCTCCCCCAAGGATTTCGTATGTCAACTCTTGCCCGCTGGTGCATTCGTCACCGTTTTGTCGTTCTCGCAATCTGGATTGCCCTCTTTATGGGGCTCACGGGCCTCAGCCGGTCCGTCGGACCAGACTTTCGTGACTCCTTCTCGTTGAAGGGCACCGAATCGGCCAAAGCGTACGAACTCTTGACCAAGGGCATGAAGAAGGCCTCGGTCGAAAGTGACTCGGTCGTCTTTCACGTGACCCAGCCCGGCGACACCATCGCCCAACACGCCTCGACCATCACCAAGGTGCTGACGGACATAGCCAAGGTCAAGTCCGTCACCCGTGTCGACTCGCCTCTTAACCCGAAGTTCATCTACCAAAACAGCCCCACCGGCACTATCGCCTACGGAAACGTGCACTTCAACGACTCACCGATGAAGCTCGACCGCAAGGACATCGAAGCTGTCGTGGCCGCCGCCAAGAAGTATCAAACCTCGGATCTGCAGATTGAACTCGGTGGTCGCGCCATCGCAATGTTGAACCAGCCCACCACCAACGTCGGTGAACAGATTGGTATTTTGGCCGCTGCGATCATCTTGCTGTTGGCCTTTGGTTCGGTCCTCGCCATGCTCCTCCCCATCGGCGTGGCGCTCTTCGCTCTCGGCACGGCCAGCGCCATCGTCGGTCTCATGACTCACGTTCTCACCATTGCAACCTTTGCTCCGCAGCTTGGATCGCTCATTGGACTTGGCGTCGGTATTGACTACGCCCTCTTTATCGTCACTCGACACCGTCAGGGCTTACTACGCGGCCTCGACGTGGACACCGCAGTGGCAACGGCAGTGAACACTTCGGGACGGGCCGTGCTCTTTGCCGGTTCGACCGTCTGCGTGGCCCTGCTCGGCATGCTTGTGCTGCGACTCTCCTTCCTGAATGGTGTCGCGGTCGCCGCGTCAGTCACCGTGTTGGTCACGATGCTCGCGGCCATCACGTTGTTGCCCGCCCTGTTACGGATGCAGGGCATGCGCGTCCTCTCGCGACGCCAGCGCCGCAAGTTGGCCGAAAATGGGCCCAGCGACGACGGACATCACCCCGGTTGGGAGCGCTGGAGCAATTTCGTAGCGCGCCGTCCCATCTGGTTGGCCGCCATCGCGATTGCCATCGTGGCGGTCATGATTGTTCCCTACTTCTCGTTGCACTTGGGCAACGCCGACCAGGGCAGCGACGCACCGACCTCGACCACACGCAAGGCCTACGACCTTCTCTCGCAGGGATTCGGACCGGGCTTTAACGGACCGCTCCAAATCGTGGCCGAGATTACGTCACCGGCCGATATTTCGGCCCTCCAGGGCGTGGCCCAGCAGGTCAAGGCCACATCTGGCGTGGCAACCATCTCTCCGGTCATGCCCTCGTCGCCCGATGTCGCGTTCTTCCAGGTCTTTCCGACCACGGGCCCGTCGTCAATTGAAACCTCCCAGCTCATCACGAAGTTGCGAAGTGAGGTCTTGCCCCAATTGACCGCGACGAACCACCTCACGCTCTACGTCGGTGGCGTCACCGCCATCTTTGATGACTTCGCCGAAACCATCAAACAGAAGTTGCCCCTCTTCATTGGCGTGATTGTTCTGTTGGGCTGTCTCTTGCTGCTGGTTGCATTCCGCAGCATCTTGATTCCGCTCACCGCCGCGGTAATGAACCTGTTGGCTGCGGGAGCGTCGTTCGGCTTCGTGGTGGCCATCTTCCAGTGGGGATGGGGTGAGTCACTTTTGAACGTCGGTAAGGGACCGGTCGAATCCTTCTTGCCGGTGATGATGGTGGCCATTCTCTTCGGTCTCTCGATGGACTACCAGGTCTTCTTGGTCAGTCGCATGCACGAAGAGTGGGTGCACACCAAGGACAACCGTCTCGCCATTCTTCGAGGTCAAACTGACACGGGACGCGTAATCACCGCAGCAGGACTCATCATGATTGCGGTCTTCTTCGGATTCGTCTTTGGTGGTGAGCGTGTGATCGCCGAATTCGGCATTGGTCTAGGAATCGCAGTCTTGATTGACGCCTTCATCTTGCGGACGATCTTGGTGCCCGCCCTGATGCACCTCTTCGGTGACGCCAACTGGTGGCTGCCGGCGAAACTCGACCGCGTGATGCCGCACCTCGCCGTAGAGGCACCAGACGAAGACGTACCGGTGAACTAGCAGACGACATAACAAAAGGGGCCGGGTTTGCACCCGGCCCCTTTTGCGTGGACGTTTGTCCTTACATCATTCCGCCCATGCCACCCATGCCGGCAGCGGCGCCGGCGGCGCCTGGCTCTTCCGGCTTGTCGGCAACGATGGCTTCGGTCGTGAGCAGCAAGGCTGCGATCGACGCTGCGTTCTGCAGGGCCGAGCGCGTCACCTTGGCCGGGTCGATTACACCGGCAGCCACGAGGTCAACTATCTCACCCGTCGCAGCGTTCAGACCAAACGAACCCGACGCGTCGGCGACTTCGCGGACCTTGACGGCACCTTCGAAGCCAGCGTTCGCGGCGATGTGACGCAGCGGAGCCTCGAGAGCCGTCGCCACGATGCGAGCACCAGTGGCCTCGTCACCCGTGAGCGTGGCGACCACGGCGTCCACGTCCTTGCGGGCGCGAACGAGAGCGGTGCCACCACCGGCCACAATGCCTTCGTCGACAGCGGCGCGGGTTGCGCTCAGTGCATCTTCGATCCGGTGCTTCTTTTCCTTCAGTTCCACTTCCGTGGCGGCGCCGACCTTAACGACAGCAACTCCACCGGCGAGCTTGGCGAGGCGCTCTTGGAGCTTCTCGCGGTCCCAGTCCGAGTCGGTGTCTTCGATCTCACGCTTGATCTGTGCGACGCGACCCTTCACGTCCTCTTCAGTGCCAGCACCGTCGATGATCGTGGTGGCGTCCTTGGTCACGACGATGCGACGGGCGCGGCCCAAGAGGTCCACGGTCGCGGTGTCGAGCTTCAGACCAATCTCTTCCGAGATAACGGTTCCACCCGTGAGGACAGCCATGTCCTGGAGCATCGCCTTGCGACGGTCACCAAAGCCAGGGGCCTTCACGGCCACCGAGGTGAAGAGTCCACGAATCTTGTTCACGACCAAAGTCGCGAGAGCTTCGCCCTCAACGTCTTCGGCGATGATCAACAGTGGACGACCGGCCTGCATGACCTTCTCCAACACCGGCACAAGGTCGTGCACAGCCGAGATCTTGCCCGAGGTGAAGAGGATGTAGGGGTCCTCGAGAACGGCCTCTTGACGCTCGGCGTCGGTCACGAAGTACGGCGAGAGGTATCCCTTGTCGAACTGCATACCTTCGGTCAGTTCGAGGTCGATACCAAAGGTGTTCGACTCTTCGACCGTGACGGTGCCGTCCTTGCCGACCTTGTCGATGGCTTCGGCGATGACCTCACCGATCGCCGCGTCGGCAGCCGAAATCGTGGCGACCTGAGCGATCTGGTTCTTGCCATCGACGGGCGTCGACTGAGCGTGGATGGAGTCCACGGCGGCCTTGACGGCCTTTTCGATACCGCGCTTGAGACCCGACGGGTTCGCACCGGCGGCCACGTTACGCAGACCTTCCTTGATCAAGGCCTGAGCGAGGACCGTGGCGGTCGTGGTGCCGTCACCGGCCACGTCGTTGGTCTTGGTCGCTACTTCCTTGACGAGCTGCGCGCCCATGTTCTCGAAGGGGTCTTCGAGTTCAATCTCACGAGCGATCGACACGCCGTCGTTAGTAATGGTCGGGGCACCGAACTTCTTGCCAATGACCACGTTGCGGCCCTTGGGTCCAAGGGTGACCTTGACGGCGTCGGCGAGCTTGTCGACACCGGCTTCGAGACCACGACGGGCCTCGTCATCAAACTTCAACATCTTTGACATATCTATGTTCCTTTAGAGAGACGGACTACTTCGTAATGGTGGCGAGCACGTCACGGCTCGAGAGGATCAATAGGTCCTCACCGTCGACAGTGATCTCAGTGCCGCCATACTTCGAGTAGACGACGATGTCGCCGGACTTCACGCCCATCGGGATCAGTTCGCCCGAGTTCTCGGCACGACGGCCCGGGCCAACGGCCAGGACTTCGCCCTGCTGCGGCTTCTCTTTTGCGGTGTCCGGAATCACCAGGCCCGACGCCGTGGTGGCCTCGGCTCCGTTGGGACGGACAACAATTCGGTCTTCCAGCGGGTGCAGCTGCATGATTTTGGTTACCTCCGTAGTTGTTGGCACTCTGTCGTGCCGACTGCTAATGATAGCGGGAGGTCCGTTTCCGCTTTTCAGGCACCCCGCGACCTAGCGTTGTCCCGTTCGTTAGGAGAAATATGGCCCCCGCCGTCCTCGTCACCGGTGCCGCTTCGGGCATCGGCCGCGCCACCGCCCACGCCCTCGCCGCTGCCGGCCGCGACCTCATTCTTTGGGATATTCAGGCCGAACCCCTGCGAGACCTGGCCGCCCAGCTCCCCGTCGTCACCTCCGTGGCGGCCTTTGACGTGACTGATGTAGCCGCCCGACACCGCGCACTGACCGAGGCCCGCGAGACCCACGACGCCATCGTTGGCTTCGTTCACGCCGCCGGTGTGTCAGGAGCCGAACCGATCTCGGCCTACACGGCGGAGAGTTGGGCCCGGACAATCGACATCAATCTGACGACGGCCGCCGCCATGACCCACGAGTTGGCTGATGACCTCGCGGCGGCTGGCGACGGAGCCATCGTCTACATCTCCTCGGTGGAGGGTTGGTTCGGCCACGAGTGGCTCCCCGCCTACTGCACGTCAAAATCCGGTCTGCTCGGACTCGCGCGCGCAGCGGGCATGGAGCTCGCCAAGCGTGGGGTTCGCGTCAACTGTGTCTGCCCCGGTGCCATCGAGACGCCGATGCTGCAACCTCTGCTCGATTTCGACGAATTCCGCGACCGCACGATTTCGCGCACTCCCCTCGGCCGACTCGGCCAGCCCGAGGACATCGCCGACGTCATTGTCTTTTTGCTCTCCCAGCAAGCCCGTTTCGTAACGGGCACGTCACTTATTGTCGACGGTGGGCTCACCAGCATCGGTGGCATCTAACGGTGAATACGCAACAGAAGCGTGACGTCTGGTTGATTGCGGTCTTTCGCACCATCTCGGCCGTCGGTGATGAAGTGGCAATGTTTGCCTTCGGTCTCCACTTTGCTCACACGCCGCAGAAGTGGATGCTCGGCCTCCTGGGTCTGGCGACCGTTCTCCCGATGATCACGGTCTCACCACTGACCGGACTCCTTGTTGACCGCTATCGCATCCGTCGCATCTTGGGGATTGTTGGACTGGCCCAAGCGCTGGCCGTCGTGGCTCTCGTCTTCGTCCGCCACCCCGCCGGAATTCTTGCTCTCGTGGGTCTCTTGAGTTGTGGCGTCGGTATCACACAACCGGGATACGGTTCGCTCGTCGCTCACATCGTGCCCACCGAAGAGATGGGCGCAATACAAGGTCGCCTC
>Ga0214923_10009425_pt1 | contig 10176 bp, 12 predicted proteins | sample LL1510_MetaG_FD_177993 | JGI IMG/M metagenome (GOLD analysis project Ga0214923, IMG submission 177993) | Freshwater microbial communities from Lake Lanier, Atlanta, Georgia, United States - LL-1510 | ecosystem: Environmental > Aquatic > Freshwater > Lake | place: USA: Georgia | collected...
GTGGTGCTGGGCGCTTTGAGCTCTTTGCTGATGCTCATCAAGCCCGAAGCCTTGCAGCGCATGCAGTCTTTTATGTGGGGCAGCACCACCTACCTGGATTGGGCCGACTGCGGCTTGATGGGCGTGTTGTGGGTATTGTGCTTAAGCTTGGCGGTGTGCTTGGGCCGCCCATTGGATGCCTTGAATTTAGGCCAAGACGCAGCTCAAAGCTTGGGCGTACCTGTAAGCCGCGTGCGCGCTGCCTGCTTGTTGTTGCTGTCTTTGGCCACCGCCACGGCCGTGGCCCAAACGGGTTTGATTGCCTTTGTGGGCTTGGCTGCGCCGCATATGGTCCAACGCTGGTTACCCATGGCTTCTAGGACTTGGTTGGTGCTGTCCGCAGTCATGGGGGGGCTGTTGCTTCTGTTGGCCGATGTATTGTCGCGTGCCCTCATAGCCCCACAAGAACTGCCCGTGGGCATCATGACGGCGGTTCTGGGCGGCGGCTATCTGTTGTGGTTGATGCGCCGCCCCGCATCCTTGGGCTGACATGCACATCTTGCACACACAAGGGCTTACGGTGCAGCTGGGGCAAGGTCCCCACACTGTCCTGCACGATGTGTCGGTGGCTATCCCCAAGGGCCGATGGACGTGTGTGGTAGGCCCCAACGGGGCGGGCAAATCGACGCTGTTAAAAGCCATGGCGGGCTTGTTGCCCACGCAAGGTTCGGTGTGGCTGCAGGGGCAAGACATTTCCCAAGTTTCAGCAGCTCAGCGCGCCAAGCAATTGGCTTGGATGGGGCAAACGGAAGCGCTATGGCTTGACCTTCGGGTTTGCGACGTGGTGGGGCTGGGCCGCCTGCCGCACCTGGGCTGGTGGGGGGATTACTCCGCGCAAGACCTGCAAGCCATAGAGACTGCCATGGCGCAGATGCATGTCGATCACATGCGTCACATCCTATTGGGTGAACTTTCGGGCGGGGAGCGCCAGCGTGTGTTGTTGGCCCGTGCCTTAGCGGTGCAAGCACAGGTCCTGCTGATGGACGAGCCCTTGGCCCACCTGGACCCACCTCACCAAGTTCAATGCTTGCAAACACTGCAGCAACTGGTGTCACAGGGGATTACTGTGGTCACGGTGCTGCACGACATCCACCTGGCGCTTTACGCCCAGCATTTGGTGGTGTTGGAGCAGGGAAAGGCAGTTTGTCAAGGTTCCAGCCAAGACACCCATGTGCACCAGCAACTCAACCAGGTGTTTCAGGGCTGTCTGGACATCCGCCCAGTGGGGGCGCAGTGGGTCGCCTTGCCTAAGCTGTGACATGATTCAGCGCACCTTTGATCCATGCTGCCCCCCCACGATGTTGAGCCCCATTCCCGAACTTGCTACCCCCCAGCAGCGCCAACACGTGCAGCGGCTGTTGGACCGCAAAACCAAACCCCTGGGTGCTTTGGGACGATTGGAGGCCTTGGCTCTTCAATTGGCGCTGATTTTGCAAACCGATAAGCCCGTTTTAAGCCAACCGCAACTGGTGGTGTGTGCAGCCGAGCACGGTTTAACGGCCCAAGGCGTGTCGGCCTACCCCAGCGAGGTCACCGGGCAAATGGTGAACAACTTTTTAGCCGGTGGAGCCGCAGTGAGCGTGCTGGCCCGACAGCATGGTTTGGCCCTCACGGTGGCGGACTGCGGTGTGAACCGGCACTTTTTGCACGACGCTTCCGTGCCTGCTGTCCAGCGCTCGGATTTGAAGGTCAGTTTGAAGGTGTGCAAGGTCGCTGGGGCCGAGGCTGGCACGGCCGACAGCACTTCAGGTCCGGCCATGACACTTGCACAATGCGAAGCTGCCGTGGCACAAGGCCAACAACTGTTGCGCCAACTGCCCGGCAATGTGGTGCTGCTGGGCGAAATGGGCATAGGCAACACCTCCATTGCAGCATTGCTACTGTCTAAGCTGGCGGGCATAGACATAGAGAGCTGCACCGGTTGCGGAACTGGCTTGGATGCCCAAGGACTTGCGCACAAACTCCAGGTGTTGAAGCACGTACTGGAGCGCCATACGCAGGCGCAAGCTCCTATGGACGTGTTGGCCGCCTTGGGCGGCCTTGAAATCGCCACCTTGGTGGGCCTGAGTCTTGAGGCTGCAGCCCAGCGCCGCGTGGTGGTGGTGGATGGCTTTATTACCAGCGCTGCGGTGCTGGTGGCGCATGCGCTGCAACCCAGGGTGTTGGACTACTGCGTGTTTTCGCACCTGTCGCAAGAGCGTGGCCACGCCTTGATGCTGCAAACTCTGCAAGTGCAGGCGTTGCTTCAGTTGGACTTGCGTTTGGGCGAAGGCTCGGGCGCGGCCTTGGCTTGGCCGCTGTTGCAGTCGGCCTGCAGCATATTGAGCGATATGGCCAGTTTTGACTCTGCTGGCGTTTCTGAAAAATTACCCTTCGACGATGCATCTCATTAAGAACTTTCTTACCGCCGTTCAGTTTTTCACCCGAATCCCCATTAACGGCGCTTTGGGCGACTGGGTGGGCTATAGCGTTCAGCAACTGCGAGACAGTGCGGCCCATTTTCCGGGCGTGGGCTGGTTGGTGGGTCTGGTGGCAGCGGGTACGTTTGCCTTACTTTCAGAGCTGTTACCCGACACCGCCGCGGCAGATGTGGTGGCCGCTTTGCTCAGCACCGTGGCCACCGTGCTGTTGACAGGCGGGTTTCATGAAGATGGCCTGAGCGACTGGGCCGATGGCATGGGTGGCGGTACGTCACGCGAACATATTTTGAGCATCATGAAAGACTCCCGTGTGGGCGCCTTTGGGGTGCTGGCGCTGGTGTTGGTGCTGATGAGCAAGGTGGCACTGTTGGTGGTGGTGGCTGACTTGGACGTGGCCTTGGCCTGTGCGGCGCTGTTTTTAGGGCACGTGTGCTCACGCGCGTTTCCGCTGCTGCTCATCCGGTTATTGCCGCACGTGGGCGACGCCACGGCTTCAAAATCCAAACCCTTGGCCGACCAAATCACCTGGGGCAACCTGTTTCTGGCACTGGTGTGGGTGTTGCTGGCCTTTGGTTTGGTGCATTGGGTTCTGCCCGAGGTGTCCTGGTGGATGGCGGTGCTGGCCAGTGCCGTGGCTTGGTGGTTCATGTGGCGGCAGCTCGCGCAAAAACTTCAAGGCTTTACTGGCGACGGTTTGGGCGCCACCCAGCAAGTGTGTGAGTTGGCGTTTTATTTGGGGGTGGCGGTCAGCTGCGCTTAATGTGCTGCTGCGCCCGAGGTGTTGCCATGCCAAGCTTTAAGGTGACGGCCCTGCGCCACACCGCACCGGAAATAAGCTCCGGTATCTGCTACGGGGTTTTGGATTTGCCAGTCGATGCAGATGAGGTTTTGCACACCGCGCGGCAGTGGGTCGAATCGGGGGCTGCATCTGCCATGCCTTATCAAGGCGTGCTCTTGACTTCTCCGCTACAACGCTGCGCTTTGTTGGCCCAAGCGATTAAAGACCTGCGGCCCGATGTGCAGTTGGTGCAAGACCCCCGGCTGATGGAGATGAACTTTGGCTGCTTTGAGGGTGTGCCGTGGGACGATGTGCCCCAAGCCAATTGGGACGCTTGGCTGGCCGACTTTGCCCACCACCCCTTTGGCGGTGTGGAAAGCGTAGCGCAGTTCATGCAGCGGGTGCAGCAGGCCATCAGCCCTTGGGTACCGCATGGACGGGTGACCTGCGTGACCCATGCAGGTGTCATCAAGGCGCTTTCGCTATGGGCCCAAGGGATACACCAGCCCAGCCTTGCCGCGCAATGGCCCATTGTGTCTGTGGCCTATGGCCAAGCCCTGGACATTGAGTTTGCTCAGGGATTTGAATTTCAGCTAAAAATTTAAGCTAATTTAAGGTGGCTTTAGGTTTAAAGCTGCAGCAGCTGGCCACCGCGCAGTCCCAGCACTTGGGTTGACGCGCGGTGCAGACATAGCGGCCATGCAAGATCAGCCAGTGGTGGGCGTGTTGCAAGTAGGGCTTGGGTACGCGCTTGAGCAATTTCTGCTCCACCTGCAAAGGCGTGGTGCCTTTGGCCAAGCCCGTGCGGTTGCCCACCCTAAAAATATGCGTGTCCACCGCCATGGTGGGTTGGCCAAATGCGGTGTTCAGCACCACGTTGGCGGTTTTGCGGCCCACGCCGGGCAAGGCTTCCAGTGCTTCGCGGTCTTGCGGCACCACGCCACCATGCAAGTCCACCAGCAACTGGCAGGTTTGCATGAGGTGCTTGGCTTTGCTGCGGTACAGGCCTATGGTTTTGATGTGCGACTCCAAGCCCGCCAGCCCCAGCTTCAGCATAGCCTGCGGCGTGGGGGCAGCTGCAAACAAGCCACGAGTGGCTTTGTTCACGCTCACGTCGGTGGCCTGGGCCGAGAGCAACACCGCGGCAAGCAACTGAAAGTCGGAGCCGTATTCGAGCTCGGTTTTAGGGTGAGGGTTGGCCGCTTGTAAGGTCTGAAAAAAAAGCTCAATTTGGGCGGGCTTCATGGCGTGGGTGGCTTGACTTTCATGGTGTTTATCTAGAATGAACTTTCTATTTTGATTGCTGGAGAGCTATGTCCCGCCCACCTGCCCAACATATGGCCGTTATTGCGCGGTACGCGCACATCCATCAACACATTGTGCTGGATTGGGGCAGGATCACCTTGCAAAAATACCTCACAGAGCTGATGGCCGACACCCGCGACAACCAGCGTCAAGGTTTTCCAAAAGATGTGGCCGACGCATTGATGTCTTTATTTTTGCTGCATTCCGATCTGCTGGAGCAGCAGGGGGTAGATGTCAGCAAGGGAGCGGGGCTCGAATTTGAGCCCAACGCATGGAAAGTGCCCAAGAATTTCTAAGCTGAATTTCTAAGCTGAATTTCCCAGCCGGTCAGGACGCGTCGGCTTCGTGTGCCATTTCAAAAAATTCTTCGGGTTGAGGTAAGGAGTCGCGCATCCATTGTGGATCCAAACCCAAGCGCTCCAGCAGCGGGGCGGGGAGCAGGTCAATCACTTCGGGGGCGCAAAACGGCATATCTGCCAACCAACTGGCCAAGTGCACCACACCACTGAGTGGATTCAGGGCGTCTGCCGCGAGGGGAGCATCTGCTTGGCGCAGACCGTCCACAATGGTTTGGGGAAACGTCCAGCGTTGCGCCAGCTCGGCCATCACTTGCGCTTCGGTAAAGCCCACCACAGAGGCTTCGCGGCTCCACCGCTGCCCGGGAATATGCGGCTGCCGCTCAATCACCGCCAAGGTGTGGGGCTCGTGCAAGGCAATCAGCAACTCGCCCAGACGCAGCATCATGCCGCACAGCCATGCGCCATTGGTGTTGTGGCCCAGTTTTTCAGCCATCCAGTGGGCATAGCCCGCGCAGGACATGCAGTTTTTCCAAAATTCGCGCCGGTCAAAGCCTGCGGCTACTGGAAACGCCACATTCATACAAGCCGAAATCGCCAAAGCCCGCACCTGATCTGTGCCCAGCAGCGCCAAAGCATGCTCCAGTGAGCTGACTTGGTGCTGCATACCCAAGCCCGCACTGTTGGCTAACCTCAGCACCTGGGTAGTTAAGGTAGGGTCTTGGGCCACCAAGTCTTTCAAATCAGACAAGGCCACCTGGTCATCGTTGAGTGTGCGAATCAGTGGGTGAGCCACCTCGGGCATCACCGGTAGGGCGATGTGCTGTAAAAATTCGTTGATGTGGCGCATAAAGATAGTTTGAGTGGCAGTTACGTTTTTGATGGCGGCATATTGAAGCCGCAAAAAACTAAAAAATCTAAATTTGATAAAAATGTAACCGCACAACAAGTATGAGGCGTTTTAATTCCAACAAAATCCCCCAAATGAAATTTGCATCACGACTCGACCACGTAGAAACCTCCGCCATCCGCGAGCTTTTCAAGCTATTAGGCAAACCCGGCATCATTTCCTTTGCGGGAGGCTTTCCTGACTCGGCCATGTTCGATGTGGAGGGTTTGCAGGACGCCACCGATAAAGTGTTCCAACAAGAGCCTGGCGGCGCCTTGCAATACGGCGCCACCGAGGGCTACCCTGCCTTGCGCGAGGCCCTGAGCCAATTCATGGCCAGCAAGGGCGTGCAAGTAGCGCCAGACGGCCTCATCGTTACCACCGGCAGTCAGCAGGCGCTGGACCTCATTGGTAAAACCTTGGTTTCCGACAACGACTCGGTGCTGGTGGAGGCCCCTACGTTTTTGGCCACCATTCAGTGCTTCAGGCTTTACGGCGCGCAGGTTATGGGTGTGCCCATAGACGCCGACGGGGTGCAGGTGGACGCGCTTGAGGCTTTGATAGCCGAGCACAAGCCCCAGTTTGTGTACCTCATTCCCACCTTTGGCAACCCCAGCGGGGCTACCTTGAGCCTTGAGCGGCGCAAGCGCATTTTGGAGTTGGCCGTGCGCACCCAAACCGTGCTGGTAGAAGACGACCCCTATGGCGACCTGTACTTTGACCAGCCCCCGCCGCCCAGTTTGCTGGCCCTGAGTGCCGGTGTGCCCGGCAGCCGCGAGCTGTTGGTGTACTGCGGCAGCCTGAGCAAAGTGCTCTCGCCGGGCTTGCGCATCGGCTGGATGATTGCCCCGCCCGAGCTGCTTGCCAAAGCCACCATGTGCAAACAGTTCAGCGACGCCCACACCAGCACCTTTGCGCAGGCCACTGCAGCCCAGTACTTAAGGGCAGGGCGGATGCCTGCCACCCTAGACCGTGTGCGTGCGGTGTATGCCGAGCGCGCCCAAACCATGAGCCAGTTGCTGCAAGCCCAGTTGGGGTCAGCGTTTCAATTCACGCCACCCGGTGGCGGCTTGTTTGTGTGGGGTCAGCTTACAGGCCAAGGCCCCTCTGGCGCCCAGTCTCTGCAAGACGCATCCGCGTTGGCACGCCGCGCCATCGACCAAGGTGTGGCCTTTGTGCCCGGCGCCCCATTTTACGCCCACAACCCCAACCCCGCAGCCCTACGCCTGTCGTTTGCCACCGTGGGTTTGGACAAAATTCAAGAGGGCATTGGCCGCTTGGCCAAGGCACTGCTCTGCTGATACCATTTGGCATTACCAAGCCCATCTGGGCGGGTTCACAGGAGTGTGGCTTGAACCCCCGCGACGCAGACACCTTAAAACCACTTGCAAGCAAGTATATCTGGTGGAAATCCCCTGAAGAGGCCATGGCCATGCCCGAGCGCGTGATTGCCCAAGTGATGAACCTTGGCGATCACGCCGACATTCAGAGCTTGGCTAAACAATTGGGTGACGAGGTGCTGCGCAAGGTGCTTACGCATGCACAGGCCGGTGAATTCAACGAACGCTCCTGGACCTATTGGCACTATCGGCTGGGTTTAAGCAATGCAGAGCAAGTGCCTGTCATGCCCCATCGGAGCTTGGATTGACTGGCGTTTTCAAACCCCGCATGGATGTGCTTCCGCCTGGTCAGCAGCGCCTTTGGCCCTTGCTGCAACCCGCTTTGAATTTGGGGTTCACCCTTTATGGGGGCACTGCTATTGCCTTGCGGCTGGGGCACCGTCAATCGGTGGACTTTGATTTTTTTTCAGACCAGCCTCTAGACCGTCAAGCCATTGGCGCAGCTATGCCCTTTGTGCTTCAGTCCACCACGCTGCAAGATCAGGGCAACTCTTGGGTGGTGCTTGCACCAGCTTCTGCCAGCCCAGCAGAAGCTGAACATGTCAAAGTTTCATTTTTCGGAACCATTGGATTTGGGCGGGTCGGCGAGCCTGACCTGACCGAAGACCGTGTGCTGCAAGTCGCGTCTTTTGAAGACTTGATGGCTACCAAGCTCAAGGTGGTGTTGCAACGTGCTGAGGCCAAAGACTACCGCGATGTGGCCGCCATGCTGAATGCGGGTGTTGATTTGCCTTGCGGTTTGGCTTCAGCCCGTATGTTGTTTGGTCCAAATTTTCAGCCCAGCGAGAGCCTTAAGGCCTTGGTGTTTTTTAAGGATGGCGACCTCAATACGCTCTCAGCCTCTGAAAAAAACACCTTGATCGAGGCCGTGAAACAAGTGCGCGATCTGCCAGAAGTCTTGTTGCGCTCCACCCGGCTGATTTAGCGCCCGTTTCCAGCTAAATCAACCTCAACCCACCCAGCAGCCCGCCAGCGCCCAGCAGCCACAAAATGTGCACCCGCGTGCGCAGCACCAGCAGGGTGGTGACTATGGTGGTCAGCCATAAGGGCCAGTCTTGTTGCGGATCTTTGTACACGCTGGCCAGCAGCCAGCCGGTAGAGCACATCAGCGCCACCACCACGGGAGCCAGCCCTTGCTTGAAAGCGCGCACGCTGCGCAGCTCTCGGTTGGCGTGGCTCCAGCGCGAGGTGAAGTACGTCAGCAGCGAGCTGGGCAGCATGATGCCCACCAGCGTCAGGCACACGCCCAGCAGCGCCAGCCAGTAGCTGCCTGCGTTAAGGCCAATGTTCCACCCCATGAGTGCCACAAACAGCACGTTCGGACCTGGGGCAGACTGCGCAATGGCAATGGACGAGTTGAACTGGCTCTCTGTCAGCCAGCCCTGCTCGGTGACAAGGTAGCGGTGCATTTCCGGTGCGGTTGCAATGGCGCCGCCCACGGTCAGCAAGGACAGGCTCAGGTAGTGGGCAAAAATATGCAGCCAATCCAGGGCTTGAAGGTGAAGTTCAGGAATCATGAGGGTCAGGCGCCTGGTATCAAGAGTTCAATTTGCGGTAAGCCAACACGCAAGACACGCCGCCCAGCACAAACAAGACGTAAACCAAAGGCAAGCGCAGCAGAGCCACGGACACAAACGTCACGCTGGCAATCAAGCCAGACAGCACCACCCCCAAGGGGTTGCGCTTTAGCGCGGGTATGAGCTTGATGCCGGTGGCCAAAATCAGACCCGCAGCCACCGCCCCCATGCCACGCAAGCCTTGGCTCACCTCGGGGTGGCTGGAAAACTGCGCGTACAGCACCGCCAGCGTCAGCACCACCATCAATGGCGCTACAAATAAACCCGCCAAGGTGGCAAAGGAGCCCCTCCAGCCAAAGTAGCGTTGCCCAAAGGTGATGGCCAAATTGACCACATTGGGGCCAGGCATGATTTGCGCCACCGCCCACTCCTCCACAAATTCGTCGCGCGTCATCCAGTGGCGGCGCTCCACCATCTCGCGCTGCACCACCGCCAACACGCCGCCAAAGCCTTGCAGTGCCAAGCGGTTAAAGGCCCAAAACAAATCCCAACAAGACTGCGGTGCAAGAACCGCCTGACCTTGGGCGGTTGCCGGAGCTGTGTGGGGCGTTTTCGGGGTTTGTGAAGGTGGGGCACTGTTTTGCATGTGCCGATTATCCAAGGTCACTTGAGGCGGTGTGCATCGGGTTTGCCCCCAAACCCATACACTTGGTGCCTAACTCATGAATGCACTGGTTGACGTCTCGCACTTTCCTCGTGCGGCCAAACCCCTGACCAGCTACCGAAAGTACTGGGCGGCGCGCTTTGGCACGGCCAAATTTTTGCCCATGAGCCGCACCGAAATGGACAAGTTGGGTTGGGACAGCTGCGACGTGATTTTGGTCACCGGCGACGCCTATGTGGACCACCCCAGCTTCGGTATGGCGGTGGTGGGTCGCGTGCTCGAGGCGCAGGGTTTTAGGGTGGGCATCATTGCGCAGCCCGACTGGACCAGTGCCCAAGCCTTCAAGGCGCTTGGTAAACCCAACCTGTTTTGGGGCGTGACCGCAGGCAATATGGACTCCATGATCAACCGCTACACGGCGGACCGCAAAATTCGATCTGACGACGCCTACACCCCAGGCAACATGGGCGGCAAGCGCCCCGACCGCGCCGCCATTGTGTACAGCCAGCGCTGCCGCGAAGCTTTTCCGGATGTGCCGCTGATTTTGGGCGGCATTGAAGGCTCTTTGCGCCGCATTGCCCACTACGACTACTGGTCTGACAAAGTGCGCCGCTCCATTGTGCTGGACGCCAAGTGCGACCTGCTTCTGTACGGCAACGCCGAGCGTGCGCTGGTGGAGGTGGCACACCGCTTGGCGGCCAAAGTGCCCGTCACGCAGATTACCGATGTGCGCGGCACCGCTTTTGTGCGCCGCCCTGACGACCCCACGCGGTTGGGCTGGTCTGAAATCGATTCCACCCAGGTCGATACGCCGGGCCCGATACAGGCGCACATCAACCCTTACATGACCACGCAGGAGCAAGCGGCA
>Ga0214923_10009427_pt1 | contig 10170 bp, 6 predicted proteins | sample LL1510_MetaG_FD_177993 | JGI IMG/M metagenome (GOLD analysis project Ga0214923, IMG submission 177993) | Freshwater microbial communities from Lake Lanier, Atlanta, Georgia, United States - LL-1510 | ecosystem: Environmental > Aquatic > Freshwater > Lake | place: USA: Georgia | collected 2015-10-15
AAAACTCTTGAAAGCGTAAAACAAGCTTATGATGCGTTTTGGGCTGTTTGGCAACCTGTTGTTGATTTCTTTAGCAGTTACGGTAAAGCCATTTGGAACATAATAACAGAGTTAAGTGCGGTTCCAGACAAACTGCAAACCTATAAGTGGTACTTTATTGCATTTGCAACGTACATCGTTTTTGTCAAAGCAATGGACTGGTATGTTGGCCATCTCGGATTCCAATTCGATATGTTCGGAAAACCTTACGGTTCACTTTAGTCGAAAGAACTGTTGTATTGAGATAGATCTAAACTACCTTAAAGTTAAGGTATAAGGTATAAGATCAAAAAATAAAGTAACTTTGTGATATAAAGTAGATAGATAAAACGTTTTTGTAAATTTAAAAATTTTCTTTTCTTATGTAATTCTAATAAATGTATAGCTGTGTGACCACAACCAATCAGAAAGAAATGTTCTTTCGCAAAGATAGACAGGGCAAGAAACACCGTGTCTCTCGTAAAAAGATGGAACAGCTTGCTGCTCGCTTTGATAAAGCATTTCCCACTTGTGAGCCAAGCAAAGCCCTCTTGTTAAGCAATACCCTTGCAGCTCTCGCGGCTCTTCAACAAGAAAAAGCAGACCTTTCCTCAACACTCACCACAAAACTCGACGAACTTTCTTCTTCTGCAAAAGACTTAGAAGAGAAAAAATTATTTCTCGCTTCTGCTCAAGCTGAAATTCAACAAGCAAAAGATCTCATCCTTGGTCTTGAAGGTAAAGTTAAACTTAGTGAAGATGATATTACCAACCTTAAAACAAGCGTAAGTGATCTCCGTTTTGACCTTGAAAAAGCTTTAAAAGAAAAAGAAGAAATTAATACCGAATATGGTGTGACAAAAGCTCGACTGCTTCAAGAAATTGCAACCCTTACAGACACAAACGCTACAACTCAAGGTTTACTTGATAAAGAACAAATGCAAGTTGAATCCCTCACGAAAAGTCTTCAAGACTTAGAACAAGCTAAAAAAATAGCTTTAGATGAATGTAACGAAACTATTGTAACCATTTCAAATAAAGCTCAAGCTGATTTAGCTGCTTTAAATAAAGTTCTTAACGATAAAACATCTGAACATTACCTTGAAATTACAACTTTAAAAGGTCAATATGCCGAACTTCAACAAAAAGCAGCAGCAACTTCAGGCGAACTTGCTATAGCTAAAGATAGTATAGCTACACTTCAATCCAGCTTGCGAACCGAACAAGAAAAAAGTGTTCAATGCGCTGCAAACGTCCAAACCATTCAATCAGAACTTGACACCACCACTAAAAATCTTCAATCAGCACTTCAAGAAAAACAAAAAGCTCTTGTAAACTCCGCTAAAATTTCAGGAGACAAACAACGTCAAATCCTTGCATTGGCAACTCTCAAAAAACAACTCCAACAACAACTTCATGAAGCAAAAACAGACCTAGCTGCAAGTCAACGTCAAGTTGAAACTTTAACTGCAGAGTTAAATCAAGCTAAAATCGATCAAGTTAAAACTCGAAACGATCTTGACAGCAGAATTCAACTTTTAACTGTAGAACTTGACCAAACAAAGAGTAATCTTGCAACCATCATTACTCAAAATGAAACGTTGACTTCTGATTTGAGCACAAGCCAAAACAACTTCGTTACTGCTAGTGCTCAAAGCAAAAAAGATCTTGACGATGCATTAGAACAATATACTATTTGTAACAATCAAATACTTACCATTCAAGCTACAAATACAAACATTCTTAGCGAAAAACAAAAAGAATTAGACGAGTTAGCTTTGGAAATAAGCCGAAACAAAGCTGAAGCAGATACAAGAATTGCAACACTTCGTGACAGCATTGAATTGTTGAATTCCGAAATAAGGGATAACAACAGTTCGATTCAAAAATTGATGAAAGAAAAATCAGACTTGGTGGCAAACAACAATGAATTGCAACAAACCATTTTAAGCCAATCTGGTCAAGCTATTGCAGACGGTATGGCTTTAAGTGAAAGTAAGCTTGAAACAGAAAAAGCTTTGGAACAATTTAATGTTTGTTCAGCAAAAATAGCTGACATTACAGCTGAAAATGCAAGAATTGCAGAACAAAAACAAAATGAAGTCGATAGTCTAAACGCTGTTATTTCTTCAAGCTCAGCAGATACTTCAACACGTATCAATGCACTCAGGGATAGCGTTAATCTCCTTAATGCAGAAATCAAATCCAACAACACTCAAATACAACGCTTGATGAAAGAAAAAGATAGTTTAGTCTCTAAAAGTGCAAAGTTAAAAGAAGTCATCAAATCCCTTGCAAGCAAGAACAAAACAGATAGCACTGCCATTTTAACCTATCAAGATCAAATTAAGGCTTACGCTAAACGCCAAGATCAACTTTTAGCTGAATTGGAGAAAGCTGCAATAGTAAGTTCAGAACTTGCAACCACAAAAGCGTCTCTTCACAACGCAAACTCTCAAATACAAACATTAACAGACAAGTTAACATTGTCTGCAAAAGACTTGTTAGCTGAAAAACAAAGTGTTGAAGTTTTAAAAGTCAACAACAACAAAGCCATCCTTGGATTAAAGAACAAAATCTTCACCTTAGACAAAGCTAAAAAAGACTTAACTAAAGAATTATCCGTTCTTCAAAGTAATATCTCATCTATCCAAAAAGAATTATCAGATGCAACTGTAGACTTAACTCAAACAAGAAACGAATTAAAGAATGTTCAATCTGAGTTAGCAGTTTGTACTACAGCACGCCAAGCTGATGCTGACACACTCATTGACGTAAGAAGAAAACTTGAAGTGGCTACATTTGACCTTAACTCATCAAAAGATAAAAATAAGGCTCAATCTGAAACGATTGCAACCTTAAATGAAAGAGTGGATGCATTGACAAAAGAGATTGCTAAATTAAATTCAAACTATGATCAAGCTGTTGATGCTCATTTAAAACAAACCGATAAAAGATTGGCTGAAATAAACGCGTATAAACAAGAAATTGCAACAACCAAAGCTGCTTTGACCAAAGCTACAGCTGACTTACAATCGGAACAAGCTTTAAGTAGCTCAGCTGTTGACAAATATCAAGCTCTTGTTACAACAAAAAGAGACTTAACTGCCAGTTTAACCGAACTTCAAAAAGAACATTCCACCTTAAAAACCGAATACGACAGAGCGTTAGAAACCCATTTTCAACAAACGGATAAAAAACGGGTTGAAATGGAAGCTTTACAACAAGAGTTAGAAAGCACAAAGGCTGCTTTGCTTACTGCTCAAAGTCAACAAACCTCTTCATCAAACTCAAACGATCGTATGATAGATAAATATACAGCCTTATTTAATTCCAAAAACGAGATTGCAACTAAATTGAGAGCTGCTGAAGTTGATTTGTCTACCATTCGATCTCAAACTACCATGCAAGCTGACAAAATCGTCGAACTTACTAACAAAATCGATGCAATTACGTTTGAATTAGAAGATTGCAAAAGACAAAAATTGGAAGCTATTTCGGCTGGAGCAAAAGCTCAAGAACAAGATATTTCAACAATAGTTCAAGCTTTGTTGAGAGCATGTAGCAGTTTAGAATCAACTACTATTCAATCTCAAGATGAGATTGCAGACCTTAAAACAAGTATAAGCCAATCTAAAAGTGCAAACTCTCTTGTAAACGCAATAAATAAAATAGAAGCTTATATAGCAAAGATAAGACAAGAACATGATGCATTAACGGCTGAAGTTGAACGTTATAAACAAGAAGTGTTTACTTGTCAACAAAACAAGGATAGTATTCAAGTACAATTAGACAGCGCTCTTTCAAGATGTACTGATAGTTTCACAGAAATATGTCTTAAAGATGAAGCTGGCGCAAGTAAATGTTTTGATGACCTTACCGCAAAATATCCAACCGTAAACAGTTGTTTTAAAGATGCAAAAGCAGGCTCAAAATGTATTGAACGTATACTTAGTGACTATCCTGACATTGTTGGCTTAAAAATTGATGAAGGTAAGGTTACAACTATACTTGTTGGAGCAGGTGAAGACTTAGTTGAAGGTATATTACCAACCCCAATACCAATCCAAAGTCAAATAAGTGAAACTATATTACCTTTGGTAGCAACCAATCCTGGATTAAGAAAAGTTGTAGACAGCATTGATTTAAGCAAGAAAGATGTTGAAAACTTAAAAAAGGCTTTAGATGGAGTTAAATTAGAAGTTGAACAAAGCCAAAGTAAAGTTTTAGCGGCAGAAACGGAGTTAGAACAAGTCAAGAGTGAAAACAAACGATTAGCAGACTTGTTGGCAAGTTATGAAACAGAAAAGGCTATGTTGACCAAGCAAATAGAAGATTGTAACGTAAGTTTTGCGTCTTATAAACAAGCTGCAGATAAACAATTGTCTGATGCTGCAAAAACTGCAGGAGCCGAATGTCAAGCTAAGATTAATAAAATAAGGGCTTTTTCCAGTTGTACAGCAAGTGAAAGTAGCGCAAAAGCTTGCATTGAAGAGCTGAGTAAAATGTTTCCTACATCTCCTCAACAAACCCACCTTCCAAACTATTTATTAAACATGGGCACAACCGTAACTGCAAAACCTAAAAGTGAAACATGTCCTCCAGGTACTGAGTGGAATAAAAACTTCAGACAATGTAAATGTCCACAACCTGGATATACCTATAACTATTCCTTAAACAAATGTATGCCTCAATGGAAACCTTAAATTATTTTAAACCTTACCTTGTAAGGTTGAAGAGTTTATGTCGCGAGTTTACCAATTTATACTTTTGATAAATGTTTCAACTTTTTCATCAAGCCATGCTTTATGAGGAAGAGCTGAAAGCCACTCTGCTGGAAGATTATTATATCCAACTCTTGCGCCAAGTGCTGCCCCACATACAGCTGCATTTGTATCTGCATCTCCACCTTGACGAATAAGGGTGTGTAATACATTTTTAAAACTTGCAGTAAGATTATCTTTGTCAAGCTTAACTTGACTACCAATAATAAATGCTTTTAAGCATAAGAACACGTATCCAATAATGTTTGGTGAGTCAAATCCAACATCTGCAAACTTGCCTATTTTTTCAGTCACAACGTCGTAAAACTCCTTTTTGTCTTCAGCAAAAACCAAAGCTTGTTCAAGGCAGGTTATAACATCGACATTACCTTTTGTTAGGATATCATTTAAAGCACAAGTCATATATACACAACTTGCCAACACTTTAGGGTGAAAGTGTGTAACTTTTGCAATATCTAGCGTGTCCTCAATCACTTTGTCAATATCGTTAATATGGAAGGCTGAAGTTATGCAAGTTCTCATTAAAGCTCCGTTACTTGCACTTCCTGTTTGTTTTGTTATAGCTAAAGCGACATCGTGAGGTTGGGATAAAAAATTTGGATGGTTTAAAACTTGATATATAGTTGCACCAATTCCCATTCCACCTTTATCTCCAAGCTCAGTAAAGCCTTTTTTATGCCACCTATATAATCTTGCTGCGAAGTCGATGACGTTTACACCTTGGTGTTGATTGTACATTTCCATTATACAAATCATTTGGTCTGTATCGTCTGTCCAGTCGCCTAATTCCCAACGACAATTGTGTTCGTTTGTAATAAAGTCAGGAAATGGAATAACTTGGTTTTTATAGTTGGCTTGGATCCATTGTTTATCTTTAAACTCAGTTGCTAAACCATACGCATCGCCTAAAGCTTGACCGTAAATCATACCTTTAATTTTATCAATGATTATAGAAATATCGAGAGAAGACATTTTTAAATAAAAAATAGTATAAGAAAAATATCATTTTAGGAATGAAATTTTTTGTTTTTTTCTTAGCCTCATGTAACAAGATGACTGATGTATATATGATCTGTCAAATGGCTATGAAAAAACACTTTCAAAACTATCAATGTCCATATGACCAAACCGAATGTCCTTACGGTGAAGCTTGTGGCACCTGTGGAAGAGACAGTTATGAATTTCAAAGACGTAGTGCTCAAGTTTTAGGTTTACTCATTGGTTTGTTCGCAGCTTATTTAAGTTGGACCTGTCCTGGCACGGAAGGATTACCAGTTTATATTCGGGCCATGAACGCCACTTTCGCCTTTATGTTTGGCGGTTTATATTTAATGTACTATGCGCTTATTCGTCAAGATAGCTGTTATCCATCAAATAAAATTTAATTGATTTAACCTTTTTGTAAAGGTTATTATAAGTTAATACTTAATAAGAGATGAGTATTTATGAAGTTTAAAAATAATGTTTAACTTTAATAAATATGGAAGAGATTAACAGAGATATACTATCTCATAAAAAGTTATTTCAAAACTATTTTACAAAGCATTTATTTCAATCTATTCCTTTAAACAAGATTGAAACATATCTTGCTCGTAAAAATTTTAAGTATTCGCTTTTAGATGATGACTATAAAGTCAAAATTAATGACTTATTTCATAAAACATCTGAAGTACTTTGGAAAGAAATATTAAACAGTTTTGCCACAAAAGTTGACTCTAAAAAGGAAAAATGGGATAAATGTTTTCATTTTTTCTTAAAAGGAGGAAAAAGTTATTATCTAAGACTTAATTCCTACTTAAAATCAAGTTCCAAAAATTTAGATATTCCATTTCAAAAAATTCAATCAAATAGCTGTGAATCAGACTATGTTAATATTTTCGAATTGCGATCTAATTCGCAAGACACGCTTGCTCCGGCAAGCCTTAAGTCGAAAGACGAGCTTTCTCATGAAAGATCTAAGCCTCATGCTGAAAGCGCAGGTGAGGTTTGTAAATTTTCTGATGGAAAAGAAGTTGATCTTGCAACCGAATTTAGACCATATGACAAAGTTGATCTTTCGCTTGATAGTAAAATGGAACAACCTCCAAACCTTGGTTATGTTTTAGCATCTGAACTTGAAAAATATAGTTTTGATAGCGATTTTGATTTTACTTTTTGTATTAACCCTGAAAACTTTGCATTTACAGAAGATGTTCCAGGTTTATTAGAAAATTGTATAAACAAAGCGTTTATATTTTGTAAAGAGCAAGCAACAGATTTATCATCATATTTTAACTCTTTTTTACAGGTTGTAAACCAAAAAGAAAATCAAATGGAGTTGTTGAAAGATTTAGAAAATGTTTTACCATTTTTAACAAGTGAACGGGACCTAAAACTAAAAAACTATCTTTTAGAAAAGCACATAATTCCAGGAAAACCTTTTGGTTTTAGATTTAATTCCACATCTCCACTAAAATTTTTAACAAGCAAAAAACCAATTGTTGACAATTCTTTATACTTGTTTAGAATTGTAATTGACCTAAAGTCAGGTATACAAGAACTTGACAAAAGTAACTTTTTTAGTTTATTTGCAGAAGGAATTGACGTTACTTATCCAATAAAAGATAAAGAAGAAGTTTGGAGTATGAGTTCGGCTGAGTTTATGAACAAACCTATACCACTTTTAAACTTTGACGCAGCAAATAACCTAGGTAGTTATAACTATCCAATCGCAAATTTGAGTTATTTACTTCATGATACTCTTGTTGTCTTTTACAATTTATATCCTTCTAAACCTGAGTCAAGATGTCAAAGATTTTTACAACAACTTTATTTAAGTTGTCTTGATCAAAAACTTAATAGTTTTCCAACGACCCTTAAGTTTAGCAATAAAATGTGGGAAATTATAATTAACTCACATGAACATTGCTCAAAAATGAAAGAGTTTTTTACACTTATTGAACAAGATGAAGTTTTTACAACTGTTAAAGTTTCACAAAAATTAAGGTCAATTGACAAGTTTGAAAATTGGTGTGTGAATAATAATTTTCCTTTTACCAAAATAAAGGATTTTACCCTTCTTTATAAAAGTAAAATTATTAATCAAGTTTTAGAACAATATAAGTTCTTTTTATCTCTTATCAAGATGCCTTATATTGAAACAGACGAGGATGATGAAATAAGTTTTACAACTGCATGTAAAACTTATTTTAGTAAGGACAAATTAAAACACTATCTTCATCAATTTAACTTTCTAAGACAGCTTATTGAAATTTACTTGGTTATAACAACACCTCAACACCTTAATTCAAACTTTTACTCAGTTTATATTGAGCCTCCTAAAGAACAAACCCAACATGCAAAGTTAATTGAAGTTGAAGATGTTCTGAAATATATTATTTCAAACCTTAATTCATTAGCAAGAGATACGTCAATTTTTATTTGCATTCAGTCTAATTCAAACTTAACAAAAAGCAATATCTTTGCAAAAACCATATCAAAATTTATCTTTCGACCATGCGACTAAGTCGCAAGACACGATTGCTCAGGCAAGCCTTAAGCCTTGCCGAAGTAAGACCTTCTTGCGACTTTAGTCAAAAGACGAGCTTTCTCATGAAAGATCTAGAGGATCTCAAGATTTGAGTAAAAATGAATTTATTCAAGCTAACTGATAATGTTAACTCAAAAAGATGTCCACTGAAATACACGTAGCTGAATTACAAAAACAAATTGCTGAACTTGAAGCCAAGTTAAAAGCAAAAGAAACAAAACCTGCAACTATCTCTTTTAAAGTTAGCGAAAAAGGGGCTTGCAGCGTTTATGGGTTGCAACGTTTTCCTGTCACTTTGTACAAGACTCAATGGATGGCATTATTGGAAAAAGCGGATGAGTTAAAGGCTTTTCTTGAAGACAACGACGATGCTTTAAAAACAAAAGAAGAATCATTACAAGCTAAAAAATAACTTTAATACCATCTCTTAACCTTAAAATTAAGGTTAGTAAAATCTATAAAGCGTCGTAAATCAAAAGTCTTGGAACATCATTTAAGATTATTTGGTGTTGTGGTACGTTTGTAACCCTATCGTCATCAAACACCCACCAAGTGTTATTTCGTTTTGCATACGCTATATAGTGACCTCCTGCTAAACTCCCTATATGGATAACAATAGCCTTTAACACATACGTTACTGTTTTATTATCAGGAGTGTACAACGCAAATTGCTGATTTACAACAAATTTAATATGACTTTGGCTTCTGTCAAAGCATATTACAAGCATTCTTGGCATCATCATGATCTGTTTATGTTGGAACGTCTGTTGCAAGCACTTTGTTATGTTTTGCGTATTGTTTTCCACTTCAGCCCATTCTAAAAAAAATGTCAAAAAAGGCTCATACCTTTGTTCTCCATCCGTTGTCTTCCATCCAGCACATCCTTGTGCTAGTTGATATATAGGGCTGGTTGTTAGGTTATTGTGTTTATGGAGTTGAAACAAGATTGGATGTTCGGATATCGCCACCGGTTTTTTATATTCATTGTGTAAAGTGTCAACAAGCCATAAAAACGCTTCACTACTGTCTTCAGGCATTCCGTTACTCCACCTTATACTTCGTAAAAAATTTAACAACGAGCTTCGCAACAAAAACGCATCATTACTCAACAATGCAGCCAAAACACCTTCTAATCCTTTCGCAAAAGGCTTACTTTCATCTAAAGGCAAATTTGCAATAACCTTACAAAAGTTTGTACTACTACCTAAGGCTTGAATTAAACTATTAAACCAACATGTGTTCCCAAAATTGGGGCAACCTATGGGTATAGAGATGTTGGACATCTTAAATAGACTGCTATTTTCTTTAGATCGAGGAAAATGCAAAATAGCAACAAAAGTAAAAGCGAAAATAGATAAGCTAAAGATTTTGCTTTCTGTTAGTACATGCCTGCTTCCCCCGATCGAAGACAAAGTTACAACAGGCTAAAGAAAAAGTTCCCTTCGTTAAATACCTCTCGCAATCAACCTTTCACAAAAGTTCAAATTCCCGATGCGAACGGGTTTCTCCCTCTTCCCCAACCTATAAACCCTCAACAGTCAATGCAACAACCTTCGCAACGACTTCAGCAGTTAGCCCAAATGTGTAGCGACACTATGGACCCAATAAGTATGGAAGAGTTTAGCGACTTGTCCCCTCAAGATTTAGAACAAGTTGTTGCAATTGGAAGCGGGCCTAAAAAACACTGTTATCTTTTAGAAAACATCATGGGGCACATATCAACCAATATACAAAAAGGAAATCGGGTAATAGACCCATTGAACCCTAATCACACCATAACTGAACAAGAACTTGCAGAAGTGAACAGCAAGATGAAGCAAGTCGACCCAACCTTTTCTC
>Ga0214923_10009428_pt1 | contig 10168 bp, 7 predicted proteins | sample LL1510_MetaG_FD_177993 | JGI IMG/M metagenome (GOLD analysis project Ga0214923, IMG submission 177993) | Freshwater microbial communities from Lake Lanier, Atlanta, Georgia, United States - LL-1510 | ecosystem: Environmental > Aquatic > Freshwater > Lake | place: USA: Georgia | collected 2015-10-15
TAGCTTTGGAAGACCATGGCGATGTCGCGATCCTTCGGCGCAATGTCGTTAACGACCTTGTCGCCGATGAGCAGGGTGCCATCGGTGATCTCCTCAAGCCCGGCGATCATGCGGAGCGAGGTGGTCTTGCCGCAGCCCGAAGGGCCCACGAGCACCATGAACTCGCCATCCTTGATCTCTAGGGAGAGGTTTTCGACGGCAAGGACCTCACCGTACTTCTTGGAGACACCCTGGAACGTCACCGTAGACATGTGCACCCTCCTTGCTGGCTGGCCCCTCTATGGGGGCATCCCGCCGCGACGCGAGTCTATCAGCGCGTGGCGGCCAGGGCGGACCCTGTGGCGCTACTTCTCGGCGACCCCCGTCGGCATCTCCTTGATCCTCCAGACCGGCCCAAAGAGGAGGGGGACGAAGGCGAAGCTCCCGCCGATCCCTGCGATGAGAAGCGTCTCGCGCAAGCCGAGGCTCGTGCCGAGAGCGCCTCCGAGAAGGGCGCCGATCGGAATGGTCCCCCACACGAACCAGCGCATCGTGGCATTCATGCGCCCCGACATTTCAGGCGGGGTGAGCGCCTGTCGCAGGCTGACCTGGTTGATGTTGTAGAGCGTGCCTGAAGCGGCGCCGGCGAAGAAGCCAGCACCGATCACGAGGGCATTCAGCAGGTCGTTGCCTGGCTGGCAGAAGGCGAGCACCGCAATCATTGGTCCGCCCAACGGGATCGTGAGAACGATGGTGCGACCCACGCCAAGCCTCTTGGAGATCTTGTCGGCGAAGACGGCGCTGATCAGACCACCAGCGGACCCGAGCGTCGCGGCAAACCCGATGAGGGCGACCGAGAGACCGAGCACGTTGTAGGCGAAGAGTAGTTCGACGGTTCCAGCAATCCCGCTAAACAGGTTGGAAGTCGCGGTGGCACCACCAATAGTGCGCAGTGCGGGGTGACTAAAGACGTAGCGAAGGCCAGCGACGATCTCCGATCGCAGCGAGTTGCGAGGCCTCTGCGCTGCAGGGGCCGACGCGTTGTTCTGCTCCGCAACAAACTCGTGCGTTGGCTTGATCGTGAAGAGGAAGAGCGCCGAGAGCGCGAACGAGAGGGCATCAATGATGACCGCCATCGGCGCCTTCACGATGGCGATCAGCGCGCCAGCGAGGCTCGGCCCGAAGAGCCCGGCGGCGGAGCGACTGATCTCAAGCTTGGAGTTGCCCTCCACGAGATCCCCTTTCGGAATCAGCGATGGGAGGTATGCCTGGTAGGCGACATCAAAGAAGACCGTGAGCGTGCCGAGCAGTAGACCAACGATCACCAACTGGGGAACGGAGAGGAGACCAAGCGCGTATCCGATGGGGATTGTGAGCAGCAGCACGGCTCGGCCAAGGTCAGCGACGATGAGCACGCCACGTCGCGGTAAGCGATCAATGAGCGCTCCAACGAGCAGGCCGATGACCAAGAACGGCAGGGTATCGGCGAGGTTGATGATGGCGATCTCCATCGGGCCGGCATGTAGGAGCTGGATGGCGACGATCGGCATCGCCAAGGCGCTAAAGCTAGAGCCGAGGTGACTGATCGATTCGGCGGTCCAGAGACGGAGAAAGCCTGGGTCGTTAATCAGTCGGCGGCGAGGTGCGGCTGTGGGCAAGGTGTGCTCCTACGGTCGGGTGGGGTGGCCAGAGGGAATTGAACCCTCATCTGCGGCTCCACAAACCACGGTCCTAACCATTGAACGATGGCCACCACGTCAGCCGCCATCTTACCCCGCTGCGAGGGGGGTGGCGCAGGGTAGACTGTGGTTCGGCGCTCTCCCAGAAGGGTGGCGCTCGTAGGGAGGGTGTTACCGATGCAGATTCGACGTGCAATTCCCGCCATGGGACGAATTCCTGCCGCCGAATACGGCGTGACGCTGGGAGATTTCTTCTTCCCCGTCTTCCTCGGCGAGCGCCTCGGCGCCCGCCTTCAAGGTCTGGCGCTGGCAGTCATTGGCGCCGCGATCGTGGCCGCCTCCGCCCAGATCGTGATTCCACTCCCTGGCACCCCAGTGCCGATCACCGGGCAGACCTTCGGAGTGCTCTTGGTTGGCGCAGCCCTCGGAGCGCGCCGCGGCCTCGCGTCGATGGCGCTCTATCTCGCCCTCGGCATCCTCGGCGCCCCGATCTTCCGCGAGGGGAGCCACGGCATTGAGAAGTTCTTCATCTCTGGTGACGCTGGTCTGCTGCAGTTCGCGCCAACCGGCGGCTACCTCGTCGGCATGCTCTTCGCCGGATGGATCGTTGGGCGACTCGCCGACCTTGGTTGGGATCGCAGCGTGATCGGCACGATTGCCGCCATGACGATCGGCAGCCTGATCATTTACAGCTTCGGCGTGCCATGGCTCGCCGTCTCAGCGAACTTCGAGATCGGCGTTGCGATTGAGAAGGGGGTCGCCCCGTTCCTGCTTGGCGACGCGATCAAGTTGGCGCTGGCGGCTGCGGTCTTCCCTTCGGCCTGGTGGTACGTGAACCACGGCCGGAGCGACGGTCCACGCTGATCTAACGGCGACGCACCTGATGCGTCGACCCGTTCGCGCTGCGCTTCTCGCCTTCGACCTCGGGAGCACCTCGGTCAAAGCACTCCTGCTCAGCGCCGAGACTGGCGCGCCGATCGCCATCGCGCGGCGCGCGACCAGCGGTGGAGCAGATCCACGCGAGCAGGATGCCGACACCTGGTGGCACGCTATCTGCGCCGCAACCCGCGAGGTGTTGGCGATGGCAGCGGCCCAGAGCGCCGATGCGATAGAGATTCGTGGGATCGGTGTCGATGGCCACGGACCATCCCTCACCCCAGTCCGTGCCGACGGGAGTGCTGCTGGACCGGCGCTGATGTGGCGCGACCGCCGCTCCGCCGACGATGAGGCCGCACTGCAAACAGTTCTTGGACGGGGTGGCTGGCTTCTCGGTGAACTACCTAAGGCACGATGGCTGATGCGCGAGCGCCCCGAAGTCGCCGCCGAATCGGCATGGCTCCTCTCGTCGTGGGATGCACTCACGTTGCGGCTCTCTGGCGAGGCGGTCAGCGCCTTCTGGGATCCGGCGCGAAGCGTCTCGCCTGCGCAGCGCAGCGCCCTGTTAGCTGCAGGCCTTGATGAGCGCGCACTCCCACCTGAGGTGTTCCCTGGTACTCGGATAGGCACACTGCTCCCTGGTCCAGCTGAAGATCTTGGCCTCCCTGCTGGTGTGCCGATTGCCGCAGGAGTAAACGACGGGCTCGCCGCCGTCATTGGCGCGGGCCTCACCGATCCTGGCTTCGGTGTCGATGTTGGTGGCACCGCTGGCGGCGTGGCGGTTGCCGCGACGCCGTCTGAGGCCCAACGCATCAGCGCCGCACTTCCAGGCCGCCTCTGGTCGGGCCCAGCCCCCGGACCGTTCGGTGACGGGGTGATCTTGGGCGGGGCATTTGCCGGCACGGGTCGGCTCTTGGAGTGGGTCGTTACAGATCTTCTCGTCAGCGATCCAGCGGCGGCGCCTGAGCGCCGCGCTGAACTCTTCCGCGCCGCCGCTGCACTGCCACTTGGCGCCGATGGGCTGATGGCGAAACCGATCTCGCATCGTGGTTGGAGTAACCCGCGCTCCGCCGATGATGCATTTGATGGGCGAACGGAGCAACACACCGCTGCCCACCTCGTACGCGCAGCGATTGAGGCTGGCGCGCTCGCCGTCGCACACCTGGTGGCACCCGCTATTGAGGCTGGGCTGCAGATTCGTGAGATGCGACTCTCGGGCCCGGCAACGGGTGCAGCGCCTGGGCCGCTCTCTGGTAGCGAGTCAGTTCCTGCGCAGGTGATCGCGCTCCGAGCAGATCTCTTCGGGGTGCCCGTGGTCATTGGCCAAAATGCTGAGGCATCCGCGGCGGGTGCCGCTGCACTTGCTGGCGTCGCAGCTGGCACATTTGCGAACCTTCGTGAAGCGTCACACGTCGTAGCGGCGCCTGCGCAACGTGTTGAACCTGATGCGCGAGCACAGGATCGTGCGCGGGAGTTGCTGCAGCGATATGGTTCGCTCTCGTCGGCGACGGGTGAAGGCGGCGCGGGTCGCCGCGAGGATTAAGCCTTCGCCTTTGGCTTCGTTTTTGGCTTCGCCTTCGCCTTGGCGGCAGGCTTCACCTTCGTAGCGGCTTTCACGGCGAGCGCAATCTCACGTCGACCAGCAGCAGTAGTTGCTGTAGCACCATCAGCAAGTGGGAAATGGCAGGCCACACTTACCGTGACATCACGCGGCGTGGCGACAAGCTTCGGCTCTTCTGTCGAGCACTTTTCTGGATTGCCGAGCTGCTCACGTAGCCAGCAGCGTGTGCGGAAGCGGCAGCCCGATGGCGGTGAAATCGGCGATGGGATCTCTCCTTCAAGGATGAGGCGGTCCTTGGCATCGTGCGCCTCAACCTTTGGCACCGCCGAGATTAGAGCCACTGTGTACGGATGCTGCGGCTTGGTGAAGACACGTTCTACCGGTCCGATCTCGACAACCTTACCGAGGTACATCACCGCCACGCGATCTGAGAAGTAGCCCACAACATCAAGGTTGTGGCTGATGAAGAGGTAGGTGAGCCCCTTCTCGTTGCGCAGGTCAGTGAGCAGGTTCAGCACTTGGCTCTGAATCGAAACGTCGAGCGCGGAGACTGGCTCATCAAGGACGATGAACTCTGGGTTGACCGCCAAGGCGCGGGCAATGCCGATGCGCTGTCGCTGACCGCCAGAGAATTCGTGGGGGTAGCGTGACGCATAGTTGGGGTCAAGGCCGACCAGGTTGAGCACCTCGCGCACACGCTTCTCGCGTGTGGAATGGTCTCCGAGCTTGTGGGCTAGTAGACCCTCTTCAATCTGGTCGCCGATTGGGAGGCGCGGATTCAGTGAGCCGAAGGGATCCTGGAAGACGATCTGCATGCGCTTGCGCAGCGCCCGTCGCTCTGCGGCCGAAATCTTCTTGATCTCATGCCCGTCAAAGGTGACGGAGCCGGCGGTGGCTGGCTGCAGGCCGAGGGCCACGCGGCCGAGCGTTGTCTTTCCAGAGCCTGACTCGCCGACAAGGCTGAGCGTTTCACCTCGGGCAACGGTGAGATCGACACCGTCAACAGCACGAACTGCGAGAGGCTTGCGTATGAGTGGGATGCCTCCGCGCACCTGGAAGTGGCGCTTCACGCCAACGAGCTTCAGGATCTCGCGTTTCTCTGCAGGCTTTCCACTCATCGTGTCGCCCCCCTCTTGGTCGTTGCAGCCGTGCGCTTCCCAGCGGCTGTGCCATCGAGCACCTGCTGGGTGCGAATACAGCGAACGAGGCGCCCATCCTTGAGTGGTTCAAGCGGCGGCACAGCCGTGGTGCAGGCGGTGATGGCGTAGCGGCAGCGTGGGGCGAAGCGGCACCCCGATGGGAACGCGTCTGGTGAGGGCACCATGCCGGTGATCGTGTTGAGCTTCTTGCCGCGCGCAGCAAAGGAGGGGATCGAGGTAACGAGGTCGCGCGTATAAGGGCTTGCCGGCTCACGCAACACGTTGGCCGCCTTGCCGGTCTCAACGATTTGTCCGGCATACATGACGGCAATGCGGTCGGCCGTCTCGGCAACAACGCCAAGATCGTGCGTGATCAGCAGCAGTGCAGCTCCGCGCTCGATGGTCGTTCGGCGCAGCAGGTCAAGCACCTGCGCCTGAATCGTGACGTCGAGGGCTGTGGTCGGCTCGTCGGCGATGATCATCGAGGGCTCGCCTGAGAGAGCCATCGCGATCATGGCGCGCTGGCGCATGCCACCTGAGAGCTGATGTGGATACTGCTTTGCACGCTGATCTGGCTGTGAGATTTCGACCTGCTCCAAGTAGCCAATCGCCAACTTGTGCGCCTCTTTCCAGCTCAACTTGCGGTGGGCAACGATGACCTCGGCGATCTGCTCGCCAATCGTCGTCACTGGATTAAGCGCCGAGAGCGGCTCCTGGAAGATGACGCCGATGCCACCACCGCGAATTGGCCGCAGCTGATCCTCGCTCAGGCCAACGAGCTCGCGCCCCTTGAACTTGACTGAGCCCTCAATGATTGCCTGCTTGCGACTGAGCAGCGAGATGATCGCCATCGCCGAGACGGTCTTGCCGGAGCCTGACTCACCAACGATCGCCAGGCACTCACTGGCAGCGAGGTCAAACGAGACGCCATTCACGACATTCAACACCCCGCGGCTGGTACGGAAGCTGATCGCGAGATCGTTCACGGAGAGGAGCGGTGCACTCGACGCCGAAGCGCGCGTACCCACGGGGCTCTTCTTTACAGCACTCACGATCGGCGACCCTCCGGCTCAAGGCTCTCGCGGAGCGCGTCGCCAATCATGTTCACGGAGAGTGAAGTCATGATGATGAAGAGGCCGGGGAAACCAAGCCACCACCAGTTTCCCTGCAACAAGAAGTCTTCCGCATTGGAGAGCATGTTGCCCCAGGTTGGTGTGAGCGCTGAGACACCGAAGCCGAGGTAGCTAATGAAGGCCTCGCCGATAATCGCGCCACCCACCGCGAAGGGGAATGAGACGACGACAGGGCCGATTGCGTTTGGCAGCACGTGGCGTACGGCGATGCGAACCGGGCGAACGCCAAGGGCGCGCGCGGCCTCAATGAATTCCATCTCGCGCAGGGCTAGGACCTGCCCGCGGACGAGCCGCGCGGTGCCCATCCAGCCGAAGACGATGAAGACGATGATGACGGTCTGGAGCCCTGTGCCACCGAGGGCGCTCAAGATTTTTGCGCCGACGATGATGACAAATAGGCTTGGGATCGCCAAGAAGACGTCAACAAGGCGCATGAGGAAGGAGTCAAGGCGACCACCGAAGTAGCCGGCGATGATGCCAACGAACGTTCCGATCGTGATCGAGCCAACAGCCGCGGCGAAGCCGATAAAGAGCGAGGCGCGTCCACCGTTGACCACCAGCATGAAGACGTCGAGCTGTAGCTGCGCCGTCTCACCAAAGATGTGTTCAAACGATGGGCCGCGCCCAAGGAAAACGAATTCGCTCGGCTTTGGAATCTCGCCGACGCGGTATGGCGCGAAGAAAGGACCAACCACCACGAGGAAGAAGATGAAGCCGAGGATGCCAAGGCCCCATGGCCCTTGTCGTCCGGCGAAGAAGCGGCGACGCGCCTGCGCCCAAGGACTCTCGGCCTTTTGGACCTTCGTCGCCTTCTTCGTAGCGCGCACGGCAGCGGTCACAGGCGCACTCGCGGGTCAAGCACGGCGTAGAGGAGGTCGGAGATCAGGTTGCCGATCACGACCATCAGCGAACCGATCAACAAGATCGCCATGAGGACCGGATAGTCGAGTCCGTTCGTGGCGAGCAGGGTGAGTCGACCAACGCCAGGCCACGAGAAGATCGTCTCCGTAATGAGGGCCCCGCCGAAGAGGAAGGGGAAGGCGAGCCCAAGGTTGGTGGCAAATGGCACGAGCGCCGTGCGCAGGGTGTGGCGCATGATCACGCGGCGCGAAGAGAGCCCCTTGGCGCGAGCGGTGCGCACATGCTCGGCGCTGAGCGCGTCAATCACCGAAGCGCGCACGTAGCGCGAGTCGCCCGCGACGCTAATGATGACGAGCGTCGACACCGGCAGGATCAGGTGGCGGGCAAGATCAACGATGGCGGTCAGCGGCGCGCTGGCAAAGTACTGCCAGTACGCCTCGCTCCCAAAGGCGGGGGAGAGTCGACCGTCGGTCATGCCACTCACTGGCGTGAGGCCGAGTGTGACGGCGAAGATCCAGATCATCATGAACCCGAGAATGAAGGTGGGGAAGGTTGAGCTGACATAGGTGACGGTTGTCACGGCGTTGTCGAACTTCGTACCTGCGCGGAGACCCGTCCATACTCCGAGGAGAACCGCGAGGCTCAGCCAAATCACAATGGAGAGGCCAGCCAAAATGAGCGTTGGTAGCGCGGCTGCGGAGATAAGATCGCCAACGCTCTCCCCGTTCGCATAGGAGTAACCGAGCTCGCCATGCAGGATGCCCGTGTAGATGCCGGAGAGCTCGCTCGGCAGGAAGGTTGGGAGGCCGGTTGGCCCAACAAGCGCATCGAGGCCATCTTTATCACGGCGGCAGGCGCCGAGCCAACGGCAGTACTGCACCGGAACTGGCTTATCGAGTCCGAGCGACTTGAGGTACCCCTCTTTCTGCTCCTGGGTGTACTTCGGGTTCTCGGCAAATTTCTGCTCTGGGCCGCCAGGCGCAGCGAGAATCAGCGCGTAAATGAGCACGCTCGAACCGAGCATGATCATGATCCCCAGCGCGATTCGTCGGAGCGCGTACTTAATCATTGGCCGACCTTTCTCCGGGTCTGATTGGTAGGGAGTGTAGCCCTCCGCCTAGCGGAACGCCACGTGGTCCGTAAAGCACTCGCCGCGAGTCCCTCCCGAAGGAGGATCCTCGCGGCGAGTGTGGTTTCTACCGCTGTAGAACCCCTAAGTGCTCTTAGTTCGCAGCTGCGACGTCGAGCTCGTAGGCGTTCCAGATTGGGCCCCATGCCTGATGGGCAAGGTACCCGGACACATTGGCCGAGACCAACGTGATATCGAGCCAGTAGTGCAGCGGAATCACGACGGTGTTTGCCGCCATGAGGTCCTGCACGGTGTACATCAACGCCTTCTGCTCTTCAACGTCCACCGAGGTCTTGACCGCCTCAAGGGCCGCATCAAGCTCTGGGATGTTGACGAACTGATCGTTGCCGCCACCGTTCGCTTCGGTCTGGCTCGAGTGGAACGAGTCGTACCCGCTCGGCTCAACCGAGGTGATGCCGAAGGCATGCAGCGCAACGTCATACGAGCCCTGCGCAAGGTTGCACTTCGTGTTTGGCGGCGTGTCCGTCAACGTTCCGAAGAGCGTGCCTGAGCCGACCTGGTCGACGATTCCCTTGATGCCCACTTCCTTCAAGGCTGCGACGAGCAGCTGAAGGGTGGCGCCACGGGTTGGCTTCATCGTGGTGCAGAAGTCGATGATGGCCTCTGTCTTCTTGCCATCAATGACCTTGTCCACGATGCCGTTGTTGTTCGTGTCAACCCATCCACCATCGGCAAGGGCCTTCTTTGCAAGCTCCGGGCTGTTGTCAGCCGGGATCTGGCTCGAAATGTCCTTGTAGAAGAAGAAGGCTGGGAGCTCCGAGTTCGTCGCAACGAAGCCGGTGCCATTCTGGATCTGATCCAGATAGCCCTGGCGGTCTACGACGTGAGCGATCGCCTGGCGGATCGCCAGGTCAGAGGCTGGGCACCCACCACCGCGCGCTGCGCGGGTTGGGAGCGCGCCATCTACGTCTGCCTCGGCCGGTGCCCCGTCGGAGCAAACGGTCGTGGAGAAGTTCGGGCGAAGGAACTCATAGGTGAACGCAGGTAGAGTCCTCTGCTCGTCACCAAGGTCCTTGGTTGGTGCGTACTGGCTGCCGTCAAGGTCGGTGACCATGTCAAGCTCGCCAGCGCGGAACTTCGCAGTACAGGTTGCAGGCGAGCCGCACACGACGTACTTAAGTCGTGCGAGCTTGGCCTGCTTGCCGTTGCGAGGATCCTTCCAGTATGGGTTACGAACGATCACCGTCTCGACACCGGTCGTGCGGCTTTCGTACTTGAATGCACCACTGGTTGGAACGGTTGGCAGGTCCTTGGTGCGGTAGCCCGCGCCCAAGAGCATGTCGTTCGAGACGTCGGTGGCAGGGTTTCCGCCAACAACGCTACCAACGGTGTACTTGCTGAAGTAGTGCTTTGGCGCAACGGCTGGGCCGTACTTCAGGTTCTGATAGATCTTCGAATAGTGAACGACCATCGTGTTGCCGTTGCAGTCGATCGCCGAGATGTCCTCGGTGCCGGCCTTGGAAACGGCGGTGTTCTTTGGGTCCATGATCCACTCGCGCGCGTACTGATAGTCGGCGCAGGTGAGATCAACTCCGTCAGACCACTTCCACGAGCGGAGCTTCCAGGTGACGGTTGCGGCATCGCCGTTCACGCCAGGAACCTGAATGCCGCCGTTGGCCTTCGATGGGGCCTCTTCGGCCATCCATGGCTCAAGCTCAAGCTTCTCGTTGAGTCGGAGCAGGCCGTCGTGCGTTGCGCCGACGATGTTCGACGACATCACGGTGCTATAGAAGAATGGGTTCAGCGAGTCCGCGTCCTGATAGTCACCGATGAGCAACGTTGCTCCGGTG
>Ga0214923_10009430_pt1 | contig 10168 bp, 12 predicted proteins | sample LL1510_MetaG_FD_177993 | JGI IMG/M metagenome (GOLD analysis project Ga0214923, IMG submission 177993) | Freshwater microbial communities from Lake Lanier, Atlanta, Georgia, United States - LL-1510 | ecosystem: Environmental > Aquatic > Freshwater > Lake | place: USA: Georgia | collected...
ATCGAAGATCCGGAGCGACGGGTGTTTTGTGGACGGCTTTAGCAATATGATCTTGAGCATTTCTGGCCAGATGAGTGTGGCAGCCATTCCATGAAGTTCCTGGAAAAACAGATTTTAGGGCCTGAGTTAAGCCGGGATGGTCATCTGAAACGACATAGGACACACCGTGAATTCCCCGATAAACGAGGGATTGGAAGTATTCTCGCCAATTAATTTCAGCCTCGGAAAAGGCGACGTGAACCCCAAGAACCTCGCGTTTTCCATCGGGTTGAATGCCAATGGCCCACAAGACGGCACAATCTCGAATTTAATTGGCATAACGGACTTTTTCATATCTGGCATCGACCATCAAATAGTGACAATGGGATAGTGGGCGGTTGCGCCAAAACTCCAGGTCAGCATCCAGCATTTGTACGATTCTCGAAACCTGAGACGAGGATATCTGACAGTCACATAATTCTTGTAGAATCTGGGTAACTTTTCGGGTCGAAACCCCTTGGATATACATTTCGGCAATAGTGGTTAAACGTGCCCGTTCCGAGCGTAACCCCTTTTGGATTATAGAGGGGTAAAATCCGCCGTTTCGGGTCTGCGGGACAGCTCATTCAAGCTTACCCAACCGTGTTTTAAGCGTTTTGGGTAGCCATTCGCGTGATCGACTCGCTCTGGGGTCCGTTCGTATGGCAGGGCGTTCAGATACCCTGTACGTTCCATCCGCATGGCGTCATTCACTAAAAGTTGGACGACCTGTGCCATATTTTCGCTGATCCCAGTCTGCATGAGCAATTCCATTATTTCCTCGGTACCGTTTATTCGAGCCATTTCTGACCTCCGTTTAGTAGTTTTACCGGCCACTATGGAATCAGATCTGGCTCTCTTTCGTAACGTCCGTTCAAGCCATCGTCTAGACTATACCCTTTGGGCGACCTCCGGTCGGTCTCGACTCTGGCTCTCTCTTCCGTTTTTGGCCAAATATGGGTTTTCGCTAAAACCCAATTTTACAGAAAAATTGAAGCACAACTTTCCAGAAGGAATTAGGCTTGTAAACACTGAGCTTATCGCGCATATTCCGGAAGTTCTGATCTAGAAGCGTGCTCATAGAAAAATAAAAAAAACTAGAATCAGTAGCACCTGCATCCCGAGCCAACTAGGTTCTCCCCATTTTCTGTCTTCTGACATAGCCCCCAAAGCAACAGTTTGCATGCATACAATTAGTACCAATATCAGATGAAATACGAATGGAATAGTCGGTTGTGAAAGTATTACCCAGATAGCAGCTGCGTATGAAAGCAATCCATAAATCAAGATTCTTGATAAAGACGTTTTCTGTTTTTTTGTACTAACCGAGACTTTGTGAAATCCAAAAAATTTCATGATGGGTAGATGGCTGGCCCAAAAGGGATTCAACGAACCGAAGGGTTTCTTAATGCCAAATTGAACAGGTATGTGTGGGATTTCCTTTTGAAATGTTCCAAATAACTTGTCCCAAACTAGAAAGGTTCCCCCAAAATTTTTATCAACATATTCGAGGTTGAGGCCGTGATGGATACGATGATGTTTTGGGGTAATCATAAACTTGTCCAAAATACCTGAATTTTTAATTAGTCCGCAGTGATTATACAGCTGAACTGTATAGTGGATGCTAGATACCCCAACAAATACAACCGGGTTAATTCCAATTAATGCCATAGGCGCAAAAAAGGGAAGCGAAGTAATAGAGGAGTACCAAGAATTTCGGGCCCCCAAAGACAAATTGAAATGCTCCCCTTCATGATGAACAACATGGACCGCCCACAACAACTTGATTTTATGATGATATCGATGTAACCAATAAAATCCAAAATCCCAAGCAAAAAATCCTAAGATCCATATAAACATAGAAGGTTCCGGACTAATCATGTTAAAAGGTGAGTACCGGTAGATCAAGGTGTATCCCGATATTTCAATGCCTCTGAAAAACCACATCACAATATGCCCCGAATCCATATTGAAAAGTAGATCTAACCAAGATATCGATTTTTCTTCAGTAAACTTTAAAGCCACGGCTTCTACGAGTACAGCAGCAAGCATCAAAGCAAAAGAAATTGCATAAATATAATTCATTGTTTCTCCGGTCGCTCAATACATTGGATACGCCTACTTTTTTGGAAGATGGGATCGTCTTCCGGGGGGATAAAATTAATCGCCGGAAGAATGCAGTCTTGTTTATTGGCAATAGATTGACAAATTCGGACCGCCTCAACCTGTTGATGTTCGGAATTTTGACCGGCCACAATTTCCCATATATGCTTTTTTTGTCTGACCTTGTAAAACGCAAATGGGACTGAACTGGCATAGAATCCCTGGCGAATAATGTCCGGAAAAATTGGTTTCCAATCGCCACTTGGTTTTTGCATCCACAAAATATCGTCATTTCGGCCTGAAATTTCCTCGATTGCCATACAATGGCTTCCGCAAGGGCAAGGTTCTGAACGTATTTTTAGGATATCGGTAAGCTGGTAACGTACTACTGCCTGAGTGGTCCTGGTAAAATCGGTTACGATAGGCAAAAAACGTGTTTTATCGTTGTCAATCCATTTGGGTTCGACGTGTATAAATTCTTCGTTTAAATGGACGATATTATGTTCACAGGTAATTCCCAAAAATCCTTCGGTTGCCTGATAAATTTGATGGACCTTCTGTTGAAAGACTTTTTCGATCAAAGCCTGATCATCAGGTTCAAGGACTTCGGCCACAGAGATCAATCGATTTGGCTTTATGGACAAGGTTCCTTGCTCAACCTTGCTAGCTAGTAAAGACAAGACTTTAGCTGGGGCCACAATCACATCCGGATTTTGGACTTCAAGCTTCCACAAGAGTTCCTCCCATTGATCGAGTAGATCGTAAAATTCAAACTCTATTCTCTTTGCTGCGGTTAATGTGGAGTACAATCTACTGTTGGCTCTTAAAAAGAAGGCGATTTTTATTGGCTTTGCTTTTAATAACATTCTCTTTAACAATGTAGGAGGAAGTGCTTTGGCTAACATAACTCCTGACCATACCAGCCGTTCCTTTTTCGAAATCAAAAAAACCCCTCTAGGCCCTTGGGTACCGCTAGATAGTCCTATAGTAATTCCGTTTAAAAGCAATTGAAATTCGCGGTTTGATTCTATATCGAGGCCGAAGCGGGTGGCCGATTCTAAAGAGATGTTTTTTGAATTTAGTTCAGAAAAATTTTTGAGGACCAACTCTTTTGTCATGATCGGAAGTTGTTGTAAATTGTCTACTTTTATTTTTTTGTAAAAAGGAAAAGCCGGCAGTTTCTTGGCCAAAAATACCTTGAGATGCCGCTCCTGATATGCTTCTAAATGAGCTCGAGACTTAAAATTCAAACCCCACCTAGTTTTGACGAAGGCACGGAATAATGTGGCAATATCATTTGCAATCATATTTATATCTTTCCCAAGTCTTTTGGCAGTGAGATGGAATAATGATGCAATCTGGGTTTCGAGAAGCAAATATCCGAAGTTTATCTAGAGTTCGGTGATATGCCTTATGATTATCGAATATGAGACTCGAGAAAAAAGAAGTTTGAAGAGTGTCCAACATATCAGTATGCCAGCAAGCGTCAGCTACAAAAAAAATGTGTCGGCCACTCGCCAAATCTCTGAATATAAGGCCAATTTGGCCATGGGTGTGGCCTGGTAAAAAAATGGCAATGGCACTTTGGTCCCCAAAAAGGTCGTATCCTTTTCCTAAAGGATGAAAATTATTTTCAATATCAATACTGGGACTTGATTCTACAAAAACCATTCGTTTAATAAAATCTGGCGGCAAAAGTTGAGGTAAAAATGCGTGTCGTAGTTTCAAAAACCTGTTATTTAGTGTCATCATAGAACGGAATTCTATCTCTGAGCAAAAAAATTTAGCTTTTGAAAAATGTCTAAGTCCAGCAATATGGTCTGCATGAAAATGCGAAATAATAATGGTGGAAATATCGTCCTCCTGGATCCCTAACTTGCAGAGCTGACAGGGCAATGTTTCTACGTTATTCAGTACAACGGGAGTAACCATTCTGTACAATTTTTCAGGAAAACTCTGGGTAGCTTGGAAGAAGAAAGGCGAATACCCTGTGTCAAATAAAATCCAGCCCTTTGTGGAGTGATGAAGTAGTCCTACTAGAGCAGGAAATTCAATATTTTTTAGAGAGCCTTTTTTAAAGGCTAAACATCCTGGATGAAGACAATGACCAACCTTTAATAGTCTGAATTTTGTAATCACAAGCCACCCTCTCTGGTCCACCAGTTCGCGGTTCTGGCAATTCCTTCTTCAATAGTTACGAGAGGTTTGTAGCCTAAAATTTGTTTTGCTTTTGAAATATTGAGAGTTTGTGAAAAAGCTAAAGTTCCAATGGAATAAGGGGTAAATAGAGGCTCATTTTTAGTCAGGATTGATACTTTCTCAAAAAGGCTGGCCAGAATATGAATAGGCGTGTGGGGCAAGTTAATGGTTTTAAAATCCAAATCAAAGTACGTTTTGATGTATTCAAATAAAGAAGTAATTTGAATAGGAGTTCCGTTTGAAATATTAAAAATTGAAACAGGCTCGTTTGTATTATGTTTCAAGGACAAGAGGGCAGCCGCAGTTAGATTGTCGATAAAAGTTAAATCTGTCCAAATCTGTCCATTTCTAAAAATAGGGACTTTTCCCAGTTTCATCACGCGTAAAAGCCTAGGAAATAAGGTGGTATCCCACGGCCCAAAAATAGCTCGAGGCCTAAAAATAATAGTTTGAGGAATTCCTGAAGAAGCGACCAAATTTTCGCCGTCTAGTTTTGTCTTAGCATAAAAATTGACCGGTGAAGGCAAAGTAGATTCCTCAGCAATATTGAAGAGATCTTCAAATTTGAAATATACAGTAGGAGTAGATAAATAAATAAATTTTGAAATTCCTGCGATCTTTGATGCTTGTAAAAGAAGATGGGTGGCCTCTACGTTGGCCCGATGGAACTGATCATAGGTGCCCCACGGCGAACTAAGTGCAGCATTGTGAATCACCGCATCCATTGATCTAAGATAGTGCTGTAATTTGTTTTGAAAGGCAGGATCCGAATGATCCATTTCAAAAAATTTGGTAGGCAAGATACTTTTACCTAATACCAACAAGGCCGCTTTTCGGTTTCGTCCCGAAAAAGTCACCTGATGGCCGGCTTGAGCTAGTGCCCAAACCAAATTTCTTCCTACAAAGCCTGTTCCTCCTGAGACAAAAATATTCATGTGTTTACATCAGTAGGTTAGGATTATTGTGCCCATAGTCAGCCCGGCACCCGTTCCGACTAACATGATCGTATTCCCACGTTTAATTTTCTGGGTCTCTATTCCGTAGTGAAGAGCTGTAGGCAGAGAGGCCCCAACTTGATTGCCAAACGTTTGAAAAATTCGGATTATTTTTTCATCGGGAACCTTAAGTTTTTTTGCTAGATGCTCTAAGGCCAGCTTGCTGGCCTGGTGAGGAACAAATAGATCTATCTGCTCTAGGGTGAGTTCGCATTCCGAAAGAGATCGGTTAATGAAGTCGGGTAAATATCGATTTGCAAGTTTAAATACGGCTTTTCCATTCATTTCGAAAGTTAAGGCACTTTCAAAAGCAGCACGGTCTCTCAGAGGATGCAATCGAGTACCTCCTCCTCGGATTTGGCAATGCTTAACTCCCTCCGTCCAGGTTTTCATGTTGGAGTGCCTCAAAGATGACGATTCGGAAGACGTTGATTTTCGAACTACAACAGCTGCAGCTCCATCTCCAAAAATACCCCCTTCTCTTAAATCGTCCCAATTTACGCCATATGTGGCGATGTCGGCAGATACCAGCAATACATGGGTGTACTTTTCTGCCGCTACCAGATAGCCAACGGTATCTAGGGCGGCTAAAAAAGACATGCAACTTGCATTAATATCAAAGGCAGTCACTCGGCCTGAAGAATCTCCCATTTCGGCTAATATCATCGCTGCATTATAAGGAAGTCCTTGGTCCATGGTGGCTGAGCAACATATGAGACAATCGATATCTTCCCTTCTTAACGAAGCATTTTTGAGAGCCAGATTGCACGCTTCCGATCCAATTTGGGCTGCGGTCTCTGTTGTACTTAAAAATCTGGATTGAATGCCTGTTTTTTGAAAAGTGGTTCCCTCAGCCAAACCCAATCGTTGATCAAGTTCGTTTGAGCTAACGTTCTGTTTTGGGGTACTGACTCCAGTGCCAAGAATACGTAGTGGAATAGGAGCTCCTATCATCATCAATCCCCTAGGTGAATCCCGTACGGATAATAAAAATGGGAAGTGGCATAAATAGGTCCTTTGAGATGCATATGAAAATATCCTCGGGCCCAAAGTAAAAATAATCCAAATCTACCTTTTTGTCTGAGTCTTCTCGGTGATGCGAATACATAGGGGCTCCAAAAGATGCGGTAGGATCCCCCAGCTTTTGTCAGGCGCCATCCACATTCAACGTCTTCACCCAGTACGATTTTTTCGTTGAACCCGCCAACCTTTTCAAATAAGTTTTTTGGTACAAACATGAATGACCCGCAGCAAAGCGGATCCCATTTTTGAACGAGAGTCACGAAAGAAAACATCCAAAGAACCCAGAGAAAATCCAGAATGTTAAATAATTCGGGTAAGTGAAGTACGAGACAAATTAAATTGGGAGTATCCCTAATTTTTTTTCGAAATTTAGTCAAGAAATCAGGAGGTAAAAAAATATCAGAATCCAGAAATAGTAAATATTCAAATTTAGATTCTCTTGCCCCCCTGTTTCGAGCCTGTGATATACCTTGACGTGTTTCACAAATTAATTTGAAGTTCTTGAAACAATTTTTCCAGTTTTGAACCTCCTCGGCTGTTCGATCTTGGGAATTATTATCTACCACGATAATTTCAATCAGATGTTGATCAGCCTGTAGAGAGAGACACTTCAACACTTTCCCAATATATTTTTCTTCATTATAAGCGGGGATAATAATTGAAACGCCTTCAGAAAAAGTTTTGGGGGGGATTGTGGGCAAAGGCGCCTTATTCATGTTAAAGGAATATATTACACCTTTTATTAATTCACAACGTTAAACACATCCCTCTTTACTAAATAATCGACAAATTCTACGGACTCGGTCTGCGACCGATTGATTTTCATCTTCCCACACCCACCAACCCCGCTCTACTTTTAATCTAACCAATTATTAAGAATTTGGACGTCGATGGTGTCGCCAGGTTGGGGCGTATATGCTGACACAGGCCCTGAAATTGACCAGAAGATAAGGGCTGCTATTACAGCGAATACAATATGTTTCATAACTTTCTCCTTAAATAGTTCTAAAAATAAGCCTTAATATATTCTGAGATTTCTTGGTCAATAAAATTCATTTTTTTTACATTTCCAGCCCATTTATGAAGATGTGCAGTTGCTTTAGTCTTATTGGATTCTGACAGTTTAAAAACGGTGCCTCCCATTTTTAATTGGTCACTAACGGGAGGGTTTATGAATTCACTGGAAAATAGACGCATATTTTGGTCATGATATCCAAATCCTAGAAAATGCAGGGTATCTGCTGTGGTAAAACGGTTTGCAATCTCGTTCAAATTCTTCACGATGCCCACCATTCGATCGTAAGTTTTTATTTCATTAAAAGTACGAATTGAATCGGCTATTTTTATGGCAGAAGCTGCTGTAATACTTGTTAGTTGATAATCATAGGTACGAACTAAATCTTTCTCGTTGCTTTGCCACTCTAGGTACCCAATTTGTCCGTATACATGTCCTATATAAAAATTTTCCTTAAAAATTCGGTCTATTTCCTGTTCAGATCCGAAGTAGTTTTTTGCACATTGGTGTAAGAAATACTCTAATGAACGATCATAGTTAAACGTTAGTATGGTCAGGTTAGATAGGCTTTTTTGAAAGAGGTCAAGTGAATCGCAACCACCAATTATTTTCCACCACAGGTCTTGGGACCAGTTTTGAACGGGAAACTTTAAGTGTTTTTCGGTTAAAGGGCGATCCCACTTGAAGACGAGTTCTTTAATTTCGCATCGGCCAATTACCCATAGTATCGCAAGTTTTGCGATATCCTCATAATATTCAGCTTTGTTTGCAGCTATAAATTCATCTAATGACGGAGCAAAAGAATATTGTAGCTGGTGCGCGAAGGCTAAAAGAACCCCTCTTAATTTACTTACATCTATCTTAGTTTTTTCCATGATCCATTGACACACTATAAAGTCATTGTGGTCAGCACCGTGATTGGCACATTGTGCCAGTAAACACATTAATTTTTTTCCGTCTGGTAACCCCGAGTCCAAACTAGCTCCAGCCCCCAACACCAAGCATGTTTTTTCCGTTAACATTAATTCATTCCTTTCAATCTAATATCCACCCACCCACTAAACAAAAGCTCCGCCTCCGACCGACGCTGAGTATCAGAGTCAGAACTCGCCATCAATTGCCGCCCCGACGGGGTCCATCCGTCATTAGAACGTGGCATATGAGCCGATTGCATTTAAAGAGGTTGAAGTTTTGATGATTTTAAACAGCATGAATTGATTCCCACCACAACTCATCCTTCGCATACAACGACGACTTAAGTCGATATCTAACGTCCTCCCACTCAGAATGCAACAAACGAAACCATGCGGTATTTCGAGTTTCGCCTTTCACAATCATATGGGATTCCTGAATAGCTTCAAATTTAAATCCCAACCGTAAGGCTGCCTTTTTAGACCGTTGATTTCGGTCATCACATTTCCATTCAACCCTCAAATATCCCAAAGAAAACGCATGTTCAAGTAACAATAAAACAGCCTCTGTATTCGCCTTGGTTCCTTGCACGATGGGGCTAAACCAAATTCCGCCTAACTCTATCTTTAAATGCTCTGGATAGTTATTTAAATAATTAATTATCCCGACGGGGCTTTTGGATTTTTTTTCAATTACACAAAAACAACGGGCTCTATCGGTGTTAAGCCGTTTGGTCAAGACCTCAGCTAATTCCTCCACTGTCGAACTTGGAGAATCAAAAGAATACTTCCAAATTACGTCATTACTGTTATATTCGTTGATATGACGCCCCAGAATAGATATCGGGGAACCGTTAGTTAAAGAAAATAGTGGTCCAGCATGGGCACTGACATCGACTGGAACTAAGTCGACAAAGCGACCCTCAAGGGATATCGACTGTGGCTTAGTAGGTAAGTTGTGTTGCAAATTCAGAGTATCTGATGAAATTGACGTTAAATCAGGTTTATCGGTTACAATCATAATTTGGTTCAGTACACCCCTTACAACCCGCAATTTTATACGTATTTTAAAACTCTGATCTTAGAACAAAAAAAACAATATAAAAAAACTCAAATCAAAGAATGTGTTAGTTTAAACCTAGACGAACCAAAGGATCCTCATCCCAAGTTTAGAATCGTATTTAAATTATCCGAACCCTTACTTATGATGGACGAATGTGTAATGATGGCGGAGAGCGAGGGATTCGAACCCCCGGAACCTTTCGGTTCAACGGTTTTCAAGACCGCCGCGATCGACCACTCTGCCAGCTCTCCATTGGCGAGTGTAACATCAAATGAAGGCATACCTCAAGTACTCGATAGGCGACGTTCAGACACGGTAAAATTGAGTAATTGGGAATTACCAAGTAAATTAACGACATGAATATATTAATTACCGGGGGCGCCGGGTTCATTGGTGCTCATCTTACGTCCAAACTAGTCCACATGGGTCACACGGTTACCGTTGTCGACAATTTATATACCGGCCGCTTATCAAATCTAACCAGCGTATCATCTCAAATAACCTTCATCGAAGCCGACGTAACCACGTGGATTCCCAACCAACTATTTGATCAGATCTATAATCTTGCCTGCCCAGCGTCGCCAGTACATTACCAACATCAACCCATTTCAACACTAAAAACATCGGTCATCGGGACGTTAAATCTACTAGAACACGCGGCGGCAACGGGTGCCCGACTGTTCCAGGCGTCAACCTCTGAAGTGTACGGGGACCCAACCATCCACCCTCAGCCTGAAAATTATTGGGGAAACGTCAATCCAATCGGTATTCGTTCCTGCTATGATGAAGGAAAACGAGCGGCCGAAACGTTGTGCGGCGATTTCGCACGCACCCGACACGT
>Ga0214923_10009431_pt1 | contig 10168 bp, 8 predicted proteins | sample LL1510_MetaG_FD_177993 | JGI IMG/M metagenome (GOLD analysis project Ga0214923, IMG submission 177993) | Freshwater microbial communities from Lake Lanier, Atlanta, Georgia, United States - LL-1510 | ecosystem: Environmental > Aquatic > Freshwater > Lake | place: USA: Georgia | collected 2015-10-15
ATTCGGTATTTCCAAATTTATTTCCAAATCGAGCCTGCCTAAGCACGTAGGGGCTTTGGCTCATGTTTTCGGTTCCCCCCACAAGGACCACGGAGGCTTCATTGAGGCGAATCCTGCGAATGCCATCTTCAATAGCTTCAAACCCAGATCCACAAAGTCGGTTGGTTGTGACCGCTGGGACAGAGTTGGGCAGTCCGACTCGTAAAGACACATGTCGAGCGAGATAGGCAGCATCCTTGGAAGTCTGAAGGACATTTCCAAAGACTACGTGATCGATAAGTTTTTCAGCCCCCGGGACTTGATCCATTGCTCCTTGAGAGGCCCGCACAGCAAGGTCTGTGGCAGATAAATCTTTGAAACTTGCTCCGAATGCCCCGAAAGGTGTACGTTTCGCAGCCACGATTACGATGGCGTCTTTGGAACTTGTGGACATTGAACTGCTCCTTTAAAAGCTAGGTTTGACGACGAGGCGTAAACCTACTTCACGAGAGATAACTCGGCAATCTTTTCCAGAATGAAATGCTGCATAAAGCGCGGTGCATTAAATAAAAAAACAACTAAAACTTGAAAATGGAACTTTCCATTTTTAGACTGAGGGCGAATGGAAACGGAAAATTTAGAAAATCCAATGGAGTCTCAGGGGAAACCTTTGACTGAAAGCTCTCCTGGGCGCCACTTAGTGACCCCAGGATCGCTGAATGCCTGTTTTGCACGATGGGGAGATTTAGAAGCTAGAATTCTCGATATTTCATTTTTGAGGGTTGTGGTTGAAGAGATTGGTGAATGGCCAGTCATTGCGGAAGGGCAAAGTATTCCCATGGCCTTCTCTATGAACGGTTTTGATTTCGCTGCAGAGATGATCATTCAAGGTAGAGGAGAGGGTTGGATTCGATTTCAATTTCAAAAGCTGGTTCCCAGTAGTAAGTCGGTTTTGAGACTTTTTTTATCCCCTCGAAAGATGGGCGAGTCCTTGATGGAAGATAAGCAAATCAAGGATGTCCGACATTATCATGGTCTTAATGAAAGTGAGTTGTTGTTTGATAAAAAAGGGAACGTCCTTTTTACTTATCTCGACTCAATGGATTCAAAATTTCAATTTTTAGTTCAAGTTAACTTAGATACCTCCTCAATTAAAGTAGGTCGATTGACCCGCTCTCACTACATGAGCATGAGTTCTTTTACTGGAGAGTTAGGTTTGATCCCACTCAGTGATAAAGAGAACTATAGCCGCATGGGAGAGTGTAGAGACATTGTCACTAATTTTAGACCCTCGGGCCAGTTAGATTATAGTCTCAAACAAAAAATGCAAAAGCTCATCAGCGATAATCTATATTCCACAGGGCATCGGGTGGATTTTCAAATGGTCAGAGCCATTCGTCTTCCCTACCTTTCGACAGAGCATTAGGCGACTATAGTTTAGTCACATCCAATTTCTTGGGCAGCTGTCAAACTTTTAGCTATTCGTAACCCCTTTAACTCCCATGAAATTTTGCCATGAAATAAAATGGCTATCGATCAGTCAATTTTCTGTGCCTATCTAGGCATCTGTTTTTCTCGGTCTACCCTTTGCATTTTAAGTCTGTGAAACGTTTAACTGAGCCTAGGGTGATAGATTGAGATTGGTTATTCTACATACGATTTTGATGATGTTGTGGTTGGGGACAGCCTTGGTAGCAGATGTTCCACCAACACCTCTAGGAAAACATGCAGTTGCTGGCAGAAATGAAAAAGGGGAATCGGCGGTTTTTTATTTTGATACTGAAGCGGATAAGAATCAATTCCTAGCCACTCAACAAAAGTTCCGTCAGTCTGGGAACTTCTTTATAGATCCGCTTTTGGCACCCCCAGTCGCAAGGCAAAGAGCTGAAAAGGTTGCTGAGTTGGTCGAAGCTGCAACTAGTAAAACGTTTTCTAATGATGATGAGGCAAAGGACTTTTTTACTACGTTTACTCGAAACATTATCGCTAATTTGCCTCCAGGAAAATCAGACCCAAATAAAGTCAATGAGTTTGTGGATAACCTTGTTGCGATTAATAAAAAGTACGAGGGGCCACTTGTACATTTAATGAATGACAGAAAGTTTGAGCTCGAAAATGTTCTTTCGAAAGCTAGATCAGCAAAGGAAATAGCCACTGCACAGGAGGCCAGAGATGCGGCTCAAAAAGATATAAACGATCTCACGAAAAAAGAAAAAACTGAAAAGGATAAAGATAACCAAAACAAAGATTTACTAAAACAAAAAGAACTAGAACCTTTGATAAAGACTCTCAATGACGTAGCTGGTGGCGGGGGTGGTGGTCCAGGCCCAAGTCCAAATTCAAGCGGTAACCCCCCTAACAATAATAACAAACCACCTGAATTTACTAAAAACGATAACAACTCACCTAAACATGATAATTTAGCTGACCAGTTGTCTAAAGCTCTTAATCAAAATAATAACAATTCAAATTTAGGCTCTCTTTTTGGTAATAACAATAATTCCAACTCCTCAAATAGTGGCAATGAAAAGAAGAAAGAGGATGGATTTAAGTTCGATATCAGTCCAAAAAACTCACAAAATAAAGTTGAGCCTGTCAAAGCGGGTGCGCCAAAAACGGACTCTAATTCACCCTTAGATCCTTCCCAAGGAATTAAATCAGCTGAGGGCATTGGCAATGTTTTAAATGGCCCAACTTCAGTTCCACAGCTAATGGCAGCTAGTGCTTCCAATCCTTTTAACCCTTCGTCTGATGGAGGGGGATCAAGTGGCGGAGGGGGTTCCACGGGCTCAATTAAAGGTGGAATGCCAAGTTCAGGTGATGGTGGAAGTGCAGCTGAAATATTTTCAAGTGTAGGGAAAGTGGATTATGGCGAATTGCCGCCTCCCATCCGCAAAGATTCGGCAGTTTTTGGAGGAGAGCTTGGTGGTGGCGAGGGCGGTTCTGAAGGATCGGTCAATGTAGGTAGTTCTTCTAGTCCACGAAAGCAAGTTACCCTTATCGATGAGTTATTATTAATGTCGGAAAATCCTCGAGTTAAAGGTCGAGGGATTATGGCTCTAGTCGGATTTCAAGTGAAAGATTTTTGCCAGCAAGCTGGGGCTAATAAAATGGCAGTATGTCAGTTTCGAAAGTTTAAAAATAGACAGGGTAAAATTTCATTGAATCCGTAGCTTTGAAAAACAACGAGGAGACTATGACAACTAAGAACTACACCATGAAAGTAGCATTAATCATAGCGATGATGATTGGCTCTGCTGTTAGAGCGGAAAATCCAAATAGAATGAATGAGCAAAGCCAGTTTGATGACTGGATGAGCGCTGCTGAAAAAGCGATTCGAGAAAATGAGCAGAAAGGCGCCATCAATAACAATAACGATAAGTTAAATCCCCAGGATACTAAATTTGGTAGTGGGATGGCCCAAGGAATTTTTCAAAAACAAACTGAGGGTGTTCAAGGCCCATTGAATAATGAAGCTAGAAACAATTCTAACAGCCGAGAGGATGGGCTCTTAGATATGCAATCTCAAGCTTCAACAGGAGCTGGTATTGCGATCGGACTCGGAGCTACAATGATAGCCACTGGAATTCCAATGTCGTTGGATATATTTAATATCCCTCGAATGGTGGCTGGGCTTGAGCTAATCGCCAAGGGGGCCATTGAAATCGCACAAGGGGCGAGTCGCTCCGAATCGGCAAATCAATATCAAGGGCAAAGAGGTATGCTCAATGATAGCCCGAGCCTTGAAAAACCGACCGGTCCAAATATCCCCATTGCCGATGAGGATCTTAAAAAGCTTCTTGAGAAGACGGATATGACTCCTGAAGAATTTAAAAAGCGGCTTGCTAGTGGTGAGTTTAAAACCGGAGCTGATATTTTAAGGGCTATCGGAAGAGATGTTGATCCGGAAACCTTGAAAGAGGGGCAGAATACAGCACTGTCCATGATGGGAGATATGTTTGAGAAGGCAAAAGCTGAAACTAAGACGACTATCAATGATACTGTGACTGCAAAAAAAGAAACTTCAGAGGAGAGTTCGTCTCACGAGGAGGGAGCTCAGGCAAAATACAATCAGAATCCTGAGACTCAAAAAAGTGAGTCGCTTGACGTCGCTGATAATAATAAAAATTCGGAAAAAATGCAGAGAAAATCGGGAGAGCCTGCATCGCAGTCATCCAAATCTTCTAGCCGAGAAATAGCCTCTACAGAAAAAGGTGCTGCTGGCACTAATGATTTCGCCTCGCTATATTCAAAGCTTTTCGGTCAAGGCGCTGACGGAGATTTAGCAGCAGAGCGAAATCGGTTTCGTCAGGAGTTGGCAGAGATGGGAATATCTCTTCCTGTGAAGGGGGTCTCTATTTTTGCATTGGCCCATCGCCAATATCACGAATTTGGCAAGTACCGTAAGGCTTTACCACGCAAACAGGCTCGAGTTGCACAGCGTTAGCCGTGTTTGAGTCGATTTAATTCATAAAACAGCCGAAAAGGAATCATGGAAATCCGTCGGCGTTGCTTACTGCTTTTTATACTTTTTTGTCATCTCTCATTGAGCACGACTGGATGGGGTTTTGAAAAACAGGAATGGATACTCACCCGTTCTCCTTCAACTTTAGTTTGGAATAAAATCTTATCCCGCGTTCCCGAATTAGAATTTGTTAAGAGTTTTGGCTTTAGGGATAAGTATGCCTTGGTTCGCGCAAAATCAAAAATTCTAAAAACTTTGCCAAAAGAGGTCATTGCACTTCAAAGAAACCACATTTATCAATCTTTCGAAGGCAAAGATCCGGACCTCGTCAAGTCTTGGGGGCTTTTAAATACAGGGCAGGTTGTAACTGATTTTGGGGCCGGACAATCGGGGATTGATGTCGGGGCCATTAAAATGTGGGAGAGCGTTAGGATAAGCTCGAGAACTATAATCGCAAATCTTGATACTGGCATCGACCTCAAACACGAAGATCTAAAAAATAATCTCTGGGTAAATAAGTTGGAAAACGAAGGAAATCAATTGGACGATGATGTGAATGGCTGGATCAATGATATGAACGGCTGGAATTTTGTTTCAGATAACAATGTCGTTCAAGATGATAACAACCATGGCACGGCAGTGGCTGGAATCATCGCAGCTGACACAAATAACGCTAAAGGCTCAAGGGGACTTTTAGCCACCAGTCAACTCATGATTGTTAAGATCTTGGATGCAAATGGTACCGGAACGACTGAAAGAGCCGTACAAGGAATCGAGTATGCGATCCGCAATGGTGCCAAGGTTATTAATGCAAGTTGGGGCGGGAGCAGTTATGACCAAGTTCTCTTTGATACCCTCAGGAGAGCTAACGACGAAGGGGTGCTTTTTGTCTGCGCTGCGGGGAACGATTTTAAGGATAACGATATGGATCCTCACCCCGTTTATCCCGCTTCTTTTAAACTTCCCAATCTCATAAGTGTTGCAGCACATGATCCTTCCGGTGGTTTGGCCTCCTTCAGTAATTTTGGGAAAGAGACTGTGCATTTGGCAGCGCCGGGAGTTGGAATTTTTTCAACAGTGATCGGAGGGTACAATTTTGTCAATGGGACCTCTTTTGCGGCGCCCTTTGTGACTGCGGTGGGTGCGCTTTTAAAAGCTCGAGAGCCTGAACTAGAACCTAGCGATATTCGTAAGCGAATTCTATCAACCGTTGCGCCGATGCACTACTATCTCAAAGAGAAGCTTGTATCGGGAGGGCGGCTTCAGGGTTATCAAGCGGTTAAAAATATTGTAACGGTAAAACCGGAGGCCCCAAAAGATTGGAAGCGAGTGAACAAGCCTTTTGAGAGCGAGCATCCCTATCCCAATAATTTAAAACAGAGTTTTGAAATAATCCAACCGGGCGCTACTCATCTGAGGGTCCATTTTTCTCAACTGGATTTAGAACCCCAATACGATTTTATCTCGCTGCGAGACAAAGAAGGTCTAGAGGCAATTTCTTATACCGGTAAACAAAACGACTTTTGGAGTGCGGATGTTCTCGGTGATTCTCTGAAGATTGAATTCAAAACAGATTATTCAAATCCACAATGGGGATTTGCGATTGATGCGATTGAGTTTTCCTCGCAATAAACTAACGTCTCAAAGCTTTAGGTGAGACGTGACTTTGAGAGGTTTTTGCAATTTCTTGATTATACTTTTGAGCTGCTGCCACCATGAGACGGTTCGTTCCAACCCAAGAACTGATGACTAGGATAATCGCAAAGACTCCTACCACTGAGGTTTCAAAGTGACTCAAGGCGAATTGCTCTCGAATAGCAAAATAACCGAGCAAAAGTCCCCAGGTGTAGAGAAAAAAACTTAAAGTTTCCATCCAAGGGTAGAGGTAAGTTAAATGTTGAGATGTGTAAGCACTGACAACGACTGTAAAAACTACGGCAAGCCTCCTAAAGAGAACTCTATGACTGTTACGTTCTCCAATCAGACTACCTACGAGCCAAATCAAAGTCGCTGATAGATAGCTAGCAAGGAAAATGATCAGTAACTTAGCGCTAACTACAAACCAAAGAGTAATATCGAAGCCAATTCCTGTCTGTTGACTCAATGACTGAGCGAACCAGTGATATAGAGCGCGTTGTTGCCCAATGTGAGATTCGACTCCAGTGACGATCAAAAAAGTGAGCAAAATAAACCAGTGATGAGTGGACCATTGGAGTTGATTAAAGAATTGTTGGGGTTTTAATACTAACCTAGCACCTTGTCTCACGTTCCGCTCCTTAGCCCGGTTTCAGGGCCGACCCCTTACTGCAAAGGAGTGCCAGATTTTCTAGGCACAATTGCTCTTAAAATCACTGTCAATTTGTTAGACACTCGTGTCGAAAACGGGTTGTATACTCTTAAGGCAAGGGTTTGTTTTATTAACAATGTCTGGGCATCTAAGTGGCAAAAAAGTCAATGCTTTCAGGGGCGGGTGACTGGTTTACAACTTGCATTCTTTAGAAACTAAAGCAGGTATATTATGCAACTTAAGTACTTACATCTTAGTTTCTTAACATGTTTAATTCTCTCTGGCTGCAATGACGCCCGAATTGCGGACCCACTATCACAAGCTTTACAAAACGGCCTACCGACTCGAGCCCAAAATGCGATTCTCACCGAAAAAGTCCACGTACGACTCGACCAAAAACAAACCATCACTTATAAGATGGTGGCCAATGGAAGCTCGCTTTATTTATCGGGGAGACCTTTTGGTTACTCAAGCTGGGATATCACTTCTAATCCCTTGGCTCCTAGGCTTCAGTTTGCCTATTCAAATAACATTAATGCTTTTGGCCCCAATCCTGATTGGCTTCCCGATTACTATGCTTCTGGAGCTATGGCTGTGATGGGCCGTTATGTGGTTTCCAGCGGCGCGGCTGGCGCCAGTTTAATTGACAATGGAGTCCCAGATCAAGCGCGCGAGATCAAAAGGTATCCGCAGCGACTGCCATCGGATCTCCAGGTTCCCCAAGATCCCGATTACGTTTACAAAGCGATTGTAACCCATCCCAGTGAACCCTATTTCTTTGGATTTAGAGAACAGGATTTCGTAACTTCACTGCAGTTAGACGGCAGTGGTCTTAATCTCAGAAAGAAAACTCCTTATGCAGTTAACGGACAAAAGGGAACGTGCTGCGTTTTAGGAGGCGCTACATTTAAAGGCTTTGCCTATATCGCATTTAGATCCTCTATCAGAAAATATATTTTTGGGACTAATGGGTCGATTCAAGAGGGTGGTGTTTTTGATGGTGTTAATGGAACTAATATTGTCGCCACCAACGATCTTCTCTTTGTGCAGCATCAAGCCGTTCCGGGCAATACGCTTGCTTCGGGAATTTACGTGATTAATGGAGGCGGAGCTGCAATCGCGTTCTTGCCTATTTTACCGATAAGTTTTGTCGTTTCTCCAGATAACCGTTACATATACGCCAATATGGATAATGACAGTATCACGATATTTCAGATTAATTGGAGCCAATGATCCGAAGCGACTCTTTTCTCTCCCCTTTCTAGACAAACCGCTTTGAAGTGCCTAAAATCTAGGCATGTTGAATAAAAAACTTCTTGTTTTATGGGGCCTCGTTTCTTTTCCGGTTTTAGCTGTAAAATTTGAAATGAAGGATCTCGGCCAACGAAATTTAATTTTAGTAGATTCAGAAGCGGCTATTGAAAGAACCGTTGCCATCTCTCACTTTGTGACGGGATGGGTTGAAGTGGCTCCGGAAAACATGGAATCGATCCAGGGAGAGTTTGAAGTCGACGTGAGAACGCTGGATACCGGATTGGAGCTCAAAAATATTCAAATAAGGGACCAATTGCTATCGAGCAATGAGTTTCCTTTGGCTAAAGCTACATTTACCCATTCTTTGGCAGGACAAAAACTTAAGTTGGGAGACGGAAAGAGTTTTACAATTAAAGTCAACGCTAATGTTCAGTTAAAGAACGTGACCAAGAGCATCCCTATTCAAATTAAACTCACTTACTTTAAAGAGAGTGATGAATCTCGTCAGCGCTTAACTGGGAACCTTCTTAAGTTTTCGGCTAGTTGGGATCTCGACTTGGCCAACTTTAATATCATGATACCTTCTAAATACAGTTCCCTCATAGCTAAGACCGTCCATGTTTCTGCTGATTTAGTGGGAAGTGATCGACTTCCTAACAATGCGCTTTCTCTTCCCGAGGGTATCAAGAAGAAATAGTGACCATTTAGGTTCATCACTGACAATTAGTGTCCCACAGCAGAGTCCCTCGACAAAAACTTAGGCACCAAACCTTTGGCGTTTTCATTGCAAATAGCATTTCTCCGAGAAGCGGGGAGGTCGCAGTGCGCGATACTGTAATAGCCATCATGGTTTTGTTAGGAGCAACAGGAATTTACTTCGGAGTAAAACATTATCAGAAGAATGGTCAAGTATTGCAACTCTCATCTAAGTCAAACCATCCATCTACCTCTTCTCGAAAAAAATTATCTCGGAATTCAAAATCTAATCCATTACATCAAGGAGAACATAATGAAAGCGCAAGTCATCGAAGTCGCCAACAAGTTGAATCTGACATCGAAAGTATCGGCTCTGAAGAAGGAGGTTCAAGCTCATTTGAACAAGCTGAAAGCCTCCCTTCAATCTATCAAGATGAAGAGTCCGAACTCTCCGGATCAGCAGTAAACTTGGAGGAAAAGATTGAATCAGAGAGCCACGAGAGCATAGTAGACAAACCGAAACAACCGGTCGTTTACGGTGTTCCCGTGGCTTCCTGGCTCAAACACAACAAAAATCGCTTAGCTTCTAAAGTAGATTTAAAAAATCCCTCTGGAATGAGACTCTTTATCAATTGTATGGAAATTAAAAAAGAGGGGACTCAGGCTTTAAATCAGCGAGATTGTAAACAGATTGCAGTTTCTCGCGAAAAGTCTCGGGGCGCAGCTCTTATTCAATAAAATAATCCGAAGTAATGCTTTTCTGATTCCCATGTCCAAAAAGCTCGTCATCTATTAAGATGGGTTCATGTGGTTTTGTATCCATAGATTGCTCCTTTGGTTAAACCCAGAGGTGGCTCACCATTTAGGCTCCATTCTTCTAAAACTTTATCAAAAAATTATCGTCTCTTTCACTAAGCCTAAAATGAATGCAAGCGTTCGGGTCCAATCACATTCTCATACCACTCTTAGGTTTTCTAATCCCTTAGGGCTTGCGGCTGGCTTTGATAAAAATGCAGAGCTTTTTGTAGCCCTTTCTCAATTGGGGTTCGGTTTTATTGAAGTCGGCACAGTCACTCCTCAAGCTCAAGAAGGGAATCCAAAGCCTAGGCTTTGGAGGGTAGAGCCCGAGGGTCTCATTAACCAGATGGGGTTTAATAACTGTGGTGTGGAGACGTTTAAAAAAAACCTCCAAAGACTTCGGCCATTCTCTTCGGTTCCTGTGCTGGCCAATATCGGAAAAAACAAAAGCACTTCAAATGAGTCTGCGATTCATGATTACGCAACTTTGTTCTCCCAACTGACTGAAGTTGTGGATGGGTTTGTGGTAAATATAAGTTCTCCGAATACTGTGGGCTTAAGAGAATTGCAATCGATTCAGTTTCTTGAAGATATCGAACGTACAGCTCCCCGTAAGCCTGTTTGGGTTAAGTTGGCACCTGATCTGTCCACAGATGAGTTAGTAGAGCTTTTTAATAAAATTAAAATGA
>Ga0214923_10009432_pt1 | contig 10167 bp, 5 predicted proteins | sample LL1510_MetaG_FD_177993 | JGI IMG/M metagenome (GOLD analysis project Ga0214923, IMG submission 177993) | Freshwater microbial communities from Lake Lanier, Atlanta, Georgia, United States - LL-1510 | ecosystem: Environmental > Aquatic > Freshwater > Lake | place: USA: Georgia | collected 2015-10-15
GTCGGTCGTCGCGAGCAAGCCGTACGGGTGGCCGAGCAGTTGGTTCGGGACGAAATGAAAGGCCGCTCCGGAGTTCGGGTCGGCGAACACGACCGGGTTCTCGTCGTTGGTCAACCCGGCCCCGTTCCACAATCCGTAGAACGCCGTGAACACGCCCCCCGCGAAATCCGGACCGAAGCCCGCCGGAGCCATCGCGATCTCGACGGCCCCCTCGCTCTTCTCACCGTTGATGGGGCGAAACGCGACGAGCGGAGAGACCGCGGCGGTATTGGCGGGCGAGGGCTCGACAAGCATGCCATCGGAATACCGCACGTACGTTCCTGCGAAGCCGAAATCGACCACCGCTGCCCGAGCGCCGCCGCCGGGATGCGATTCAATTCGTCGGCGGAAACCGAGATCGGCTGCCCGTCCGCCCCCGTACCGTCGATGCCGTTGTCTTCCAGATACAGGTCTCCCGCACTATCGAAGGCCATGCCGGCGGCGTTGCGCAAGCCGGTGGCGATCTGCTGCGGCGCCGACACGCCGAGCACGGCGCCGGTCGTCGACACAATCACACGGTGAATGGAGTCGGCTGCCAGCGCCACGCTCGCTCCCCGTCTTGGACGACAGCGCAACGATCAGGTTTCCAGATCGGACGAGCGACGTCCGCCAGCGTAAGCACGGGCACCGCCTCGACGGCCTCGACCATCACGCCTACCGCCAGGGCCGCCGCCCAGATGAGTGATCGCTTTGCTACCGGGTCTCACATAACAAATCACCCGAGATCACGCTTCCCTGGGCTGCCACTTGTGTGGAGTATTCCGCCACCACGGTGCTCCCGTAAAACCGAAAAGCCGACTCAATTCAGCGTTCCGCGCATCGCGTCTTCAAAGGGCACGAGAGCCGCCCCCCGACCCATGCGGTCCACGAGGTCGGGATTGGCGATGAAACTCCGCCCCCAGGTGATCGCATCCACGACGCCACGTTCGAGCTCCGCCTCAGCCTGCTCAGGGCTCAACGACGCTCCCGCCACGATCACGCCGTCGTACAGCGGACGAATCTTGCGGACCATGCGGCCGGCGGTCGCACCGTAGTCGGAGTTCGCGCAACTGACATCGAGGGCGCCCAGCCCCAACTGACCCAGCTTGGGCACCAGGTGGCAGATCATCTCGTCGACGTCTGGCCATTCGTACAACCCTCCCATGAATCGCGATGGCGATATCCGGGCCAGCACCCGGCGGCCTGACACCGCGTCGATCACCGTCTCGGCCAATTCGAGCGCGAACCGGCAGCGGTTTTCCACCGTTCCACCATAGCGGTCCGTTCGGTCGTTCACGCGGCCGTCAAGGAACTGGTCGACGAGGTAACCGTGCCCCATGTGCAATTCAACCGCGTCGAATCCGACATCGATCGCACGGCGAGCAGCATCGGCAAATTGCCGGTAGACCACCGGCATTTCACCCGTCTCCAGCGCTCGCGGTTGGCCGTACGGCTTGTTGTTCTGGCGATTCTGCCCGTCCGCCGCACGACTCGTGGAACTCACCGGCGGTCCGCCCGTGAAATCCTCGTGCGAAATGCGGCCCATGTGCCACAACTGACACGCGATCGCCGCCCCCGCGGCATGCACCGCCTCGACCACCGGGCGCCACGCCCGCGCATGTTGGTCCTCCGCGATGAACGGCGCGCTGACCCACCCATCCCCGGTGGGGTGGATGATGGTGCCCTCGGTCAGGATCAGGCCGGCGCCGCCTACGGCACGCTTTTCGTAGTAGCGGACCATTGCTTCCGTCGGACAGCGACAGGAATCGGCGAATCCACGACTCATCGCCGACATCACCGCGCGATTGCGGAGCGGGATGAAGCCGGGCGCCGCCAACGGCTGGAACAGTTTGTGCATGGGCCTTTCACTCACGAGAAGCGATACCGATCAAAATAGGAATGCCGCAGGTATGCGTGCAGGGTCGCACGCCAGTCTCTCTGCAGGTCCTGATTCTCCGCCCGCAGCCTCGAGCAACTCAACACCGCGCGGTCAGGCCGACGGCCGAGTTCCTTGGCTGAAACGCTCGCCGCATCGACCGCCGACACCCGGATCCTATCCGCCCAACCCAGCGCGTGCACGATCTCCTGGGCGACGGTGGCGAAACTGGCTTCACCATGGCAGGCCATCTGATACCGACCGCTGCAACCGGACAGCATCAGGTGGAGAGCATTGAATGCCAGATCCCGCGTCCATGTCGGCTGCCACACGCGGTCCCCAACCGTGAACGTGCCTTCGCCCCGCAGGATTGCCGCGTGCATCACGGGGATGATTCCACCGATGAAGTTCTTGTCCGCTTCCTGGCCGCCGAAAAAACCGGCCATGCACACCACGAGTGCCTGCTCACCGAAGGCTTGCTCGATCAAATGTTGGGCTTCGAGTTTCAGTTCGCCATACAACGACAGGGGCCGTTGCTCCTCGTCTTCGGCGATCGGATTGACTTTTCCGTCGTACGTCAGGAAGGACTGCGGGTAGAAAAGCCTCGCGTTGGCGGCTCGCGCCGTTGCGATGGCGTTCGCCACGCCGCCGACGATGATGTCACGGGCCGTATGCGGGTCCCGCGCGCAGCCCTCGACACTCACTCGCGCGGCACAATGCACCACCCAGCCATCTCTGGCATGGCTGGCGGCAGCGCGCATCGCCGCGTCGTCCCGCACGTCCAGTTCGTCCTTTCCAGGGGCGAAGCACTGGGACTGGGGAATGCCGGCGATCTCCCGTGCAAAATCGCGACCGAGCATGCCCTTGCCGCCCGTAACCAGGAATCTCATCGTTTGGATTTCCTCGCCGTGTGGTGACCAGGGAAGCAACCGCGGGCCGACAGGTACTCGACCACCCCGCCCCATTCGTGGCCGGAGCGTGCCCTCCTCACGTCGATCCCGGGGCACACCCGGCCCCCGAGGACGGCACACCGCGAGCCCGCGACACCGACGCTATCCGCCGCAGATAAGTCCCCAAGGCGACAAGTGTGAGCGGTCGAGACCAGTGGATCTGCTTGCGCTGCTCGAAGAAATACTGCCAGGTACGCCGCACGGTGGCTTCGTCCATCAGGGGACACGTCGCGACAGCGTCGATGGCGGCCTCGCACTGATCGCGGAGCGGTCCGAACATCCAGTCGCTCAGCGGCAGCCCGAACCCCTTCTTGGGTCGTGCGAACACGGACCGCGGCAGTCGATCAGCCAGTGCCCCGCGGAGCAGGTGTTTCGGCAGGGTGCCCTGCGGCGCCCGAATCGGTCCAGGCAGACTGCTTGCAAAGTCGAAGATCCTCCGGCCGAGGAACGGCACCCGGAGTTCGAGCGAATGGGCCATGCTGTTGGTATCGGCGTCGCGTAGCAGCGTGTTGCCCATGTACAGGCACGCCTCCGCCTGGGCGACCGCAGCAAAGGCGTCCCGCGTGGGGGTGAAGGCGTCGTAGGCTTCCGCTGGCAGGAAGGCGGGTGACAGGCCGAGTGGCCGAGGCTGGAAGCCGAACGTCCGCAGCGTAGTATCGCCCAGGGCGCGGCGACCAAGCGCCGCAAGCTCGACGGCCGAGGAGCCGTTCGAGAGCAGATCGATCGCCTTGGCCCGTTTGCCGGCGGGCAGCCATGCCAGCAGGCTCGCCGCAGCCGCCCGACGCATCCCGCGCGGAATCCAACCGATCACACGCATTGCCTGCCGGAGTCGCGGCACCTGTCGGAACGCCGGATAGCCACCGAACAATTCGTCCGCGCCCAGGCCGGACAGTGCCACGGTGATGCCGCGGTCGCTCACGGCTCCGCTGACGATGTAGGTGTTGAGGCCGTCGATGCTCGGACGGTCGGCCGCCTTCAGCCATTCGCTCCACTGGAGCAACACCCAGTCGTCGTCGACGATCGTCTGAAAGTGCCGCGTTCCGAGAAACCCCGCCGTTTCCGCTGCTGCCTCCGTCTCGTCGGCGACACCCGCCACCTGATACCCCACCGCGAACGTGTCGGCGAGGCCCTGCGAGGTTCCCGCCAGGGCGGCCATCGTTGCACTGTCGATGCCGCCGGACAGAAACACGCCCAGCGGCACGTCGGCGACGCACTGCCGCCGCACCGAGTCCTCGAGCAGGCTCCGGACGCGGTCCACGACGGCCGTCTCGGTCTCGGCCGGCGCGACCGCGTCGGGAAATCGCCAGTACCGCCGCGGCCGCGGCGGCCGGCCTTCCAGCGAGCCGGCGTCGAGCCATTCGCAAGTGCCGGCTGCCAGCGAGCGGATCGCCCGGTGGATGGTGAGCGGATCCTGGGGCGCGCCGTAGGCGAGGTAGCAAGCGATGCCCGCCGGATCGAGATCGGATGGCACGGCACCCGATGCCAGCAGCGCCCGGACCTCGCTGGAGAACAGTGTGGCACCGGGCAGCCGTGCCACATACAGCGGCTTGATGCCCTGCGGATCACGAGCGAGTAGCACGCGCCGCGAGGCGGCGTGGTAGAAAGCGAGGGCGAACATGCCGTCGAGTTCCTCGATCGCTCGCTCACCCCAGACCGACAGCGCGCGAAGCAGCACCTCGGTGTCGCCCGTCGAGCGAATCGCGTGCCCCTCCGATTGCAGGCGGCGGCGGAGGTCGATGAAGTTGTAGATCTCGCCGTTGAAGACGATCGCGTCCCCCGTGCGGCCGTCCACCATCGGCTGGTGGCCGAGGGGAGACAGGTCGAGAATCGCCAGGCGACGGAAGCCGAAGCCCACTATCGGCCCGGCCGCGTCGGCACCGAGCGGAAACCGCTCGAATCCCTCGTCGTCGGGCCCGCGGTGGACCAGCGCCCGCATCATGCGGCGGACGGCCGGCTCGACGCCTCCAGGGTCACTGCTCAGAAAGCCCGCGATGCCGCACATGGAACGTCCGAGGGGAGCCGTGAGCCTAGCCGATCGACTGGCCCAATACCACCAGCGCCAGGGGCCGCGACCAGTGTTGTGACCGCGGACTCGCCAGGAAGTCGCCCCACACGCGGCGCACCGCCGCGCCGTCGAGCACGGCAGTCCGCTCCAGCCGCTCGATCGCCGCCTCGCAGGCGTCGCGCATCTGGTGACGCATCCAGAAGCCGATGGGCAGGGTAAAGCCGGTCTTGGGCCTCTCCCGCACCTTGGGTGGCAGCACATCGTGGCACGCCCGGCGGAGCAGTGATTTTCGGTCCGTCCCACCCAGGCACTTGACCCGACCGGGCAGGCCGGCGACGTAGTCGACCAACGGCAGGTCGAGAAACGGAACCCGCACCTCGAGCGAGTGCCGCATGCTGTTGGCGTCAGTATCGCGGAGCAACGTATCCCCCATGTAGTGCGTGAGTTCCAGCCGCGATACCGTGTTGAAGGAGTCGCCATCCAGATCCGGGTCGCGGCGGAGCGGCGGGGCGGGCAGGTAGTCGTCGGCCAGCCCGACCGCAGCCGGCTGGAGCCGCATCGAGGCGAGCCGGGCGTTGGAGAACGTCCGCCGCAGCGACCGCGCGACGCCGGCGACGGTCGTGTCACCCGCCACGAGATCGGCGAGTTTCTCGGAGGCTGCAAAGCGGCCGTCGAGGCGACCGATGAGGGAAACCACGCGGCCGCGGGCCGGGCCCGGCACGAGTGCCAGCGTTCGCAGCATCCGCGACCATCGCGGCGCGCGACTGAACAGGTTGTAGCCGCCGAACAATTCGTCGGCCCCCAGGCCCGACAGCCCGACGACGACCCCTTCGGCCGCCAACTGCCGGCTCACGAGATAGGTGTTGAAGCCGTCGATGCTCGGCGAGTCACTCGAGGCGAACCAGTCGTGCCAGGCTTCAGGCAGCATGGTGGCATCCACCTGGACGCCGACGTGGCGGATGCCAAGGTGGGCCGCCGTCCCGGCCGCGATCTCCGACTCGTCGCCGTCCGCCAGCGCTCCAAACCCAACCGTGAAGGCCGTGACCTGCGGCGTGAACTCCCGGGCGTACGAGGCGATGATCGTGCTGTCGATCCCTGCGGAGAGAAAAACCCCCACGGGCACGTCGGCCACGAGGTGCTTGTGAACCGATTCGCGGAGCATGTTCGCGACTCTGCCGGCCGCCGTCACGGCCCCGTCACCGGCTCCAGACCGACGCGGAAAGCCCCAATACCGGCGGGCGGGCGGGCCGCGGCGTTCGGAGTCGATCCACTCCATGGTGCCCGGAGGAAAACTGCGGATGCCTTCGAAAATCGTCAGCGGAGCCTGCACAGCTCCGTAGGCAAGCATGCTGGCGATACCGGCGACGTCGAGATCCCCCGGCACCCGCCCGGAGGCCTGCAGCGCCCGGATCTCGCTCGCGAACACGACCGCATCGGGGCGGCGGGCGACATACAGCGGCTTGATGCCCAGGGGGTCACGGCACAACAGAATCCGCCGCGTGGCCGCGTGATGGAAGGCGAAGGCATACATGCCTTGCAGTTTTTCGACGGCCGCCTCACCCCAGGTGGACAGGGCGTGCAGCAGAACCTCCGAATCGCTGCCACCGCGGAACCGGGTGCCGTCCAACTGCAGCTGAAGCCGCAGGTCGCGGAAGTTGTAGATCTCGCCGTTGAAGATGAGGCAGTCTCCGGTCGCGGGATGGAACATCGGCTGATGCCCGGCCGATGAGAGATCCTGGATCGCCAACCGCCGGAAACCGAAGCCCGCGATGGGACCGTCCTCGGCAGTCCCGAGGGACAGTTCCGCATAGCCCTCGTCATCGGGGCCGCGGTGCACCATGGAGCGCATCATCTTTCGTACGGCGGGTTCCACAACACCCCGAGGGCCGCCGATGACGCCGCAGATTCCGCACATCGCTCGATCCTCGCTCCCGGCCGCCGCTCATGCCCGACCCACACGGCTCGGCGGAGGGCCTGGTCCGACGTGGGGTGCAGATTAAAGCCACGGCCTCCGCACCGCGCTTACAATCCCTTCAGCATGGCCAGTGCGGCTGTGCCATTGTGATTCCAGTGACGCGTGCGATCCTGAACAGAGTCGTGACGCGAACCCGCCGCAGATCCTCATGAAACTCAAACACGCCATCGTCACCGCTGCCGGCCGTGACGGCCGCAGCCTCCCCCTCCAGCAGCTCGTCGATCGCGACGGCACGACGAAGACCGCGCTGCAAATCATCGTCGAGGAGGCGGTCGCCGCCGGAGCCGATGAGGTCGGCATCGTCGTGCGGCCAGGGGACGAGGCGGCCTTTCGCGCTGCGGCAGGCGCCGCGGCGTCGCGGCTGGAGCTCATCACTCAGCCGGAGCCGCTCGGCTACGGCCATGCTGTCACGTGCGGCCGGAAATTCGTGGGCGACGCGCCCTTCCTGCATCTGGTCGGCGACCATCTTTACGTCAGTGAACAGGGACCGGCCGCTCCCGCCGGCCGCTGTGCCCAACAGCTCGTCGCCGTGGCAGAAGCGGAGAACTGCTCCGTGTCGGCGGTGCAGCCCACGCGCGAGAACATGCTGCCCTACTTCGGCACCGTCGGCGGCCGCCGCGTGGCCGGCGCCCATGGCCTGTACGAGATTGAGCACGTCGTCGAAAAGCCCACTCCCACCCAGGCCGAACAGGAACTGATCGTGCCCGGGCTGCGGGCCGGCCACTACCTCTGCTTCTTCGGCATGCATGTGCTCACGCCCGGCGTCTTCGACCTCCTCGACGCCCTCGGCGACGCCGGTAACCGGCAGCTCTCACCGGCCCTGGCGAAGCTCGCCGATCGGGAGCGCTACCTGGCCTTCGAAGTCCGCGGCAGCCGCTACAACCTCGGCATGCACTACGGGCTGCTCGTCGCGCAACTCGCCCTTGGCCTCGCTGGCAAGGATCAGGCCGAGATCCTCGCCCAAGTCGTGGAATTGCTGGCCCGGCAGCCGGCGGCGCGCTGAAGATGCCGACCCCATGAACACCGCCATCACATCCCGGCTCGTCGCGGTCATCACGGCGGCGGACGCCAAAGCACGCGATCAGGCCATCGAGGCGGTGTGCCGTGAAGCCACCCTCGCCGACCTGCTCGCGGAATGCGCGGCGCTCGAGGAGTTTCGCCGCACGAGCACGAATCTCTACGAGCGGGTGCGGTCGCTCTTTTTTCTCTCCGCGCTGCACCGCTTTCACATTCCTCCGTTTCTCGCCGCCCTCAACGCGGCGGCCCTCATTCCCCACGCGGGCTACGAGCACCTGCTCGCCCGGCGGTTCGAGGAGGCTATCGAGACGTTTCTCGACGCCCAACGGACTGCGGGCCCTTCCGATGCGATCTCGAGCGCCCTCGCCGCCGCCTACCGGGACCTCGGCCTGCAGACGCTCGCCAACCAGGTGCGGCGCAGCGTGCGCTCGCTCCGCGGCAACCAGTGGATGTTTCGCATGGGCCACCCCGCCGACCATGCCCTGCGGATCCGCCCCGAACTGCTCACGCCGTCGGCCGACGGCATGTTTCCGGTGCTCCGGGAATCGACGCCCGTGCGGATGGATCTCTCCCACGCCGGCTGGAGTGACATCTTCTTTCTCGGCATGGACTTCCCCGAGGGCGCGCGGGTGCTCAACGTGTCGATCGACCTCGGCGTCCACGGCCGCGACGCGGCGCCGAAGCCGCCCGTCGAGGCGTATCTGCGTGTCATCGACAGGCCGGTGCTCCGGCTCACGAGCGTGGACCTCGGCGCCACGGCGGAGATCACCGACCTCGCCGAGGTTTTCGACTTCGCCCGCGACTACCTCGGCCTGCTCAAGGCGGCGGTGATCGCCGCCGGAATCGTCCCGCCGGGCGTCGAAGGCTCGGGCGAGAGCCTGGCGACGCTCCTCGAGCGGGTCGTCGGCCCCGGGCACGGCCTCGAACTCGTCAGCAGCGTCAACGACATCCCCAAGGGCTCGCGGCTGGCCGTGTCCACGAACCTGCTGGCGGCCCTGATCGCCGTCTGCATGCGGGCCACGGGACAGGCCCGGTCGCTCACCGGCGGTCTCACCGAGCCCGAACGGCGGCTCGTGGCGGCCCGGGCGATCCTCGGCGAATGGCTCGGGGGCAGCGGCGGTGGCTGGCAGGATTCGGGCGGCGTGTGGCCGGCCGCGAAACTGATCCGCGGCGTGGCCGCCGCCGCGGGCGACCCCGAGCACGGCACCAGCCGCGGCCGGCTCCTGCCGCGGCACGATCCTGTCAAGATCGGGGCCGACCTGCAGGAGTCGCTCGTGCTCGTCCACGGCGGCATGGCCCAGAACGTGGGACCGATCCTGGAGATGGTCACGGAGAAATACCTCCTGCGGAGCGAGGCCGAATGGCGGGCCCGGCAGGAGGCGGGGGCGGTGCTCGACGAGATCATCGCCGCCGTCGAGGCCGGCGACGTGCCCCGCATCGCCGCCGCGACGACCCGCAACTTCTTCGGCCCCATCCAGACGATCATCCCGGCCGCCACGAACCTCTACACCGAAACGATCATCGACCGCGTCCGCGGCCGGTTCGGCGACCGCTTCCAGGGCTTCTGGATGCTCGGCGGCATGTCGGGCGGCGGCATGGGATTCATCTTCGCGCCCGAGGCGAAGGCGGAGGCCCAGGCGGCGCTCGGCGGGATCATGGCCGACGCGAAGCGGGAGTTGCAGCACGCGCTGCCGTTCGCGATGGAGCCGGTGGTGTACGACTTCGCCGTCAACGAGCGCGGCACCTGGAGCGACCTGCTCGAGGCCGCGGCGGCACTGATGCCGGCCGGCTACTACGCCCTCACCGTGCCCCATCTGCTGAGGGCCGAGCGGAGCGCGCTCGCGCCGTCGCGCCGCGCCGAACTCGACGCCTTCGGCGCCGCCTGCCGCCAGCGGCCCGAACTCGCCGGCATGGTGGACACGCTCTTCGACCGGCTCTTTCCCCGGGCCGCCGGCGGCGGCACGTCGGCCCGCGACCTGCGCGTGCTGCTCGGTGACCTGGGCTTCGACGAGACGGAGCACGAGCAGATCCGCACCGACTTGAAGCATGGCCGGATCGGCCTCGCCCAGAACCGGCTGCCAGCGGCGACCACGCTCGAGGACGTGAGCGATGCGGACGTCGCCTTCACCGCCGACGACGCGGCGGGCTTTCGCGAGTCAGGGCTCGCCGCCCTGCGGGCCGGCACCGCGGCGGTGGTGACGCTCGCGGCTGGCGTCGGCAGCCGGTGGACGCAGGGCGCGGGCGTGGTGAAGGCCCTGCATCCGTTCTGCAGGCTCGGCGGGCGGCACCGGTCGTTTCTGGAGGTCCATCTGGCGAAGACCCGGCG
>Ga0214923_10009435_pt1 | contig 10164 bp, 6 predicted proteins | sample LL1510_MetaG_FD_177993 | JGI IMG/M metagenome (GOLD analysis project Ga0214923, IMG submission 177993) | Freshwater microbial communities from Lake Lanier, Atlanta, Georgia, United States - LL-1510 | ecosystem: Environmental > Aquatic > Freshwater > Lake | place: USA: Georgia | collected 2015-10-15
GTATGGCGGTCCAGCTCCAGGGTACGCAGGGTATGGCGGTCCAGCTCCAGGGTACGCAGGGTATGGCAGTCCAGCTCCAGGGTACGCAGGGTATGGCAGTCCAGCTCCAGGGTACGGTGCTGGGTTTCCTCAACAACATCAGCAGCAACAGCAACAACTAAGCCAAAACAGTTATGCTAGAGAGCAAGTGTCTCCTCGTTTTTCTGCCTTGGAGCGGTACCACCCAGGAAGCAACGGATATTCGGTGCAAGGTACACCCCAGCAGTTTCAACCCATGTACTAAAAAATAAAGTTTTAAAAAACATCATTTCTATTTTATTCTTAAAAGTAACATGGCTAACGTGTGTGAAGAACAAGAAATGTTTCCGCGGTGGTTTGTGGTGGGTGACTCTGTGTGTGCAGACACTTGTTTTGTGTGCGCCCGTGAAAAAGCTGGACGTGACTTTGAGCGTGGTACTTTTGGCACGGTGATGCTACAACCCGGCAGCGCCCAAAAAATTATTTCTAAAAAAACAGTGGGTGTGGCATGTTCATCTGCTTTACGGGAAATAACGGCGTTTTCTTTATTGGGAACAGGCTGTCATGAGACAGTGCACTGTTTGGGGCTTCCAGAAGTAAGTGACAACGGAAGCGTTACCTTGCCATTGGAGCGTGCGGAAGTGTCTTTGGTTAATTTTGCCAAGTGTGCACGTGCCCGCACCAGAGTTCCAGGCTATGAACACATGTCGGTCCACTTTGTACTGTGGTCTCTTTTAAAAGCCGTGGCTCACCTGAACCGGTGTCAACTGATGCACCGAGATTTAAAGCCAGGCAATGTGTTAGTGTTCCCCGGACCCCGAGTGGCGTTGTGTGACTTTGGTGCGGTGCGGTTTACTTCGGCTCAACTGTCACAGCTGGACGTGACCATGAGTGATGTGGTGTGCACCAAGTTTTACGCTCCTCCAGAAGAACCCACTGGAAAACACAACATGCTGTTTGACAGCTATTCTATTGCCGCTACAGTGGTTCACTATGCCATGAGCACAGCACCCATGTTTCACCCCATGACCAAAACAAGCCGCCGCACTTTTATTAAGCTTTGCAAGCCTTATTTGCGTTTACTAACAATTGTACGGATGTTGGTGAGAAGTGATCCTGCGCAGCGGTACTCTGCAGCCGAGGCGTTGCAAGTGTTTGAAGATGTTTTCCCGCTTATGGTGGCAAGGTTTAAAAGTTACAACGTTTCTAGTTTAGGGAGAGAAGCAACCATGGTGTCTTCTGCGTTAAGGGGGCATGTCCGAGAGTGTAAATGGGACCGGTTTCATAATTTTCAAGACAAGGTGTGGCCGACTTTGGTCAAGTGCATTCAGGTGTGTCAAGTGTCGGAGGAAAAAAAGGCGTTTGAAAAAAGCGGCTGTTTGGCTACAGCGTTTTATGTTTTGAACATGTTACAAAACGTTCATGAAAACTCAGAGCCGCCGTGTTATCCTGGAAAGTGTTATATCATGCTGTTGCCTAATTTTGTTCGTGCAGCTAGTGTGTTAACGGGCTCAGCTGACGACACGGAGGACTACCTTGGCATTTGTCACGGCATGTTGCAGCCTCACCGTTGTGTTCAGTTTCACAATGTGTTGGCCGAAGCGGTGCAGAGCACACGGGCTCTTGCAACCGTGGGGCCCAATTGGATTTACCCTCCACACTTGGACACGTTGGAAGAGCTACAAACAGAAATGCATTTATAAAAATTTCTTCTAAAACAGATTATTCTCTATGTTTTTTAATAAAAACTTGATGATGTGGAAAAATAAGTTAAATTGGACGGCTTTACAAAAACAGAGTGTAGGATCTTTGTTTCGTTTTGCCAAGGTAACGCCAACAAATGCAGATTATGTAAGAACAATTACAGAAAATGCACTAGAGTTGTTTCACACTCATTTTGAAAGCAAGCTTCAAACGTTGCTGCAAAACAATGTTAGTTTATTTATGAGTGTGTTGATTGGTTTTTTTAATGCTGCAACAAAGGGGCACCACGTACATTGTGACAGCATGCAGGAGTTGTACTCGGTGTTATACAAGTTCAACACAATGCCAGTTCAGGTGTTGTCAGCTTCATGCAAACTAGGGGTAGGTGAGTATTTTTTATTGAGCGGTTTAAAAACGGCACAACCTGTGTTTGCTATTAACAATATTAGTTGTACACAAGGACAGTTAGAAACAGTGGCAAAACATAGTTTGTTAAGAGGGCGGGTGTTCCTAGTGCCGTGTCCCGCCAACGTTCCATGTATGCAATGGCATGCCATGCTTCACACACTGTTTACACTAAACCCTCCTTTTTTGTCACAGTTTGCGGCCGTGGTGAACCCTAAACTAAATTTGGCGTTGTTTGGATTGTTTGTGTTTCTGGTGTTGGTGTATAAACACAAAGCGGGTAAAGTGTTTTTAAAACACAGCTTGGCGTTGGATCAGGTGTTGTACTTGGGGCGTTTGTTGCAGCAAATGCACGTTCTTCCACCTATAAAAGACTTGTCACTGCAGGTGCCAGTGCAGTTTCAAAGGGAGTTACGGGGTGGTGTGACTCGGCAACTAAATGTGGTGTCTTACAACTGCTACACAAACTTGTTGGACGGTTTAAGGTATCTGTTTTGCTCTATGGGTGAAACAATATTTATACCAGACGTCATTTGTCTTCAAGAAATTAATCACTTAAGCAAATCAAATATCAAATTTTCTTTGAAAAATATAGACTCTAAACTTGGATTGAAATTTTCCTTTGTTAGAACAAACGATCACACTGGAACACTTACAATCACCAAAAGTGAGACCACTCCAGGTTTACTGTTCAAGGAAGGACCGGTGACGGGAACAAGATCCGGAGCGGGTAAAAGAAAATTTCCTGATTTACACTATCCTGAAAATTTTACTGAAGTGACATATAAAGCCTATTTTGCACAACAAAACACGTTTTTGCGAACAGTTGGTGGACCATATGACAAAAACTTGTGCACACTGGTAAAAGTGCAACCTGGTTTGCATCTTCAAGAGGTTTATTATTTAAGCATTAAACGTAAGTTTGCGTGTGACAAACAGCAATTGGCAACCCAGTTAAGAAATTACTTACAAATACAAGACGCAAATTTTACAACAGGAACGATTGTAAGAACAAACAAACAATTTCATAGGAGAGACACTTTCACCATTCCGCCTTTAACAAATTTTTTATATACTAAATTACCCACTTCCTCTCTTTTCCCAAGATTGTCTGAATCTTCTCTGTCCCAAACTGTAGCTAATGACAATTTACTAAACGTTTTGCAACATCCAGAAAGTCAATCTTTGTATAATACCTCTGACACCAAAGATGCTATAGAACAATTTTTAAAATACAGCGTAAATACTCGTCCTACAATATCATGTTACCAAAACATTTTAAACTACTGCTTCCCTCAAAACATTGAAGAAGAAGCAGTAGCGGAACAACGCCCTTTTGTTATTGCTTCAACAACCTCAACTCCTTTTCAAGTGGTTGATCATTTGTACATTCGGGGCGGCGTACTGGTTACAGTTATTGAGGTGGATGGCAGATCTGTCATTATAGGTAGTATCCATAACATTTTTCAATCTCAGTTAAGAGTGTTGGAGACATACATGAACTATTTTGACAAACATTCTCCTGGCGTGCCGTATATTTTATTAGGAGACATGAACGTAAACTTAAAATCATCTAACCTTCCACGGGTTGAAATTGATAGACTTATTTCACTTCAAAAGCGCGCCTCTATTTGTCATACTGGAACCCCAACTATCAACAGCAGAGACGCAGAGCTAGATTGGGGTTTACTTAAAAATGACAGTGGCATTCAATGTAAAGCCACGGGAATTAAGGTAAACGCGTCTCAAGAATTATTTTGCCGTACAAAAAGAAGAATAGCAAAAAAAGGAAGATGGACTCCTACTTTAGAAAACGTAGACCCCAATACAAACATTCCAAGCTCTTTTTCATCAAGTTCAGAGAGTTCAGAGAGTTCACAAAAATCTGAGAGTTCAGAGAGTTCACAAAAATCTGAGAGTTCAGAGAGTTCACAAAAATCTGAGAGTTCAGACGGCCTCAAAAGTTCACAAAGTTCAAGTGATAATGATAATGATTCTTTATTAAAAAGTGCCGCCCCGGAAGGTGCCGCTGGTGCCGCCCCGGATGTTGTTGATATTGAAGAGTTACAAGAAGAACAAGAAGCCACATCTAAAAAAGGAAGAGATCACTGGGCAATCCACTACACTTTAACTTTACCTCCTTTGGATGCCGCAGGGCCATTAGAAGGAGCAGCACCAGGGCCGTCATCTTTCACAGCAATTGAAAGCAAATCAGTCTACTAACCACGCTTTAAATGCAGTGGGTGTCATGAGCTTATACCTAAGTTTTAAATAAATTTTTTTAAACTGCCGAATGTCATTTTTGCGCTGAGACGGGCGAAAGTCACGCATAATGTCACTAAACTCTTTCTTGTACTGCTTCACCACTTCAATTTCACTCCTTTGCAAACGCTTGTACTCTTTCACCTCCTCTTTCAGCCGAGACACAAAGTGGTCCAACACTTCCGGCATGTCTCTTTGAATCCACCGTTGAGCGTTAAGTGCCTCGGGCACGTTTAAAAAAAAGTGATAGTCCGCTTGCAGGTTCACCAAGTTTTTGCCAGGCGGTGATCCTAATACGCCAGCATTAATGCCAACAAATAACACGTTCTCATTAGAAGAACGAGCACTAGCTACCATTTTATTCAAATGTTTTTGATACAGCTTTGTGACTCTTTGAGGATTGCTGCGAGTCAAAGGCACCAAGTTGTTTTCTTTGACAAAGCTTCTGTTCAAGTCATCCAAGTCATAGATAGACCAGTTATACAATTCACCCTCCAACTCTTTTGCAAGTGTTGTCTTGCCAGAGCCTGGTGCACCCACCAAGTGGACAATCATGTGGTTTTAATTAATAAACACGTTTTTTTTATTCATATACACCCAACCTTTATTAGCACTTTGTCCCCTGATCACACGCTGACACGGATGAAGAGCACTGTCCGCACAACCCGCCGTCCGCGGAAGTGGACGTGTTAAAAAAACACTGCCCTGCTGGGCACGGGCAAGCACCGCCCGTGGCTTGATACACCTGTCCCTGACCACAGCCACCTGGGGCTCCACCTCCACCACCGCCGCCAGCCGTTTCACAACATGCGTGATCCGCGATGGAGGACCGTGGCCACTGCGCATCTCCCGGCATCAACACAGAGGTTGTGCAAGACGACAAGTTGTTTAAATCTACGTTGTAATAGTTGTTTGGACAAGCCTGATCCTTTGACAGCGGCGTATTAATATCAAAGTTGCCGTTGATGTTGCAAGGCACGCGCTTGTAGCGCAACATGATGTTGGAGTTGGCAGTAAGCTGAGCAATGTTACCCATTCCCCGGGTCTCCCACAGCGGGTTCACCATGGCCATGTCCAAGTGCATGTTTTGGCCAGAACAATAGTTAGCATGAATCTCTCCTGCTTGAGTGACAGCATTAGAAATGTTGCGCCCGTAGTTTGTTTCCGGACCGATAGATATAATGTTTGAGTATTGCAAAAAGTTGTTCTTCATGGTGTCATTCCAACCCCAATTCCCATTGTTATACAACACTTTGGCAGCGTCACACTTGGGACTCAAAAAGTCATTCCACTGACAGTTGGGGCCCGTGGTGTTATCTTTACCATACTCGGCTTTTCCAGAGTCAATACAGTCGTTAATGCAGTCTGGGTTAGAGCCGGCTGTGATTCTACAGTCACCACCGCACCCCTCAAACGGCACAATAAGGTATGACGGGTAAGGCTTCCCACTGTCATCTACCGCCGCCAGGGAGGGGTCATTAATGTCTATGCACTGCGTCTTGGTGGGGTCACACATGCTTGCCGCTGGATACCGCGGGTCTGTTAGTCCCGAGATTTTGTCGGGGTAGTTGTTAATAGGCTGCACCAAAAAGCACGCCTTTTCTGAGTTTTTCCCGGCAGCGCTGTCAATGACAGTGACCACTTGATTTTGTTTAGTGCCAAAGCCGGTGCAAATTTCAATCCACGGAGGAGCAGCGCCCATGCGGTTAGAACTGGCGTCATTAATGTATGGCAGGTACTCCAACGGGTCTACAGCTCCCCAAGTGGGATCTCCGGACCCAAACTGAGTGGTGGTAGACCATCCCTCCCACGGACTAGGGTCGGCTGCACACTTCCCGTTTTGACAAGTCTGGCCGCCCGTGCAGCCACAGGTGCCACCACATCCGTCTGCTCCACCACAAGACTTGAAATCACAGTTGGGTGTGCAAGATGTGCAAGTGCCATTGGTGCATGTTTGTCCCGTGGCACACGAACAAGTGCCGCCACAGCCGTTAGGGCCACAGCTGTTAGTTGGGCAGTTGGGCTGACAAACACATTGACCCCCTACACAGGTCTCATTAGACTTGCATGCCTGAGTGCACCCTTTGTCTGTACACACTCCGTTGACGCAGGTTTGAGTAGAAGGACATGTTGTAGTACACTGGTTGTTGCTAACACAAGAGCCGTTTACACACGTCATACCCGCACCACAAGGAGTAGGACATGAGGCATCCGCTACACAGGTGCCATTGACACAGGATTGTTTTGTACCACAACCGCAACACGTCCCTCCACAACCATCAGACACGCCTACTGAAGTAGACACACACGCCAAAGGGGGGCACTTGGGTTGACACAGCGCTTGGCAGGCGCTGTTTACACACTCTTCATTGGAGGCGCAGGGCGTGGTGCATACTCGGTTTTTTTTACCTCCAGATTTAGAAGCAGACAAAGAAACAGCTTTTGTGCATGGAATGGCAGGGTTTACCACTTTGCCATCACATCCGTCTGCTGTTGCTGAACCCGGTACTGCTCTATTTAACCTTGCGGAAGACTTGGTGCATGGAATGGCAGGGTTTACCACTTTGCCATCACATCCGTCTGCCGTTGCTAAACCCGGTACTGCACCATCTAACCTTGAAGTAGCACCGGCAGCAGGAGGATTTACCCTTGTGGGAGACTTGGTGCATGGAATGGCAGGGTTTACCACTTTGCCATCACAACCATCACCCACTAAGCCTTGAGCCATTTGTGCAGGGGGTGTTGCGGGAGTTACGCACTGCCCGTTGACACAGTTTTGGCCTTTGGCGCAGGGACACGTCCCGCCACACTTGTCATCTCCACAATACCCGCCAGCCGGACACACAGCACACTTTCGGATGCAAATGCCCATGGGGCCACACACTTGCTGAGTTGGGCAGTCACTGTCCTGTTGGCAGTCTTCACCACCATACTTGTCCTCTACACTTTTGATCATCAAGTGGTAAATAAGCACAATGGTGCCAATTAACGCCCCAATGGACGCCAACACAATGAGGGTGATCCAGCCACCCCCCAATTTTTTATGTTTACCTCCACGGAAAGACATGACGTTTCTTTATTTTAAACACCCTCATAAAAATGTTACTTGGTGTCATTTTTGGTGTCATCTTTGTTTCGTTTAATAAATAACATGGTGGTTCCTATTAACGCCCCAACACACGCCAGCACAATAAGCACAATCCAACCGGCCCCAAGTTTCTTTTTTTTACCGGCCAAAAGTTGCGTACGTGTATAACTTTTCATGACTTTTTGATTTTCCACAACACAAAAAAAAATGTTGGTGGGCGTTGCAGGACCCAAGGGTAGTGGCAAGGACACGCTTGCTGCTCGGTTAAAGTTGCACATGCCCACGGCGGTGGTCCGTCCGTTTGCCGAGCCTCTCAAGCGCACCTGTCAGCAAATGTATTTGTTGTCAGAGGAGCAGCTGTATGATGAGGCCGCCAAGGAGCGATTAGATGAACGCTGGAATCTTACGCCCCGTCAAATGTTTCAGCAGGTAGGGACTGATTACGTGCGTCGGCAACTAGACCCCAACTTTTGGCTGAAACACTTTGAGCTGTGGTACAGCAAACACTGTGAGCTGTCTAACAGCAAACACTGTGAGCTGTGGTACAACCAGACAGGCGTTGTGCAAGATGTGGTTTTGGTGCCAGACGTGCGGTTTCAGAATGAGGTGGACCTCATTCACCGTCTAGGAGGTAAAGTGGTGTACGTCTACAGACCCTTTGTCCATGGAGCAGACAGTCACGAGTCAGAGGTAAGCGCAGTGGATTTACAACACATTGACTACACCGTCAACAATTGCAGCACCTTGGCCAACTTTTATCAAGAAATTGATGCTTTTATGAAAAAGTTTTGACATCTTTTTTTCTTTTATTGTTTTCCTTTCACTTGTTTTTTCATTTTTCAAGTTGCAATGCAATCAATACAATCCATTCAAGTATTGTCGTCTATTCAACCGTCTGATGTGTGTGGTGTGTGCATGGATGAGGTGAACCGTGATTTTTTGTTCAAGACGTGCTGCACCATGTTGCTGTGCCGCAAGTGTTTTAACCAACTGGAGGTGGAAGCGTTCCCTGACGCCAGCAAGTGTCCAGGGTGCCGTAAAAACTTTACCAAAGTTACGTTTAGTATAGAGTCGGTTCAAGACAAGATTCAACCACGGGCGTATTGTGGGGAGTTTGTGTCTATGGAAACTCAAGATCAACACGTCAACCAGTGTATACAGTGTTTGAAAAAGGTGATCAAGGGCAACATGTGGTTTGAGATGCAGCTGTCAGACAAGTTTAAAACGTTAAAACGAAAGATGTCAGTGTTTGAAGATGAAATTTTTATTAGAAACACTCGTATCCGGGAGCTCAATCATGAAAACCGCAAGCTGTCTAAAGAGCTTTTGGTACGAAACAATCATATTTTAATGCTTCAACAACTGCGCGCGCGTCCGTCTCAAAGACCCACTCCTCAAAGACCCACTCCTCAACCGGCGTCTCAGAGACCCACTCCTCAACCGGCGTCTCAGAGACCCACTCCTCAACTGGCAGAAGAAAAAACAGAGCCGCTTTCTTTGGATGACGTTTTAAGCTCAGAGACTGATCTTGTCAGCAGTGATGAAGACAGTTCCAGTGACGAACATCATGATGCTTCAGTCCTTTTTACACCTGTTCAACAACAAGTTGTTCCTGTTTCCAGTGAACCACCTGTGAATGACAATGAAGAAGAATTACTGCCAATGACACCATCAGAGCACAGAACACCTGCAGAATCTGGAAGGTCACTTACTACACCTCCTCCAGCTCCAAGAGCGCAACGTGTGTTGGCACCTTTACGTCGTTCTAACCGTTTGCTTTTCTTAGCTACTCAAATTGAAGAAGGAGTAAGGGCTACAGAACTCTAAAGAATAAATTTGTTTTTTTATTTAAAATAGCGCGTGTCAGAGTTGACTGTGTTGGCGCGGGCTGTTTGCCACTGGTTTCTGTAGTTGGGCATGTCATAGGCTAGGTATCTTAAAAATTCTTGTCGGCCTTCAATAGGTTGAATAAACCCAGTGTTGGCAACCGCGCTGCGCCTCATGTGCAAGCAGTTCAAGTCACCGTTGACGCCATAGAGGCCCTCATTTCGTATTTTTTGTTTCATTTGTTTGTCATGGTCTGGCAAAGGTTTAACGTAGTAGTACTCTGGAAACGGTTGGGGTGACACGTCTAGAGCCGCATCTAAAGTACTTGAGCCTGCAGGCGGCATGATTAAACTTTTGGTGCTTTCTTGTTGTTTAAGGCGTTCCAACTCAATTTCATACACGGCGTCATCTCCCATGAACACATCAGATCCCTTCATGCGGTCCGGTTTAGGAAAGGCGCCAATCTCTTTTTTAATGCACTCAAAGTTGGTTTTAGCCTGCACTTCTGCCACACTCTGTCCTGGAGGCCTAGACACTTGAGTTGGTAGCACGTACATGTCTTGGTAGGTGTTGCTCTGTAGGTTGTTTAATTCCGGGGGGTTAAACTGGGTGTATGCCGAGTTGATGGAGCACACCTTGGGAGCCACTGGTGGGTTGTTTTGAAACACGGGCACGTTTGTGGTCTGCACGTCTTGAATTTCCACTCGGGGCGCTTCTTGCACAGCAGACGCGGCTGTTGTTTGTAACCGGGCCGTGTGCACGCGTGATGCAGTCTGTGGCACCTGGGACACTTGTGGCACCTGGGACACTTGTGGCACCTGTGGCACCTGGGACACTTGTGGCACCTGGGACACTTGTGG
>Ga0214923_10009436_pt1 | contig 10163 bp, 7 predicted proteins | sample LL1510_MetaG_FD_177993 | JGI IMG/M metagenome (GOLD analysis project Ga0214923, IMG submission 177993) | Freshwater microbial communities from Lake Lanier, Atlanta, Georgia, United States - LL-1510 | ecosystem: Environmental > Aquatic > Freshwater > Lake | place: USA: Georgia | collected 2015-10-15
ATTACTAGATTAAGCAATAGCAATTTGGTATTATATTAGAAATGGATCAAGATCAACAACAATCGAATAGGCGTGATAATGAGGAGAAATCAACTCGCGAGCGCGCGGCTATCATAGGTTTGCCATACATTGATTTACGCCCAGTTGAAAATACAATGGAGCTTGCTCTTGGAATTTTAGATATTGACACAATGCACAAAAATAGAGTTATTCCACTCATGCCTCCAACAAGTGATGGCGTATATCAATTTGGAGCAACTAGTCAGACTCCCCAGACATTCATAAATGAAACTACAAACAACTATAGGGTTCAAGGTAAAACTGCTAGCTTCTCACTCATCTCTGGGCAATCATTTCAAAATGTGATGCTTAGGTTCGATCCTCCCAAGGTCGTCGAATATAAAGATATCAAAATATCTCAATCTGGAGATAGTGATACATTTAGCGCAGTTAGTCAAACGTTGGCTAGTGTAGGAAGTGATGATCTTTTAAATTTTTTGATAGAACAAGCTGATAAACTTTCAGCTAGTGATATACACATAGAAAATCAGAGAACCAAAATACGAATTCGTTTTCGAGTTGATGGAACTCTACACCCTGTTGCTGATATCGATACTGATAGGTATAGAATTTTACAGGGCGCATTGGCATCTAGAGCCAATATATCAACTGCAAGTACGACAAGCCAGTCCGGACACATGTCCCAAGAAATTACCAGAGACGGAGTCACTCACCTTCTGAATATCAGGGTCGAATCTGTTCCTACTATGTACGGCCAAGATGCTGTACTTAGATTATTTAACTTTGACGAATCAATGTTGAATCTGGACAGACTTGGGATAGCGCCAGCCGAAAGAAAAGAGATTGACGAAGTTATTAGTCATCCAAGGGGAATGGTTTTAATGGTAGGCCCTACAGGGAGTGGTAAATCTACCACACTATATAGCATGTTAAATGCCTTGAATACTACTGAAAGAAAAATCATCACACTTGAGGACCCAATAGAATATGGTATATCTGGTATATCACAAATACCTATCGACACGACCAATGGTAAAACATTTGCGGATGAACTTAGGTCTGTATTAAGATTAGATCCCGACGTTGTAATGATAGGTGAAATCAGGGACGAAGACACAGCTCGCACAGCAATACAGGCATCAATAACCGGTCACTTAGTACTCTCAAGCTTTCATGCGAACTCAACGGCCTCGGCCTTTAGCAGAATGATTGATATGATTGGTGTAAACCCAATTTTTTCTAGCGCAATCAGACTGGTGATAGCACAGAGACTTGTTAGAAGACTTGACGATTCAACAAAGGAAGCATATTCACCCGATGAAGCAACAAAATTATGGATGAAAGACACACTAAAGGATTTACCCCAGCACATTAATAAACCTGATATAGATAATTGCAAACTCTACAAACCAGTTATAAGTCAAAGCTCACCATTTGGTTATAAAGGCAGAATTGTAATAATGGAGCAAATGATTGTATCTGAAAAAATACAAGCATTTTTAAGGGGTGATGAGTCTGAGTCTCATTCTGAGTTGATAGAAAAAACTGCTAAAGAATTAGGTATGGTGACATTGATTCAAAACGGTGTTCTAGCTGCTTTAAGAGGAGAGACAACTCTCGAAGAGATAAATAAAGCAATTTAACTCTTCCCAAACATCGATTATCATGCTATAATTCAGTGTTGAATAATTATATAAAAAGAGAGTCACTTTAATGAGTTTCGAATTAATCCAAAAAGTTAATAATGCACATAAAAAAAGTGCGGTTGTAAGCCCGAAAAGCGGAGACACTGTTAAGGTACACCAAAAAATTAAAGAAGGCAACAAAGAAAGAATACAGGTTTTTGAAGGAGTTGTAATTAGAACTGATCGCAATAATTCTCATACAGCCCGAATAACTGTAAGAAAAATTGCTAGTGGTGTCGGTGTTGAAAAAAGCTTTTTAATACACAGTCCTCTTGTTGTTAAAATTGAAGTAATTAAAAGATCAAAGGTACGAAGAAACTACCTTTCCTACTTACGAGAACGAAGTGGGAAGAGTGCGCGTTTAAAGTCTTTAGGCTTTGACAAAGATGCAGTCAATACAATAGAAGAACAAATCGATAATAGTGAAATCGCTGAAGATAAGTTAGAAAATACAGACTCAGAAGCAGAAAAATAGACATCACAGTCTAGTCAACATAGTTTAGATAGTATATTCTTGGTTTATGATATTAGGCATAGACGAAGTTGGCAGGGGTGCATGGGCAGGACCACTTGTAGTAGGTGCGGTAATCATGGGAGATTTAAAAGTTGCTGGGTTGACTGACAGTAAATTATTATCATCATTGCAAAGAGAAAAAATTTCTGAATTGATTAAAGCCAGTGCGCATTCATATTCTATAGGTTGGGTTCATGCCAATGAATTAGACCAGTTGGGCATTAGCGAAGCATTAAAAGTTGCTTCATTAAGAGCAATAGAAAGAATAGACAAAACATACAGTGAAATTATAATAGACGGAAATTTTAATTTTTTAGCACAAACTATCTACTCGGATAAGGTTACTGTGATAAAGAAGGCTGATAAATTAATACCTAGCGTTAGCGCTGCATCAATTATTGCTAAAGTTGCAAGAGATGATTTCATGAGAAATCAGCATAAAAACCATCCAAAATATGGTTTCGAATCAAATGTTGGATATGGAACTAAGTTACATCAAGCAGGTATTAAAACTAACGGAATTATAGAGTTACACAGGAAATCTTTTTTACCTATCTTAAATAGGGGTTATACGTCCAAAGAAATTGGTAATGAAGCTGAGAAAATCGCAGAAATCTATCTGAAAAATTTAGGACACAAAATTATTAAGCGAAACTGGAAAACTAAACTTTGTGAAATAGATATAATATCAATTCATGAAAATACGATTTTTTTTACAGAAGTTAAGTATAGAAAAAATAATTTTTCAGGAAATGGTGTTGATGCGATAACTAAAAATAAAATGAATCAGATGCAATTTGCTGCAGAAATGTTCATTAAAGATTTTAATAATTCTCAACTAAATTACAGCCTTGCAGTAGCTTCGCTAAGCTCTAACCCAATCAGACTAGATTGTTGGATTGAAGTTAGTTAATTTTTCAACTAAATCTTTCTTTTGAGTTGTAATTATTTTAATTCTTTGATGTATTTCTTCTATACCAATCTGGACCGATCTACTGATCAGCTGATTATCTAATTTATTTTCAAAAAAATTGATATATTCATTCAGATCAGATGTAGTGTTAAAATACCTAGAAACGACTTTTGGAAAGAAATCTATGCTGTTATCATTTTTATAAATTTTTTCTAATTCTGTCCAATTATTTTTGATCCATAACCAGCTTTCTTTCCTAAGTTTTTGCTTAGCGAAAACATAATTAAACCATGATGGAATATCTTGGGGCTTAATGATTTCAGCATCTATTAAGGAAGTAAAAATTTTTTTATGAATATCATCTGAACTTGTGCTCGTAATAGCATAAATTAAATCTGCTTTTAATGATGGCGATATGGTAGATGGATATTTCTCTAGAAAACTATTTACTATTTTGTAATTCTTTTCGTTTTTAACCGCAGCTGATAAAATAATCCCTCTTGTTTCAGAATCTTCTATATTGACGCCCTTTTCTTTGTATATTTTTGTTGATTCATTTAAGAAGTCAATGTCTCTTATTTTGTTTCTTAAAGATAAAATCACGGCTCGTAGCTGTTGTATATCCAAAGGCTCATCCTTGCGAGATTCTGTCCCAAGAGCTTTGTAGTTATTGACTGTAATTAGATTTATAAAATTATTGAGTAAATGCTTTTCGTTTTTGTTGAGCAGTTTTGATATATCATTCAAAACTAGAGAAAATTTTTCCCATATCAAATAATCCTTTTCGTTTTTCATATGAAAAATAATTTCAAGTAATTCGACGTATTTTCTTATTCCTGCTCTTGCGAGTAATATTTCTTCAGTAAAAAACTGCAATTTATCAAATCTAGTTGATTTACTAGATATTATAAAGTTAGCCTTTGAAGAGTATATCGATTTATCGTAGCAAGTAATAAAGTGGCCAAATCCATTTATATTTAAATTATAAATTGACCCGGTGTTGAACTTTAATGATTTTTGATTTAACAAATCAGGTAGTGTTTCTGAGTTCGAATCAAGTGGTACGGGCCATAAAAGTTTAGATTTTTTACTATTAAGTAAAAACCTTTGTTGTTTTATTGAGTTTTTTGAAGCAAAAATTACCGGATATCCAGGCTGCGTTAGCCACGGTTGCATAATAGTCTTTATATCTATTCCACTTACTTTATTAAACTCATGCCAGAGATCATCAGAGTTAGCATTTGAAAATTGAAACCTATTGAAATAATTTTTTAAACCTTTTTTGAAATAAACCTCTCCTATTAGATTTTTTATCATTCCTATAAGTCGCGCACCTTTTGCATATACTATTGCTGCATCAAAAATAGAGCTAATCTCGTCTGGGTCGAAGACATCGACTTTCACTGGTTGTACGTTTTCATAGCAATCCCTTGATAACGCATAAATTGATTCGTGACTGAGAAAATCATCCCAAATATTCCATTTGGGAAATATATAATTCACAGCCTCGTATTCAATATAGGTTGCAAAACTTTCATTTAGCCATAAATCATCCCACCATTTCATCGTTACTAGATTGCCAAACCATTGATGAGCTAGTTCGTGTGCGATAACTTTAGCAACGGATTTTTTATCATCGATAGAAGAAAGTTGATTTACTATCATCGCTTCCTCTCGATAGGTTATTAACCCCCAGTTTTCCATAGCGCCTGACGAAAAATCGGGCAATGCTATATGGTCTATTTTTGTTAGTGGAAATTTAAAGTCAAAATAATTTTCGTAAAAATCTAGTGCCCTGATTGAAACATCAAGTGAAAATTTCAAATCACTTTTACTTATTGCTATTGAAGACCAGTTATTTATCTTTACTCCCGATTTACTATGTCCTGAAATGCTATGAATTTTACCACACGCGAAAGCTAGTAAATAAGTGCTCATTTTTGGCGTTACTTCAAATTGAGTTGTCGTAATATTATTATTTTGATTTATTGCTTCAATAGGAGTGTTGGAGATTGCTTTATCTTCAGACCTATGTATAATCGCAAGCTTAAAACACGCTTTCGCAGAAGGTTCGTCTATACAAGGAAACAGCTCTCTTGCATAACTGCTTTCAAGCTGAGTAGAATATATTATTTCTTTCCGGTTTTTATATTTAAAAAAACTCGGGTAGAGACCATGCATAACATCCGTTATTTTTGATTTATATACTAGTTCGATTTCTACATTTCTAGAACCTTTTACTTTTAATTTAAGTATATCTTGATGTAGTTCAAATTCTACTTTTTTGTTATTTACTTTAATAAATTCATAAATCAAATCTCTAGAGTGTAAGAGTAAAAAATCTGAATCAGTTACTAGTTGACCTTTTATATTGGTCTTGCCATAAAAATAGCCACTATTTGATTTTGAAATATCTATCCTTATTTCATAAATTTCCGGGACGAACTGATCTAATAGACGTGATTTTTTAGACATAGTATAATTCTAGCAAAGAATAACGGCCAGAGGTAGTTGCTTTATGTCAGACGTATATAAAAATAGAAGAACTGCGGTGATATTAATACTGATAGTCCTGCTATCTTTAGTCTTGTTTCTTTTGAGAAATCAAGACAGTACTAGGACGCTCAATACACAAAAAACTACAGAAATAGTCGGTTTAAATGCTATTGATTCATTAGATAAAATAGAGATCAGGGAAAATGTAAGACACGAAGAGTATAAAAGAGAATACTTTGGAGACGGTTGGGGTGAGATAAACGGTTGCGATACAAGAAACGTAATTTTGTTTAGGGATCTAAAAAACATAGAAACAGACGGTAGATGCACGGTTTTAACGGGAGAGCTATTTGATCCATATACCGCAACTAAAATCCGATTTAAAAGAGGTAAAGATTCAAGCAAAGAAGTGCACATTGATCATGTAGTTGCTCTTTCAGACGCTTGGTTGAAAGGTGCAGATAATCTATCTAAAGAATTACGAGTTAAATTTGCTAATGATCCACTTGAACTCCTTGCAGTTAGTGGATCATCAAATCAAAAAAAATCTGGCTCTGATGCCTCCGAGTGGTTACCTGAAAATGTAGCCTTCAGATGCGAATACATAGCAAGGCAAATAGCTATTAAGATAAAATATAAACTTTTCGTATCATCTAAAGAAAAATATACAATGAGCTCGGTTTTAAATAATTGCAAAGATCATAAACTTCCAGTGATATAGCTTGCATTTAAAATCAATTGTTGCTAAAATGTTAAGGTACATTTCCGGCCGGCAGGTCGGAATTTTTAATAGAATATCTAATGAAAGGAACTACAAATGCAAGATTTAAACGTAAAACAACTTACAGCAGCAGTACGAGTGATTGCTGATGAAAAAAATTTACCAGAAGATACAGTTATGTCAGTTATAGAACAAGCCATAGCCGCAGCATGGAGAAGAGATAATGGTGAAAGAGATCAAGATGTTAGGTGTGAACTCAATGTTAATAATGGAAATGCAAATGTGTTCGTATCTAAGGAAGTAGTAGAGCTTGTAGGATCATCGGCTGTAGAAATAAGCTTAGAGGATGCTAAAAAACTGAAAAAAGATGCTCAGATAGGGGACTTCGTAGAAGAAAAATACGAAGTATCAAGTTTTGGTAGAGTTGCAGCTCAAACTGCTAAACAAGTTGTATTGCAAAGGTTGAGGGAAGCAGAAAGAGAAGTGGTTTTATCTGAATACGAAGATAAAATTGATACTGTGGTAAACGGAACAGTCTCTCGTGTTGAACCAAGAGTTGTTAGAGTGGAAATTGGAAAGGCTAACGGTATTTTGCCTCAAAGCGAACAAATACCAGGCGAGCACTACAGTGTAGGATCTAGAATTAAAGTTTTAATTAAAGATATAGAAAGAGAAAACCGTGGACCTCAGCTTATACTAAGTAGAAGCAGTGAAAAATTCATTGAACATCTGTTTCGACAAGAAGTGCCCGAATTAGATACGGGGTCTGTTGAGATAAAATCAATAGCTAGGGAAGCTGGAAGAAGAACTAAAATTGCAGTATTTAGTTCAATACATGGAGTCGATCCGGTTGGTACTTTCGTAGGAGGACACGGTAATCGCGTCCAAACAGTCATGAATGAAGTTGGCGACCAAGAAAAAATTGACATAATCAGCTTTGATTCTAATATCGAAAAATACATCATAAATGCGATGAGTCCAGCACAGATCAGTAAGGTTGAAGTCGATGAAAAAAATAAGAAAGCAAAGGTTTTTGTATCTGAAGATCAACAGTCTGTTGCCATTGGTAGGGCTGGTCAAAACGTTAGATTGGCGAGCAGATTAACTGGTTATGAAATTGATATTGAAAACTATACTGAGCCAACAAAAGAAAAAACTTCAAAGAAAAATATCGAAGACAGCCTAATGAGCGCCGTAGAAGAAGTTTCGTAACATTAAAAAATAAAAAAACAATTAGCACTCTATTGACGAGAGTGCTAATTTTGTATAGACTATAAATACAAATAGGAATAAATATGCCAGATAACTTTTCAGAATTTGAATTTATAGTAAATTTGTCTGATAACGCCAAGACTAGTTTGCAGCACGCCAATATAATAGCACAAGGCTATAAGAGCTCATATATAGGAACTGAACATATTTTACTTGGCATTTTAGCTCAGGGCGCATCTGTAGGTGCAAAAATTCTAGCTGATTTTGGGATTACATTGGAAAAAACTCATGATGCGTTAAATTTAGCTCCGCTTTCAACTGTAATCGCAGTTGGAATAAAGAGTCTTAGCGAAACTGCTAAGTTGACGCTAAAAATGAGTTGGGAATTGGCGCAGGACTACAACCAAGAATTATTAGGTACAGAGCATATACTTTATAGCTTAATAATGCAGAAAAACTCAAGAGCTTCCTTGATAATTCAAGAAATGGGCGTAGACATCGAAGAACTAGCTGCAGAAATAAAAACCTATCTAGGAAGAATCGAAAATCAACCAAAATCTGAAAACCCAATAGAATTTGGTCAAAGAGCAGGACGAAAGACGACAAATAGAAGAGGAATCCTTGATTTATTCGGAACTGACTTAACAGCTCGGGCCTTAGAAAACAAATTAGATCCATTGATAGGTAGAAAAAAAGAATTAGAAAGAGTAATTACGATATTAAGTCGTAGATCCAAAAATAACCCTGTTTTGATTGGAGAACCTGGCGTAGGAAAAACCGCAATTGCTGAAGGATTAGCTCTGCGCATTGTGTCTGAAGACATTCCAGATCATCTGATAGACACTCGTGTTATTCAAATCGACTTAGCGGGTATGGTAGCAGGTACTAAATATCGGGGTGAATTTGAAGAGAGATTAAAGCGATTGATGCATGAAGTCAAATCTCAAAAAAACATAATAATATTTATAGACGAACTACATCTTTTAGTAGGCGCTGGTTCTGCAGAGGGTTCTGTAGATGCAGCAAACATATTAAAACCAGCACTTGCCAGGGGAGAAATACGACTAATCGGAGCTACTACACTAGATGAGTATCGAAAGAATATTGAGAAAGATACAGCTTTAGAAAGAAGACTGCAGTCCGTGATTGTCAGGCAGCCTACGGTTAAAGAAACAATTGAGATTATCAAAGGATTGAAACTTACTTACGAAAAACATCATTCTGTTACAATCTCAGATAATGTAATTGAAGACGTTGTATATATGGCCGAAAGATATATAAATGATAGGTTTATGCCTGACAAGGCGATTGATGTAATTGACGAAGCTTCAGCATTACTTCGAGTAAAATCAGCAAAAAAACCAACAAAAATTAGAGATTACCAGGTTCAAATTAAAAGTTTAAATGAAAAAATGGAAGAATGCGTTTCTAAAGAAGATTATGAGAGGGCTGCTCTATATAAAACGCGTATCAGTCAGTTGAGCGATATGCTAAAGGATCTAGAAAAAGAATACGAGCTTAAAAGCCATATTGAGCTAACATCTGATGATATTGCATCAGCAATATCTCTTATATCTAATATACCTGTATCGAGAATTCAAAAATCGGAAGCTTCATTGTTGATTAATCTTGAAGATCATCTACAGAAATTTATCATAGGTCAATCAAAAGCGATTCAAATCGTTTCTAAATCGATTCGTAGAAATCGAAGTGGAATTAGTAGTCAGAATAAACCTATAGGATCTTTCGTATTTATGGGCCCTACGGGTGTCGGCAAGACTGAACTAGCTAAAGTATTGGCTAGAGAAGTTTTCGGATCTGATGAGGCTTTGATAAAAATCGATATGAGTGAGTTTGCTGAAAAACATTCAACAAGCAGGCTTTTGGGCGCCCCGGCGGGGTATATTGGCTATGAAGATGGCGGTAAACTAACAGATAAAATTAAGAGACAGCCATACAGCGTTGTATTATTTGACGAAATTGAGAAAGCACACAGAGATATTTTTAATCTGCTTTTGCAAATACTTGAGGATGGTAAATTAACGGATGCTCAAGGTCATCAAGTCGACTTCTCAAATACCATCATTATTCTTACGAGTAATTTGGGTAGTACTGAAATGAATAAAGGTCCAGGCTTAGGATTTGTTTCCGCTGAACAATCATTGCTGGAAGAAAATAGCTTTATAGATAAATCTGCTAAAGATGCTATTTCTAGGTTTATGAAACCTGAATTAATTAACAGATTCGACGGAGTTTTGACTTTTTCGTCACTAAACAAGGAAGAAATTTATAAGATATTTGACTTACTACTAAGCGATTTGAAGAAGCGACTAATAATAAAAGGAATCGATTTAATCGTGTCCCCAGGTGCAAAACGTGTTATTATAGAAAAAGGTTATGATAAAAAATTTGGAGCTAGACCGCTAAGGCGTGCAATCGAAGATTTATTAGAACATAAAGTAGCAGAGGGGATAATTTCAGGTGAATATGAGAGGGGTACGCTAATATATGCTACCGCAAAAAGAGGAGAAATTTGTCTTTCAATCAAAACCGAAAGCTAAACATTGGCCATTAATCGGTAAAGTTATTTTAATTTTTACA
>Ga0214923_10009438_pt1 | contig 10162 bp, 6 predicted proteins | sample LL1510_MetaG_FD_177993 | JGI IMG/M metagenome (GOLD analysis project Ga0214923, IMG submission 177993) | Freshwater microbial communities from Lake Lanier, Atlanta, Georgia, United States - LL-1510 | ecosystem: Environmental > Aquatic > Freshwater > Lake | place: USA: Georgia | collected 2015-10-15
CCCAGAGCGAGAGATCGATGCACACCTGACCCCCGTAGAGGTCGTTTCCGACCCGCGAATCGATCGAAGCGAGCGTCGGGGTCGCCGCATCGACCAGGCTCAGACGTTGGTTCCATTCAACCCAGCGGAAGCCGGCGAGGAAGGTCGCCGGACTTCCGCAGCGCCGGCGGCGCCAATTCAGTTCGGCGCTCTGAATCTGGCCGGTCGTGCGCAGGGTAGAGGCCGTCGTCGGCGGGGCGAACAACGCGGGCATGTTGACCGGGGTGTACGTCCCTGCGGGCAGGGGCTCGGTGCCGGCGAACGATCCCACGCTGAAATAGTTTCCCTCGATCGCCCGGCACTGATCGACGTTGAAAAAAAGCCCGTACCGTGGGCCTGCGGCCAACACGGGCTGCGCCTGATTGACGTCGAGTGCCGTGAGGCCGGTGCCGGCGGTCTGCAGCACGGGCCGGCTGGCGATGTTGCCCTGCCAGAGCATGAGGGCGTCGACCTGCACGATCCAGCGCGGATCCGCACTCCCGAGCCGACGGTTGAGCCAGCCGAGTGAAGTAGCGTGATTGCCGTCGGTCGCGTCGGTGCACGACTCGAATGAGGAATCGTCTTCGCAGCCGATGCCCGGGCAGTATTGGAATTCCCCATCGGTGGGCGACGTCGCGTCGATCACCGGTTCATCGACGAGGCGGAGCTGCGGGCCGTCGATTTGATCGAGGGGCACCTCGGCGTTCATGCCCTCGTCGATGAGGACCGACTCGGCCGACTCGAACTGCTCCACTCGATCAGTGATGTTCAGTCCGTCGTCAAAGCCCGCCGCCGTCACGACAGCCGGCAGCATCACCGCCAGCGCACAACCCGCAAGTCTGGAAAAACCGTGCCATCCGTTCATGGTCTCAATGCCCTCCCAAAGGAAAAACTCCCCCGGTGATTTCGTCGTCCGGTCGTGCGGATCGTGACTGACGATCCACGAATTCGGGTCACGGAATCGGCGAATGACAGGCAAACCAGGCCGACTTTTCGGCCGCCGCAGCGGCACACCTTTTGCCCAGGCCGCCCGCGTTCCCTAACCGGCATTCTCCACGACCTCGCACGCGCCCCCGGCCAACTGCCGGGTGAAGCGGATGTCGAGGGTGCGCAGGTGCGTATGGAGGCCCGCGTCTTGAACCGGGAGGATGTGGGCGGGATGGCCCGACTCGTTGTGGTGCGAGTGCCACAGCCCCGGCGGCGTCACGAACACCGCATGCGGCTCCCAGTCGAACCGCTCGCCGCCCTGGATCGTGCCGTCCGGACCGAGCGTCCGGCCCACCATCGTGTAGCAGCCGGGCTTCGCGTCGACCACGAGATCGACAGCCACCGACTGGTGCCGATGCGGCGCCTGCACCGCGTTGACCGGCAGCACGCCGAACATCGCCCACAGCACGTGCGTGATCGTCATCGTCTGTGAAAACGATCGGCTGCCGAGCAGCACGCTCAGCCGGTTTGCCTTGGCGCTCGCCGGATCGTGGAGCACCGCGGCGAGCGCCTCCATGATCGCCGCATGGGTGTAGAGCGTGGGCGAGAAGCGGCGCCGGGTGGCCTCCACGCCGAGGTAGCGCAGGAGCGGCTCGTCGTGCACCCAGTAGAGCGCCGCGTCGTCGGCCGCCACGTGCTCGGCCCGGCTTCTCGCCGGCAGGGTGAACAGGTCGCCGGCCCGCCACGGAATCTCCTGGTCGCCCGATCCGCCGTCGCCGACGTGCGACCGCCCGCTCCCCCGCATCGCGAAAAACAGCTGGCTCGTGGCATTGGCGTCGGTGACGAGGGCCTCGCCGGGGCAGACGTGGACGAAGTTTGCACACAGCCCCGGGCTCGTCGCCGGCCCCGGGCAGCCGAGGGCCGCGCTCGTGTCGAGCGGGAGCGCGCGAGTCATGCCACGCTCGTGGAGGGAGGCCGCGAATCGTGCACCGGGCACGATCCCGAGCCCGCCGTCGGCGAGTGGGTTCGACGCGTAGCGGTAGTCGTGGAACCGGGCGGCCTCGGTGAGCCGCTCGGCAGACGTGTGATCGTGGGCGGGCTGTAGCATGAGGGGACCCTCCGAATGCACAATCCTACAGGAATCACCATGGAAACACCCGTCCCCAGGATCGTCTCGCTCCTCCCGGCGGCCACGGAAATCGTGGCGGCGCTCGGCCTCCGCCGGGCGCTCGTGGGCCGCTCGCACGAATGCGACGAGCCCCCGGACGTGGCGACACTGCCCGCCCTTACGGCTCCCAGGATCGATGCCGCCGCCTCGAGCCGGCAGATTCACGAGCAGGTGGGCCGGGCCATGAGCGATGCCGCCGGCGCGGCCGCCCTCTACGCGCTCGATGCCGATGCGCTCCGTCGCCTCGAGCCCGATCTCGTGCTCACGCAGGCCGCCTGCGCCGTCTGTGCGGTCGCGGCCGACGACGTGCGGGCGGCCGTCGCGACGTCGGGCGGGCCGGCCTCCGTGCTCGAACTCTCGCCCACGACGCTTGCCGGAGTCTACGCCGACATCCTCGCCGTCGGAGCGGCGACGGGCGCGCTCGCCAAGGCCCGTGAGGTCGTGGCCCGGCTGCGGGCGCGGGTGAGATCGGTGGCGTGCCGCGTGCAGGCGCGGGAGAGACAGGCTGAAGCCTGTCCTCCTGAGAACATGAGCACGTGTCAGGGCTGGAAGCCCGGGTCAACACCAGCCGACGGAGGTCGGCCAAGCGACGGTCGGCAGGATGCCGAGCCGTCGCGTGTAGCAATGCTCGAGTGGCTCGACCCGCCGATGGCGGCCGGCAACTGGGTGCCGGAACTCGTGGCCCTCGCCGGCGGCGTCGATGTTCTCGGCAAGGCGGGCGAGCATTCCCACTGGATCACATGGGACGGCGTGATCGCCGCCGATCCCGACGTCGTGGTGCTCGCTCCCTGCGGATTCACACTCGACCGGGTCGCGGCGGAAGCCGAGACTCCGGCGATCCGCAACCGACTGAAGATGCTGCGGGCGTTCCGCGCCGGCCGCATCTGGGCGATGGACGGCCATCATCTCGTAAACCGGCCCGGCCCACGCCTCGTCGACTCGCTCGAGGTGCTTGCGGAGATCCTGCACCCCGGGATGTTTTCATTCCCGGCGACGCGGCGATTCGCCCGAAAATTGTAAGACATGCTTCGTGGCGCGGGGCGGCCTTCGCGGCCGCAGATGCACCGCACTCCCGGCAAGCGGGACGCTTGCCCCACTCGGCTGTCGTCAACGCAGGCTTTCGGGCTTCAGGCCCTTCTTGTGGCCGCCGCCCTTGAAGGGCGTCGGCTCGTACGTGCCGATGAGTTCTACAGTCGCGGCCGGCGGAATCTTGTCTTCCAGCCCGAGGGCCCAGTAGCAGGCATTCACCACGAGCCGGCGCAGGCCGGCCGATACCAGGTCGGTCGAAGATCCCATCGTCGTCGTGAACACGCGGCCCTTCGGCCCGCCGTCGATCGAATACGTCTTCGTCCACGCGATCGGCATCATCGGCTCGTTCTTCTTGGCATCGGCCCCGGTGACAACGGGTGAATCAGGCGTCATCCCTTCGAGCACCTGCCCGAGCACGAGCGGCTGCGAGTCGCCCGGCAAGGGCAGCCGCACGCCGTAGACGTCGGTCGGCCCCCAGATGTCGCCGTCCTCGATGCCGCGCAGGATCGGGTGGTCTTTCGCCTCGGGCACCACGAGGCCGCGGGTGCTCTCATATCCGTGGTGGCCGTGGTGGTTGATCCAGGTCTCGCCGAGCACCTGGCGGCCGAAGCCACCCTCGAAGTCGGCAGCCTTGGTGTTCCAGCCGTAGCGGGCAAACGGCGACTCCCCCGGCAGGTTGAAAGCGTGCGTAGCCGTCCTGAGGCCGATCACCGGCTTGCCTGCCTTGAGGTAGGCGTCGATCTCCTTCATCTGTGCATCAGGCAGATTGCGAAACCGCGTGGCGATCACCATCAGATCGGCCTTTCCCAGGGCTTCGAGCCCGGGGATGTTCTTCTGGTTCATCGGGTCGATCGTGCCCGTGGCCGGGTCGATCGCGTAGAGCACGGTGCAGGTGAAGCCGTGGTGCTTCGCGAGGATCTTCGCGAGCTGCGTGAGCCCCTCTTCGCTGCGGTATTCCTCGTCGCCCGAGACGAGCACCACGTGCCTGCCCTTGCCCGGCCCTTCACCCCCCTCGACCACGAGCCACTGGTCGTTGTCCGCGGCAGCCTGACTGGCCCGCTGCGTAAACGCAAACACGCCCCGTTTGTTGGCGACGATCACGTCGGGCTTGCCGTCCTTGTCGAGGTCCCCGACGGTCACCTGCGTGCCCACGCCGCTGTCGTCGTCGATCTGGTGGGCGACGTACGCGGCGCCCCCCTTGCCGTCGCGCACGAGCTCGAACCAGTAGAGCACGGGCGGCGCGTTCGGCTCGGCGTCGCCGTTGATCCCGTGAGCCCAGCGCCGCTTGCCCGTCACGATGTCGAGCAGGCCGTCGCCGTTCATGTCGACGAGCCGCAGTGCGTGCAGTTGGCTGAACGTCGCCCCTTGGGCGTTTTCCTCGGGCGTGGCGCCCATGATCTTCCGCTCGTTGAACGAGCCGTCGGCGAGCTGCTCGAACCAGCCGAGCCCGAAGCCATGGCCGTCGTAGCCCGTGATCACGTCGTTGCGGCCGTCGCCGTTGACGTCGTAGGCATACATGTGGGCCCCGCCCCGCGGAGCATTCGGTGGGCCGAAAGGTCCCGGATGGAATGGCCAGATCGTGTCAGTGGAGATGTCGGCCGGCTGCTCGAACCAGCCGTCCTTCGTGAGCAGATCCATCCGCCCGTCGCCGTTGACGTCGCCGGCGCCGTAGCCGTGCGTGTAGCGGTAGTATTTTTTGTCGTTCTCGGGCGACTTGGGCGTGATCGGCCGGAACCGCGCCTTGCCGAGCGGCTTCGACCAATCGATCTCGGCGAAGCCGAGCTGCCCGCCAGCCTGTGAATTCTTGGGCTTGTCGATGTCGCTCGAGTGCACGAGCAGCTCGGGGCGACCGTCACCGTTCACGTCCTTGAGATCGGGCGATTCGCCGTCGGCCACGTCGAAGATCGCATGCTTCTCCCAGTGGCCCGGCTTGCCCTGCGGGTTCACGAACACGTGCGCCGCCTCGCCCGGCAGGCCGAACACGAGGATGTCGGCCCAGCCATCGCCGGTAAAGTCGTGCGCATAGGCGAGGAAGTAATCGGAGTAGCCCTTCGCCGGATCGTAGGGCGTCTTCGTCGGGCCATCGGCGTTGTCAGCCGGCGGCGTGAACTCCGTCTGCCGCTGGAAATCCGGCCCGTGCCAGATGGTGTTGCCGGCAGTGATGTCGACGTGGCCGTCCTTGTCGAAGTCGGCCATGTCGCAGCCTTCGGCCACGAAGCGTTCGGTGAGCGTGTGCTTGTCGAAGGCGATGTCGGCCGAGAGGCACGTGGCCCCGCAGGACGCGATCAGGCAGAGCACGGCGGTTCGGAACATGAGGCGGCTCGTGGGGAGGGGGAAGAGCGACAGGCTGACGCCTGTCCTACTTTGGGAGTTTAACGCGGATCGCGGCGGCGGCGGCCTTCGCCTCGGCCTCGAGGCCCGGCAGCGACGCGGCCTGCTCGGCCACGGCAAGCGTCGCAGGGCTCGGGTAGCGCGGCAGAGCCTCGAGAATGCTCTTGCGGTCGGATGGATCCTTGGCCAGGGCGAGCACCTTGCCGCAAAGCTCCGCACGCTCCGCATCCGACAGGGCGAACTGACGGGCGATGCGGCTCGCGCCGCGGATCGCACGCGTCTGATACTTTTCGCCGATCGGCGCGGTGGCCAGGTCGAGCAGCACCGGCGCCGCGTCGGCCGTCATCCACTTGCCGAGCAGCCGCGTGGCCGCATCGGCAAGGGCCTCGTTCCCCGACTTCGCGGCCGCCGCCACGGTGGCGAGCGCCTTGGTGCCGCCGACTTCGCCGACGACATCGAGCAGTTTTTCCTTCGTCTCGCCCGTCGCGCTGCCGATCGCCGTCGCAAGCTTCTCGGCGCAGGCCTCGCGGTCGGGCATCCGCACGCAGGCGGTGAGCAGCGCCTTCTGGGCGGCCTCGGCGTCGGCCGGATCGCGGGGCTTCTGCACCGCGTCGACAAGCAGGCTCAAGTTCGCGAGGTCGACGACGTTCCCGAGCGCCTCGAGCGTGGCGCTCCGGGTGGCCGCGTCGCCGCTCGACACAAGCGGCGCGATTTGGGGCACGGCGGCAATCCGCCGCGCGCCCACCACCTTGAGCAGCACCGGCAGGACCGCGGGCGGCGCCCCCGACAGCCGCCCGATCACGACGCGATCGACCGCGTCGCCGGGCAGGGCCACGACCGCCGCCCGGGCGGCGTCCGCCACGGCCGGATCGCCCGCCAATGCCAGCAGCGGATCGACGGCCGACGCATCGCCGATCCGTCCGGCCGCCTCGAGCGCCGCCAGCCGTACGGCCTGCGGCCCTGTTGCCGCCCAGCGCAGCACCGTCGCCTGCAGGCCCGGCCCCGCGCCGCCGTCGTCATTCCTGTCGGCGAGCACCTCGACGACGAGCGCCGCCCGCTCCCCGGAGCCCGAGCCGGCCAGCCGCGTCGCCTCCTCGGCAAGCGCCGTGTCCACCTCTCCAGCCTGCTTGCCATCGAGCAGTTCGCGAGCCGTAAAGAGGCCGATGTTCGCCATCCGCCGGTTCGGCGATCGCAGCGCCTCCACGAGCAACGGGATGCCGTCCTTGCCGCGGGCGAGGATCAGGCCGCGGGTGGCCTCGGCCAGCCGTTGCTCGGAAACCGATGCCCTCCGCACCGCGTCATAGAGCGCCGCCGCCTCCTGTGCCGCGCCCGCGGCGTGCAGTCGCTCGGCGCACACGATCGCGGCCTGCGCGACGTCGTCGAGCCGCGGGCCCGCGGCCGACAATCCCTTGGAAAGCGCCGCGGCCGCCGCAGGCGTGCCGATCTTGCCGAGCGCCGCCGCCGCCGCCGCGGCGACCTCCGCATCCGGATCGGCGAGCCGCGCCACGAGCATGTCGGTCGCGGCCGCGTCGCGGTTCACGCCGATCGAATTGATCACGCCCACGAGCGACTTGCCTGAAAGGGAGCCGGCGGCCTTCCGCAGCGCCGCATCGGCCTCCGGCCCCGGGATCGCCTCGAGTGGAATCCGGGCCCACGAGGCGAGCCGCTCGTTGGAGAGCAGCGCCGCGAGGTCACCGACCGCGGCCGCCGAACCCTTCACCGCCAGCTTCTTGCAGGCGAGCGCCTTGTCGGCCTCGGCCGCGTCGGACCGGAGCACCGCGATCAACTCCGCCTCGGTGGGCAGCTGCTCAGCCGCCCGCACGGCGGTCACGAGCGCCGCAACCACGAGCCACCCGCACACCAACGATCTCCGCATGGTCATGAAAAATGCTCCGTTCATGTTCTCCACGGCTCCCGCAGCGCCTCGGCACGCAGCCGATTGGCCTCGTCGTCGCCCACGAACATGTTCGTGGCGTTGTCAAACTTCACCGTCAGGCCGAGGAAGATCGCGATGTTCGCGGCGTGGCAGGCGATGTGGGCGTTGCAGGCCGCGTCGGCGTTGCCCTTCGGCTTGCCGCGGGTCTTCACACAGTCGAGGAAGTCGCGCACGTGGAAGGTGGCGGGGTAGCCGCCGATCTCCTCGATCGTCCGACCGGCGAGCAATTCCGGCGAGCTGAGCACGAGCTTGCCCGAGTCGCCGGCCTCCACCCAGCCCGTCTCCCCCTCGAATCGCACCGGGCACGAGCCGAGCGGGATCCAGTCTTTCTCTCGGAAGATGAGCTCGGCGCCATCGGCGTACTTGCAGACGAGGCGGTCGTCCTTGGGCGGATGGTATTCCACCGGCGGCGGGCAGTCGTTCACGGCCCACTGGCACAGATCGACGCAGTGCGAGCCCCACTCGAGCACGCCGCCGCCGACGAGGCCGCCCCCCTTCTCGAAGTTGAAGCCGTCCTGGAGCGTCTTGGCATTGAACGGCCGCCAGGCCGCCGGGCCGAGATACATGTCCCAGTCGTCCACGGTGCGATCGGGCTCGGGCTCCGCGGGCAGCCAGCCGCTCATCATCGCCGTGAGGCCGCGGGGATGGGCATAGACCTTCTTGATCTTCCCCAGCCGCCCGGTGCGGGCGAGCTCGCAGGCGAAGGCGAAGTGTGGCAGATTGCGCCGCTGCGTGCCCGCCTGAAACACGGTGCCACAGCGCCGCATCGTGTCGCGGTGGACGAGCGTCTCGGCGATATTCTTCGTGCAGGGCTTCTCGCAATAGATGTCCTTGCCCGCCTTGGCCGCGAGCATCGCCATCAGGCCGTGCCAGTTGGGGCCCGTGGCGATCAGCACCACGTCGATGTCCTTGCGGTCGAGCACCTCGCGGAAGTCGCGGTGCATCGTGCAGCTCTGCGTGCCGTACTTCGTGTCGGCGATCTTCTTGACGGCCTCGCGGCGGCCCTGCTTCACGTCGGCGATCGCCGCGAACGTCACGTCGGGCTGCTCGAGGAAGCACCCGAGGTCATATTCGCCGCGGCGGCCGATGCCGATGCCGCCCACGATGATCCGCTCGCTCGGGGGCACGGCGCCGTCGAGGCCCAGGGCCGACGACGGAATGATCGTGGGCACGGCGAGGGCGGCGCCGGCGGAGAGCCCCGCCCCAAGAGCCGTCCGGCGGGAGATCCTGGCTGCCGTCCGGCGGGACACGGGCGGCCGCGATCCAGTGTGAGAAGGGTTCATGAATTTCCTCCAACGCGTTGACGATTCATTCCCACGAGGACTCGAAATTTAGCACACCTGCCGAGCCCTCCGCTACACGCGCCGCTCCGCCTGCGTGCTCCGGAGGTGGATCGTCTTCCGCTCGAGGTCGTGGTGGGCCTCGACGAACCGCACGGTGCCGCTCTTGGCCCGCATCACGAGCGAATGCGTCGTGGCCACCATGCCGCGCACCTCGACGCCCTCGAGCAGGGGCCCCGAGCTGATCCCGGTGGCCGCGAACACAAGTTGCGATCCGCCGGCGAGATCGCGGGAGAAGAACTGCGTGTCGAGCCGGTCGCCCCATCCGATCGCGACGAGGTGCTGCCTGTCGGCCTCGTCGCGCGGCCAGATCTTGGCCCGCATCCCGCCGCCGAGGCAGCGCAGGCCCGCCGCCGAAAGCACGGCCTCGGGGGCGCCGCCGATGCCCACGTAGAGATCGATGGAGCTCGTCCGCAGGGCCGGCGCGAGCGCGGCGGCGATGTCGCCGTCCTGGATCAATCGCAGTGCCGCCCCCTTCCGCCGCACCTCCTCGATCAGCCGCTCATTCCGCGGCCGGTCGAGGATCGACACGACCACGTCGCGCACCTCCTTGCCGAGGATCCGGGCCGTGACGTCGATCACCTCGCCCACCGGGGCGTCGATGTCGATCGGCAGCTTCGGGTCGGCGACCCACGCCTTCCGCACGGCCAGCGGGTAGGCGAGCTTGTGCATGTAGAAGGCGGGCACGTCGAGCAGGCAGGGCCGGCCGTCGGTCACGAGGCCGGCCGCGATGCAGGAGAGCGAGTTTGGCATCCCTTTGGCGACGTTCGTGGTGCCGTCGATCGGGTCGAGGGCGATCGCAAACCGGGGCGTGCCCTCCCGCCAGGTGCCCACCTTCTCCCCCTTGAAGAGCCCCGGCGCCTCGTCCTTGATCCCTTCACCGATCGCGATCTCGCCGCTCATCTCGGTGAGGTCGAACATCCCGCGGATCGCGTCGCAGGCGGCGGCGTCGGCGAGCTCCTTGTTGCCCTTGCCGAGCCACTGCAGGGTGTTGAGCGCGGCGATCTCGGTGGCCCGCAGGAAGTCGAATTCGATCTGCCGTTCGATGTCGGTGTGGTCGGCCATGAGCCCCACGATAAACGCTTTCGCCCGCGGAAAAAACGCCCCCGGATGCTCGCGATTGTCGTCACGCGGGCGATCGGTTTCCGTCACGCCGAATGGCTGGCACGCCCGGAGCCGTCGAGCGCCGCGGGCGTGAATCCGCACGGCCGTTCGCCGCGGTCCCTTCCTGGCAGTGGCCGGGTCGCGAGGGTAACGTCGTATTCCGCCATGGCCGACTTCCCCCGTTTCCCGAACCAGCCGCAGCTTCCCCGGATGCCGTCCCTCGGGGGCGGGCCGCCGTTGCCGATGCTCCTCACGGCCGCGCTCGCGCTGCTCGTGGTCGCCGGCCTCGCCCGCGGCGTCTACACCGTG
>Ga0214923_10009439_pt1 | contig 10162 bp, 10 predicted proteins | sample LL1510_MetaG_FD_177993 | JGI IMG/M metagenome (GOLD analysis project Ga0214923, IMG submission 177993) | Freshwater microbial communities from Lake Lanier, Atlanta, Georgia, United States - LL-1510 | ecosystem: Environmental > Aquatic > Freshwater > Lake | place: USA: Georgia | collected...
ACGCCGTGGCGCTCGAGAAAACTGGTCGTATCTCAGCCCTGGCTTTCGACAAGACGGGTACGCTGACCTCGGGGCATCCGGCCATCACTCGATGGGAAGACCTCCGGCCCGAAGATTCCCGATCCATTCCCCTGCCCGCACTGGCCGGGCTTTTGGCAAATCGATCCCAACATCCGGTCTCCCGGGCCGTGAGCTCGGCGGACTTGGCGTTGCGGGATACTGCCCTGACACCCGGGCCTAGCCTGCCGGCTCTGATCTCGTGGCGGGAACTCCGTGGGTGGGGCATCGAGGCCATCGCAGCCGGGGGCGATCCCGCCGCTCCCCTCCGGTTGGGGTCGGTGGGTTGGATGCGGTCATTGGGAATCTCATGGAGCGGCGAGGCCGAAGCCTGTCTGCAACAAGCATCCAAAGCCGGACACAGCGCCTTGTTGCTGGCCGAAGGCAAAGTCCTGCTCGGAATCCTGCACATCGGGGATGTTGTGCGCCCAGACTCGCCCGAGGTTGTCCGACGCCTGCAACAGCACGGCACGGAAACCTGGCTCATCTCGGGCGACACCGGCCCCACGTGTCAGGCCGTGGCCAAGGCGGTGGGTATCCCGCCGGAACAGGTCCGTGCCGAATGCCGGCCTGAGGACAAGGTGCGGATCCTGGGGGAACTCCAAGCCCGCGGACTTCGGGTAGCCTTCGTGGGAGACGGCATCAACGACTCGCCGGCACTGGCTGCAGCCGACTTGGGCATCGCAGTGGCAAAGGCCTCCGACGTGGCCCGCGAGGCCGCCGACATCGTTCTGCTGCGACCCGATTTGGCTGCGGTGGTCGAGGCTTTGGACCTCGCCGACCGAACACTGCGGACCATTCACCAGAACTTGTTCTGGGCGTTCTTCTACAACGCCGCTGCGGTGCCGCTGGCCGCCCTGGGCTACCTGAGCCCCGTGGTCTGCGCCCTGACCATGGGCCTCTCGGACCTCATCGTCATCGGCAACGCCCTGCGCCTGCGGCGGCGGGCCTCCGATCTTCACAGGAACAGCGGACACTCCAGCGAGGCGAAGTATCCCAGAGTTAAGCGTTGACCGGTTCTTCTCGGAGAGACCCGCGTTGAAAGAGGCATACCCCCACCCGTGCGATGTGGGCGGCCACGTCCGGGTCGAGGTTCCGGTCGAATCGAATCAGGCTGAAGCGATACGGCAGCAGCAGGTCATCGAGTGCATCGTAGATTCTCCCGACAGATCGCCAGTCGAGCGCTTCACCCTCGAGCGAGAGGTCGATATCCGAACCCGATTTATAGGTACCCTTGGCCCGGGATCCAAAGAGGACCGCCTTTTCCACCTCGGGAAACCGCGCCAAGACGCCTGCGATGAGGCCCAGCGTTCTTCCGGTCAATCCGTGCGTCGAAGTCATGGCTCCAAAGCCTCCAATTCGGAAAACCGGCGACGGAATTCCTCAAACCTCGGAACGAAACTCCCCAGGATTGCAGCCGCAATTTCTTGTGCGGTCTTTTCGTTGTAAGTGTGACTGCTGCGGTTGCGGGCCTGAATCATCGCCATCCATTCGTCACCGTCGACGATCAATCCCTTGGCAAAACCCTCGCGAGTGGCGTCTTTCGACCCGTAAAGAGGACCATTGCCGCGCGATTCCAGGAAATCCTTGAGCGTGTTCCACGCCAGTTCGTGGGTGAACTCAAAGGCTTGGATCAACCCCTGCTGTTCCAAATCCGACAGCCGCCTCTGCTTCGCCAACTCAGCTGCCGCCGCCAACTGAGAGAAGGCCTTGCCGAAGCTCTGGAAACGCTGACGCCAGCGGACATCTGGAGTCTTGGACATGCCAGGAATAAATCAGAACGCTCCTTTTTTCGCAGCATCAATTTCGGCCCATGAATCTCGAGGTCTCAACTCACTGACTCCTGAAACCCATCAATTCCAGCCAGTTCTTCCCGTTTCTGCAGTTCCGGTCACGCCGGAACGATTCCGTCGGGAGGAAAGTGATGGCGTAGCGGATTCTTTCGCAAGACGTGGCGAGAGCGAGGCGCGGGCCGGTTGAAGGCCCATGGTTGGGACCCGGACCGAGCGAACAACGAAGCTCTTGCGGAAGAAAACGCAGCCAGCACGACCGATCCAACATTTGATCACTACTATTGACGTGGTTTGTCGTCTTTCCGATGGTGATTGTATGGCAAATGCATCCACAACCCTGCAGGTTCGTCTGCCGCTCAAACTCCGGGACGAGGCCGCCGTGACGCTGGAGGAGATGGGTTTGGATTTGCCGACGGCCATCCGCCTCTATCTGACCAAAGTCGTCAAAACCCGTCGTATCCCCTTCGAACTGGAGGCTCATCCCGCGGTAAAGACTGTTGAGACCGTCGAGGCCATCGAAGTCGATGATGCACTCCAAGGGCGCATGGATCGTATCGGCACCGCCTGGAAGAAGGCTGGCAAAAAGCGGTGAGGGTCCTTATATCAACCCACATCCGCAGGCGGGAATTCGGCAAGTCGATCCCGGCCGAGGACCTGCCGGTCATCGCCCGATCGGCGCGGGCGGCCTTGGCGGTACCATTGGCCGCCAAGGGCCTGCCCGCCGGCACGAGGTTGCTCAAGGCCTATGCCACCTCGCCCCGCGGAGCCAAACGTGTGGTGTATCTCCTGGTCCTCGACGGAGGGGATCTCTTCCTCCTGTTCTATCGCGGAAAAGACGACCCATTGGGCCGGAACGTCAGCCTGTCGAATACGGCGTTCCGTAAAGCTCTCGACACACACCTGAGCCTGCTGGAGGCCGACATCGCCCGAGGCGACATTGAAACGGTGCTACTGCCGTAAACACGCCCCCCGACGGCGGGGCTGTCAGACGCCCGATGACTGCCATTGGGCGCAGCCAGCACGACCGATCCGACTGAACCGTTGCAACTCAGGCGCGCAAGGTGGCGCCGAGGGCCGATTGGAACACGCCGATGAGGCGGTCGTGGGCGGCTTGGACTTCCTCGTCCTTCAAGGTGCGGTCGGCCGCCCGATAGGTGAATGAATAGGCCAGGCTCTTGTATCCCTCGGGCACGTGCTTGCCACGGAAGACGTCGAAGAGTTCCACCGCTTCGAGGTTGCTCGGCTTGGCCTGCTTGACTGCCGCCAAGACCGCCTCGTGGGTGGTCGCCTCCGGCACGATCATCGCCACATCGCGCTGGATCGAGGGGAACGCGGCCAAAGGCTTGAAGCTTCGGGCTGAATTTCCGCGGGCCAACAGCACATCGAGGTCGAGTTCCGCCAACAGCACCGCATCCCGCAAGTCGTACCGCTTGGCCAAGGTCGGGAGCAGTTGCCCCAATTGACCCAAGGGAATCTTGCCACCCAGGGTCACCGTGGCCGATTCGAGCATCAGCGCGGTGCTCTCCGGGCGACGAGCATACACCACGCCACGGAGGCCCAAGCGCTCGACGAGTTCCTCGACCAAGCCCTTGAGATCGTACACATCGGCCTTGGCATCACGATCGGCACCGGACCAGAAGCGCGGATCCCGAGCCCCGGTCAACGCAATGGCCACCCGCCAGCCTTCACGGGCCACGCCGTTCTGCAGGCTGAACACACGACCGATTTCGAACAACTGCACATCGCCATTGCGACGGCTGAGGTTGTGATTGAGTGAATCCAGAAGCCCCGGCAGCAACGAGGGCCGCAAGGCGTTCATGTCGCTGCTGAGGGGGTTGGCCAGGAGGACCACATCCGGAGACACCCAACGCGCGGCCGCATCGGAAATGAGCGTCTGCCCCTGGGCTTCGTCGAGACCCAGACCTGTCAGGATGCGCCGAACCTCGGCAAACCGGTCATAGGTGGCATCGAAGGGATGTGCTCCCACAGCGCCCCGGGGCACTGTGGACGGAATGCGATCGACCCCGAACAGTCGGGCCACTTCTTCCACCAAATCCACCTCCCGCTTGAGATCCACGCGCCACGAGGGCACGCGCCACACGGAGGTTGCTGATCCGCTGCCACTGCCCTGCCCCACTTCTTCGATGCCAAGTCCGGAAAGGAATTGTGCCTGGGTTTCCGACGGAATCTCCACGCCCAGAACGACCAACGCACGATCGTGCCTCAGCGTCAGTTCTTTGACTTGGGGCAGGTTCGGGAAGGCGTCGACAGCCGCACCCGACGCCGTGCCACCGGCGACTTCCAACAAGAGCTGAACGCAACGGCGGCTGGCCGATTCGGCCGCCTGCACATCGGCCCCGCGCTCGAAGCGGTAGCTCGCATCACTGCGCAACGCCAACGACTTCGAGGTCCGGCGAATGCCCGTCGGCGTGAAGTAGGCCGACTCGATGAGCACATCGGTGGTGTCGTCTTGGATGCCCGAATGGAGCCCGCCCATGATGCCCGCCAGGGCGATGCCACCCGCGGCATCGGCGATGAGCAAGTTCTCCGGATTGAGCGTGTGCTCGCGACCATCGAGGGTCGTGAACTTCTCACCGTCGGAGGCGCGGCGGATCACCACTTCCGGGAGTCCGGCCGCATTGGCTTGGATACGTCGAAGATCGAAGGTGTGCAACGGTTGTCCCGTCTCCAGCATCACGTAGTTCGACACATCGACCACATTGTTGATGCTGCGCAAACCCACCTTTTCGAGGCTCGAACGCAACCACGCCGGGCTGGGGCCGACCTTCAATCCGCGAATCACCCGGGCCGTGTAGCGCGGGCACAACTCAGTAGCCTCGAGCCGGATAGAAGCCGACGCCGAAGTTCCTGAGGCCGCAGGCAAGGTCACCTGAGGCAGGCGCAGGGGGTTGCCGGTCACGGCGGCGATTTCGCGGGCGATGCCGATCACCGAGTTGAGGTCCGGACGATTGGGGGTGACCTCGAGATCGAACACCACATCACTGCCGGAAAGTCCCAGATAAGCGGCCAGAGGTTGGCCCACCGTCGCATCCTCGCGCAGAATGAGCAGACCGTCTTCCCGGCGATGACCGATGGACTCGGGATCAATGCCCAACTCTTCGTGCGAACACATCATGCCGTGGGATTCCACGCTGCGGATCTTGCCGACCTTGATGGTGAAGGGCTGGGTTTCACCGGCCTTCAAGGGCAACGAGGCTCCGGGAAGGATGAGGGGCACCTTGTCACCGGCCTTGAAATTCTGGGCTCCGCACACGATTTGGCGTTCGCCCTGACCATCGGCCACGCGGCACACCGAAAGCTTGTCGGCATTGGGATGCTTGTCGCGGGAAAGGACTTGAGCGACGACCACGCCGTCGAATTGGCCGGTCAGGCGCTCAACACCTTCGACCTCGAGACCCAGCAGCGTGAGACGCTCGGTGAGTTCTTCCGGGGTCCCGTTGAAGTCCACATAATTGCGGAGCCAGTTGAGGGTCACTTTCATGGGCAAAAAAGGTAGAAACGGAGGCGACTCGGGCTGGATGGGGACTTCAGAACTGCTTGAGGAAACGGATGTCGTTTTCGTACAGGAGGCGGATGTCGGTGATGCCGTAGCACAGCATGGCGATGCGCTCGATGCCGAAGCCGAAGGCCCAACCGCTCCACACCTCGGGGTCGTAACCCACGTTCTCGAACACCTGAGGATGCACCATGCCGCAGCCAGCGATCTCCAACCACTCCTTGCCCAACTTGCGGACGAGGGCATTGGTGAAATCGATCTCCAGGCTGGGCTCGGTGTAGCTGAAATAATGCGGGCGGAAGCGCAGTTTGACGTCGTTCCCCAGCACTTCCTTGAACACCGCTTCGACGGTGCCCTTCAGGTCGCTGACAGTGACATTGCGGTCCACGTACAGACCCTCGATCTGGTGGAAGGTCGGATTGTGCGTGGCATCGGCGTTGTCGCGGCGGAAAACCCGCCCTGGCACGACGATGCGAATGGGCGGCGGGGTTTTCTCCATGACCCGGATTTGCACCGAACTGGTGTGCGTGCGCAGCAGCGGGCGGCCGTTGGAATCGAGGAAGAACGTGTCCTGAGCGTCACGGGCCGGATGATCCTTCGGCGTGTTGAGCGCATCGAAGCAATGGACTTCATCCTCGATCTCAGGCCCGTCGGCCACGGCGAAGCCCAGTTTGCGAAACGCCCGGACGATGGAGTCGGTGACCTGGGTGAGCGGATGCAGACGACCCAACGGGCGGCGGCGCCCGGGTAGGGTAAAATCGGCCGCCTCTTTGGGCAGGGCCGCCTTGAGTTCCAAAACGCCGCGCACCTCGGTCAACATGGCTTCCAACTCCTGTTTGGCCGCGTTGATCGCCTTGCCGGCCAACGGACGTTCTTCCTTCGGCAGAGAGCCCAACTCCTTCATGAGTGCCGTGAATGCCCCCTCGGCTCCAAGGAAGCGGCCCTTGGCCCGATCCAAGGAAGCGAGGTCCGGCGCGGCCCGAAGTTCTTGCTGCGCGGCGGCGAGGATGGCGGGAAGTCGTTCTTGCAGGGACATGGCAGGAGGACGGTCTGGGGAGCTTGTCTGCTAGGGGCGGGATTCCGGAGGGATCCAGTGGCTAAGAGAGCCATGGCACGTTGCCAAACAAAAGCCGGTGAAAGAAAAACGGGCGACCTTTATCAAAAGGGCGCCCGCTTTGGGATTTCCAGTGGAATGGGGCTGTCGTTCCTCAGGCGGCAACGGCCTGAGTCGTCGCACCGGGCTTGCTCTTGAGGGCGGCCTGAGCCACCTCGACGAGCTTGCCGAAAGCGCTCGCGTCGGTCGCAGCGATGTCGGCCAAAACCTTGCGGTCGAGGGCGCATCCGGCGGCCTTGAGGCCTTCCATGAAGCGGCTGTAGGTCAGGCCGGCAGCCCGGGCGGCCGCATTGATGCGGATCTGCCAGAGGTAGCGGAAAGTGCGCTTCTTGGCCTTGCGGTCGCGGTAGGCATACTGCATGCCGTGATCGACGGCATCGCTGGCGTACCGATAATGGCTGCTGCGGCGTAGGCGAAAGCCTTTCGCCAGCTTGAGCATCCGTTTACGACGTTTGCGGGAAGCGGGAGCGTTAGTGACGCGCATGGAAGTAGTCTGTTAAAAAATTGGGGTGTTCAGTGAGAGAACGGCAGACATGCCTTGATCTTGTACACGTCGGTCTCGTGCACGAGCTTCGCAGTTCCCAGACGACGCCGCCGGTTGGCGTTCTTGCTGGAGAGCAGGTGGCGCTTTCCGGCGTGCTGGGTGAGCACCTTGCCGCTGGCGGTAATTTTGAACCGCTTTGAGACGGACTTCTTGGTTTTGATTCCCTTCGGACGACGCATAAAACTGGACCTTTTCGATAGGACGAAAGAGCGGAGAGCTTACGAGTGATGGCCCTCGGATCAAGCGGTTTTTTGATGATCCTGGAGCCAATGACGGATTTGCTGAGGTTTTCTGGGCTTTAGCTCTGTTTCTTTTTGCCAACCCGGGCACTTGCAACCGCATCCACCCTCACCGTTTGTTGGTCGACGGCAAGGTCGTGGAGGGTTTGCTGGAAGCCGTGCTCGGATTCCACGGAGTTCCACCTTGGATGGTCGTCTTGGTCTCACCCAGCAAACCAGGCTTGGTGGTCACCGCTTCGCCCAACCGGTGGCCACTGGGATCCTTGAAGGTGGTCTTCGTCTTGCCCAGAAGGTCGGGCTTGGTGGTCACAGCCTCTCCCAGTCGATAACCATTGGGATCCTTGAAGGTGGTCTTGGACTCGCCGAGCAGATTCGGCTTTCGGGTCACGGCTTCACCCAGAGTCTTGCCCGAAGAGTCACGGACCGTCGTGCGGGTTTCGCCCAGAAGATTCGGCTTGGTCGTGATGGCCTCGCCCACCTTTTGCCCGCGGGAATCCCGCAATTCGGTGCGGGTCTGGCCCAGCAGATCCGGCTTGGAAGTCTTGGCTTCGGACGGTTTGAACGGCTTGTCGGCGGCACGGACAGACATCGCAACTACGAATGCCGACATGATCAGACGACTGAGGACGGAACGGGTTTTCACAGGGCTTTTTTGGTATGACCTCCTCCAACAATCGCTGATCCTCATCCGGCGCGCAAGGGACTGGGATTCAACATTGGGGATTTCAGCCCGGGTTCTTCACGCGGTGGCTCTCTTTGCGTTTTGCCTTCGCGATCGATTGGGTCCATCGTCGGCTCCACGCAATGAACGCTCCCATCCGTGTCGCTGTGACCGGCGCTGCCGGTCAAATTGGTTACTCCCTCCTGTTCCGCATCGCCTCGGGCGCGATGTTCGGCCCCACTCAACCGGTCATTCTCCACCTGATCGAAATCGAACCCGCACTCAAGGCCCTCGGCGGCGTGGTGATGGAACTCGACGACTGCGCTTTCCCGCTGCTACAGGGCGTGGTTCCGACGGCCAGTCTCGACGAAGGATTCCGCGGCGTGAACTGGGCGCTGCTCGTGGGCAGCGTGCCCCGCAAACAGGGCATGGAGCGCAAAGACCTGCTCGGCATCAACGGCAAGATCTTCACCGGTCAAGGCCAGGCCATCCAGCGCAACGCCGCAGCAGACGTCCGCACGCTGGTCGTCGGCAACCCCTGCAACACCAACTGCCTCATCGCCATGAACGCGGCGAAGGATGTGCCGTCCGACCGCTGGTTCGCCATGACCATGCTCGACCAGAACCGCGCCAAGACGCAGTTGGCCAAGAAGGCCGGCGTGCGCGTCGATCAGGTTTCCAACATCGCCATCTGGGGCAACCACAGCTCGACGATGTACCCCGACTTCTATCAGGCCCGCATCGCCGGCAAGGCCGCGACGGACGTCATCAACGATGAAGCCTGGTTCAAGGACTCCTTCATCCCGACGGTCCAGAAGCGCGGCGCAGCGATCATCGAGGCCCGCGGACTCAGCTCGGCGGCTTCGGCGGCCAATGCCGTTGTCGACACGGTGCGCGCCCTGACCACGCCCACCCACCCCGATGACAGTTTCAGCGTCGCCGTCTGCTCGCAGGGTGATTACGGCATCGAAAAGGGCCTGATCTTCAGCCACCCGACCCGTAGCGACGGTCAGCGCTGGGAAATCATCCAGGGCGTGCCCATCAACGAGTTCAGCCAATCCAAGATCACGGCGACCGAAAACGAACTGAAGGAGGAGAAGTCTTTGGTGGCCGACTTGCTGCCGAAAGCCTGAAGACCGGGCCTTGGCCGGTTTTTCCCGGCCTCCAAAACGACAAAACGCCCCGACCTCGCGGTCGGGGCGTTTTGCGTTCAAAAGGTCGGGATTGATCGATCCAGACAGATCGGCAGTGATCCGGAGTAATCTGGATTAGCCCAACTTGGCCAGGAGCTCCGCGTTGGTCTTGTGCTTCTTGAGGGCGGCGATGAGGGTCTCCATGGCTTCCACCGGCTGGAGATCGGTCATCATGCGCCGCAGCTTGCGGATGGCGTCGATCTGGTTGGGCGCGAAGAGCTTCTCTTCCTTGCGGGTTCCCGACTTGGGAATGTCGATCGCCGGATAGAGGCGACGTTCGGAGAGCTTCCGATCCAGGATGAGCTCCATGTTGCCGGTGCCCTTGAACTCCTGGAAAATCAGCTCGTCCATGCGGCTGCCGGTATCCACCAGCGCGGTGGCCAAAATCGTCAATGACCCGCCCTCTTCGACCTTGCGGGCCGAAGCGAACATCTTGCGCGGAATTTCCAGGGCGCGGGCATCCACACCGCCGGTCATGGTCCGGCCGGAGCCGCCATGCACCGAGTTGTAGGCACGGGCCACACGGGTGATGGAATCGAGCAGAACGAACACATCCTTGCCGGCCTCCACCATGCGGCGGCAGCGCTCGATCATCAGGCGGCTCAGGCGCACGTGGGTTTCGAGGTCTTGGTCATTGCTGGAAGCCACCACCTCGGCCTTCACGCTGCGCTGGAAGTCGGTGACTTCCTCGGGACGCTCATCGATGAGCAGCACCATGCAGTGCACCTCGGGATGGTTGGTGGTAATGGCGTTGCAAATCTGCTTGAGGATCGTGGTCTTGCCGGTGCGCGGGGGAGCGACGATCAAACCCCGGGTGCCTTTACCGATGGGCGTCACGAGATCAATGATGCGGGTCTCGAGGCTGTCCGGCGTGGTCTCCAGCTGAAACTTGTCGATCGGATCGATGGTAGTGAGGTTCTCGAAGCGCATGCCGTGCAAATAGTCCTGGTAGGACTTGCCATTGACTTCGATGACCTCGCGCATCTGAGGGCTGCTGCCCCGATGCGGCGGATTCACCGAGCACTTGACCTGACAGCCGCGGAG